>Ga0256405_10000723_pt1 | contig 104532 bp, 83 predicted proteins | sample RumenRJG_02DNA_FD_189096 | JGI IMG/M metagenome (GOLD analysis project Ga0256405, IMG submission 189096) | Bovine rumen microbial communities from Lethbridge, Alberta, Canada - RJG_02 | ecosystem: Host-associated > Mammals > Digestive system > Stomach > Rumen | place: Canada: Alberta...
GTCATAAAAAAAACTTAATTTTGTTAAATCTTCGCCTCGTTCTAATGCTCAAGAAACTACCAAAATCATTTTTCTACCTTTATAGGTGCATCTTATTGGTATACAGTATTTTGCAAAAACCATGACTGAATCACAAAACATGGCTTCTCGTAGGCGCAGAAATCGGCTATGAGAACGTCTGGTTTCGTGGAATTGAGCGAACACAAACGATGTATAACGACGTCTATGTGCAACTCGACTACAAACACGGTCCATGGCTATTCAGTCTCGGCGACAGATACCGCATCATGAGTTACTGGCAAAAACCTTATAACGTTCCAGAACAAGACCTTTGGCACCACACTCGCAACCATCATGGCTATGTCGGTAGCATTGGATACACTTTCAGCGGAAAACACACCATTCAAGGCACTTTTTCGCATAAATACGAAATGCCGTTGGTCAATATGTTTTTCACGAAAGACTACGACAAGAACCGCTACCAATACAACACCGACGTATATCGTCATTTGGCCTATGTCACTGAACTGAAATACACCTATCAAAGCAAAGACCTCGTCGTCATGGGTGGCATTCAAAACACGAACTTCATAGAGGTTGCAAGCGGAAATTACAACCTGTTCACAATCCAGTCAAGTGCCATGTGGCACAAGGGAATCATGCGGCTGACCCTCGGTGCTGCCTTCAGCCATAGGCACGACCGCGGAGACACGGGAACTTTTAAGACCAACTACAATTTCTACCAACTGAAGTGTATGCCGTCGCTGAACATTACCAAAGACACTCGTCTCGCCGCTACCCTACTCTATATCAGCAACCGAGAATACGACATTTACACTCCCAACCTCTATGCCTCAGCACGTCTCAGTCATTTCATCAACAAACACCTCAACGTCTATGCCGACTATCGCAACATCGCCGGCCAGAAGACAGGCAATCGCGCCCTTGTCGTAGGTGCACAATACACATTATGACAGCATCGGCGAGTCGGCTAAAGTGCAAAAAAAGCAAAATCCATTAAAAAGTAATAATTTTCTCACCTTTCCGCCAAAAAAGTAAAGATTTTTTTGGCGTTTTTCCCAATTCATCGTACATTTGCGTGTGATAAGGCACTAAAAAATCGATCCTCGTGCCAAGTGGGGAAACCTCTGGGACGATTTCGACCCGAAAGACTGGGATTAGGAAGTTAGAAACATGGATAGAAAGGAAGCGACCCAAGATAGTAGGTGGAACCGATTGAGAAACTTCTTGAAGGGTAACACCAGTTTGACGGTCATCATCTCGGCTGTATTGCTGTTAGAGTTGATGATGGGTCTGATGTTCTATCAAGCGCAAAACTTCATCCAGAGAACCATGGAGCGAATGGTGGGTGTCGAAATGAACGCCATCTACCTTTGTATTCGCAACAAACTGGCCAACGCCGAGGTGACGGTCGATAACATGTCGTGGGTAGTGGGCGAAGCGCTCGATGAACCCGATTGGATGCTCGAACTGTCGCATCAGATGGTAAAGAACAATCCTATTTTCTGGGGCAGCGGCGTCGTTTTTGAGCCGAACTACTATCCCAGCAAGGGAAAATTCTTCGTGCCCTACTCCGTGCGCGGTGGAACCGACTCCATCGTTTCGCTGCGAGTGGACAGAGAAAAGTCTGACTTTACGCAAAAAGAATATTACCGAATCCCCGTCGAACAGGGGATTTCGCATTGGAGCGAGCCGTATGAGAACGCCGTCGGCCCGAAGTCAATCATCACGACCTATAGCACGCCTGTTCGCGACAAGGCGAACCGAATTGTTGGTGTCATTGTGGCCGACATTTCCACCGACCTGCTCGAAGAAGTGATGAACGAGGAGAAAATCTACAAATCGACCCAGCGCTTTCTTGTGACTGGCAACTACCACCTGCTCGCAGGTCAAGACAGTCCGATTTTCAGGGAAATTCTCGAACTCGTGAAAGCCGACAAGGACAAGTCGGAATACTTGACCATGACGACCAACGACGGCAAGAAACACCACGTTTTCTACACCCTCGTTGGTGGTAAAACCGACTGGATTCTCATCAACATTCTCGACGACAACGAAGTGTTTGGCCGACTGCGCATGATGCGCTCGATGCTGATGTTGCCGTTGGTTCTCGGACTGCTCTTCGCGTGGTTCATCGTCTGGCGCAGTTCACGCAACCTGAAGCGTTTCCACAAGGTCAATGCCGAGAAAGAGCGCATCGACAGCGAATTGCACGTGGCCAGCCAGATTCAACAGAACATGCTGCCCAAACAATTCGTGCGGCGCGACGATGTCGATATCCACGGCTCGCTGGTACCTGCCCGTGAGGTGGGTGGCGACCTGTTCGATTACTACATCCGCGACGAAAAGCTATTCTTCTGCATCGGCGACGTCAGTGGCAAGGGTGCCCCGTCGGCCATGGTCATGGGTGTGGTCCACTCGCTTTTCCGCGCTTTCTCGGCCCACGAAAACAATCCTGCCCACATCATGCAATCCGTCAACGAGGCATCGTGCAAGGGCAACGACTCCAACATTTTCGTCACCATGTTCATCGGCGTGCTCGACCTGCCCACAGGCAATCTGCGCTACTGCGACGCCGGACACGACAGTCCGCTCATCATCGAGAACGGGAACGTGAGAATGGAGGAATGTGAGCCACATCTGCCCATCGGAGTGTTTGAAGACACGAAATACGATATTCAAGAGACGGTGCTCGCGCCCAACAGCACGCTTTTCCTCTATACCGACGGACTGACCGAGGCCAAAAAGGGATATAAGCAATATTTTGGCATCGAGCGCGTGAAGGAAGTGCTCGGAAAATGCGCAGAAAAAGACCTGACACCGAGCCAAATTCTCGAAATCGTCACCGAAGAGGTGCACCAATATGTGGGCGACGCCGAGCAAAGCGACGACTTGACGATGCTCGCCATCCACTACACGCCCCAACAGTTTGAAAGCAAACTGGCCGACACGCTGAGCATCAAGAACGATGTCCACGACGTGTTGAAACTGAACCAATTCCAAAAGGCTTTCTATGCCCAAATGGACATTGACAAGTCGTTGGCACGTCAGTTGCAACTGGCCGTCGAAGAGGCTGTCGTCAATGTGATTGACTATGCCTATCCGATTGGCACCGACGGCGACATCACCATCAACATGATGTCTGACGACAAGTACCTCAAAATCATCATCATTGACTCGGGCGTCGTTTTCGACCCCACGCTAAAAGAAAAAACCGACACCACCCTCTCGGCCGAAGACCGACAGATTGGCGGACTTGGCATCCATCTGGTGCGAGAACTCATGGACTCCATCAACTATGAGCGCGAGGGCGGAAAGAATGTATTAACTCTTATCAAAAACTTAAAAAATCATTGACTATGAACGCAAGAATTGAAGAAATCGACGGCAAGTATCTTGCCACATTGGAAGGAGAAATGGACACCGCTGCAGCATTGGAAGCAGAAGAAGTCTTGAAACCCATCTACAATAGCGAAGGAAAGGACGTCATCATCGACTGCACCAACCTCGAATACATCGCATCGAGCGGTCTGCGCATCCTGCTGAGCATTCTCAAAGGTGCCAAGGCCAACGGCAGCAAAGTGGTGATGCGCGGCATGAACGACGACATCAAAAATGTCTTCAAACTGACGGGATTCATCAGCATTTTCGATTTTGAATAAAAAAAACACCCAACCTATGAGAAAGTTTCTTATTTTGCTATCATTGGCGACATCGACGGCCAGTTGGGCGCAGAAAGACACGCTCAACAAAATCAGTGTCGGCCTGGAATTGGTAACCCACGGTGAAACGTGCGGTGGCGGTCTTCCGAAACCCGACGATAACGTTGTCAGAACGGAAGACAAGTCGCACTTTCTCTTCGGGCGCAATCGCTTGGTTGTAGATTACGAAAGACCAGGATTGCAGGCCCATGCCGTGCTTCAGAACAAGGCCGTATGGGGCATGAGTGGCAATCAGGCCCTCAATCTCTATGAAGGTTGGGTGAAAATGACGGCCAAAAACGGCCTTTTTGCCCAAGTGGGTCGCGTGGCACTGGCCTACGACGACGAGCGCATCGTCGGTCCCAACGACTTCGCCACGGCATCGCTGTCGCACGACATTGTCAGAGTGGGCTATGAAGGTCATGGCCACAAGGCACACGCCATCTTCGCCTACAACCAAAACGGCGACGAAGTCTATAACGGCACCTATTACGACAATGGCGCCCAAATCTACAAGACGATGCACGCCCTGTGGTATCACTACGACGTGCCCAAATTCCCGCTCGGTGCATCGCTGCTCTTTATGAATTTCGGTATGCAGGCCGGCGACTACATCGAGGTCGATGACCAGAAAATGGAAGACCCAGAAAATCCGCCTTGCACGAAATATCAGCAGATTTGGGGTGCCTACGTCAATTACCATCCCAAACACTTCACCATCGAAGGTTCTTACTATCGCCAGACGGGTAAGATGGTGTTCCCGAACAAGCACTTCTTGCCCATCAAAGCATGGATGGCGAGTGTGAAAGCCACGGTGAAGCCCTCCGACAAATATGAATTCGTGCTGGGCTACGACCATCTGAGCGGCGACGACTATGTGCCCGTGGCCTATGGCGGTCCGATGGTCATGGTGCTGCACGACCAACTCGGCGGCTTTGCCCCACTCTACGGCTCGCGAACGAAATTCTACGGCATCATGGACTACTTTTATGAAAGTGCCTACACCAACGGCTTCACGCCGGGTCTGCAAAACGCATTCGTGGGTGCTTTCAGCAATCCTAACAGCAAGTTGAGACTCGGTGCCACCTACCACTATCTTGCCGTGGCGACCCAACTCGACAATTTCAACAGCACGCTGGGTCACAGCGTTGAACTCGAGGGCAGTTATCAGTTTACGAAGGACATTTCCCTCTCGGCTGGCTACACCATGATGTTTGGCACCGACACGATGATGAACCTGAAGCAGGACGGTAGCGACAAACGGGCTCGTTGGGGCTGGTTCACTTTGGCCATTTCGCCCAGCCTGTTCACGGCTAAGTGGTGAGACGTGTGGAGTGTGGAGTGATTTTCCTCAATTCAGCCAAGATTATTTAATCGATCAATAACTTAAAACCATTTGAACGATGAAAACTGCACCATTATCCAAAGTACAATATGGCATCTACGCCGAGTGCATCGCACATCAAGGTGAGATTTGCTATAACCTTCCCTATCTTTTCGTGCTCGATGGCAGTCTGGACGAAGAAAAACTCAAGAACGCCATTGAAACCGTCGTTGTTGGCCACCCCACCCTCTTCACACGCATCGGAGTGAACGAACAGGGTGACCCGATTCAAACCCTCGACGAGAGCGAGTCATTCACATTGACCGTCGAACATGAACCGACGGACATCGAGGCCGAAAAAGCACGGTTCATCAAACCGTTCGACCTCACCAAAGACCGATTGTTCCGCATCCGTCTGCTGAAAGATGCCGAGCATTTCTATCTCTTGCTCGACATCCACCACATCATTTGTGACGGTGTTTCGATGGAGGTGATTCTGGCCGACATCGACGCAGCCTACAACGGCAAAACACTCGAACCCGAAGCCATGACCATGCAGAAACTGGCCCTCGCAGAAGCCGACATGCGCCAAACGCCTGTTTTCGAGGAGAGCAAACAATGGTTTGCCCAGAATTTCGACTGTGGCGACACCTTCACCCAACTCATTCCCGACCTCGAAGGAACGGAACGCGCCGAAGGCTCGCTGGTTCGACCGCTCAGCATCGACAAAGAGAAAGTGGAAGCTTTCTGCAAGGCCAACAACATCTACAAAAACACCCTTTTCACGGCGGCATACGCCTATCTTCTGGCGAAGTTCAACAACGAGCAGGAAGCATTGTTCACGACGGTTTACAACGGTCGCACCGAACCGAAATTCCAACATTCCGTTGGCATGACGGTGAAAACGCTGCCCGTTTACGCCAAATTCACCGACGAAACCACCGTGCTCGACTTCCTGAAAGCCTGTCAAGATCAAATGACAGGTTGTCGCGAACACGACATCTATTCCTACACGGACCTGATGGGCGACCTCAACCTGCAAAGCAACTCCATGTTTGCATGGCGAGGCGAGATGCTGGGCGTCACCCAAATGATGGGCAAGCCCGTGCAGACGATACAACTCTCCAACTTCACGCTGGAAATGTCGCTTTGCATGATGGTCTATGCCGTCGGCAACCAATACCATCTCAGGGCAGAATACAACGCCGGCGAATACTCCGAGGCGCTCATCAGCCAGTTCATGGAGAGTTACGAGGCGACTTTGGAGGGTTTGCTCACCCAAACCAACCTGCGCGACATTGACTTCACGACGGCATCGCAAATGGAACTGCTCGACAGTTTCAACCAGACAGACAAGTCCTACGACGACACGCAAACCATCGTGTCGCTGTTCCGCCAGCAGGCCAAGGCTACACCAGAGAATGTCGCCGTGGTCTTCAAGGACAAGAAATATACCTACGCCGAGGTCGATGAAATCAGCGACCGCATCGCAAACCACATTGTTGCCAAGGGATTGGGAAATGAAGATATCGTTTCCGTGCTGATTCCTCGCTGCGAGTGGATGGCGATTGCCTCGCTGGGTGTGCTGAAGGCCGGCTGTGCCTATCAGCCGCTTGACCCGTCCTATCCGAAAGAGCGACTGAACTTCATGATGCAGGATGCCAATGCCAAGTTGCTGATTGCCGACGAGGAACTGCGTCCCATCGTAGATGAATACAAGGACGAAGTGTTGCTGACAAAGGATTTGAAGGGGCTTCCTTCGCTCACTGATGAAGAAAAAACGCAACTTTCAACGCTCACCGCTCAAATCAAGCCCGGGAACCTCTTTATCTTGCTCTATACCAGCGGTTCCACAGGCGTTCCGAAAGGTTGTCAGTTGGAGCATCGCAACCTCGTCTGCTTCTGCCATTGGTATCAGCGTTATTTCGAATTGAAACCTGAGCACAACGTGGCTGCCTACGCTAGTTACGGCTTCGATGCTTGTATGATGGACATGTATCCTGCGCTGACCTGCGGTGCCAGCGTCTATATCATTCCCGAGGAGTTGCGTCTAGACCTGATTGCCCTTAACGAATACTTCGAACAGAACCAGATTACCCATTCGTTCATGACCACACAGGTGGGTTATCAGTTTGCCACCAGCATTGAGAGCCACTCTCTGAAGTATCTCTCTACAGGTGGTGAGAAACTGGCATCGCTGACACCTCCGACGGGTTATCATTTTTATAACGCTTACGGACCGACAGAGTGCACGATCTACACAACCACCTTTATGGTGGACAAGAAGATGAAAGAGATTCCCATCGGTAAGCCACTCGACAACTTGCACCTCTATATCGTTGATTCACAGGGTCGCCGTCTGCCTGTGGGCGCTGCCGGAGAATTGTGGATTAGCGGTCCTCAGGTGAGCCGAGGATACTTGAACCGACCCGAGAAAACGGCTGAGGTGTATATCTCCAATCCGTTTGCTGAAAATGGTGAGAAATACGCACGCGTCTATCGTTCGGGCGACATCGTGCGCTATCTGCCTTCGGGTGACATCCAGTTTGTGGGTCGTCGCGACGGACAAGTGAAGATTCGCGGATTCCGCATCGAACTGAAAGAAGTGGAAGCCGTGATTCGTGACTTCCCCGGCATCAAGGATGCCACGGTACAAGCCTTCGACGAGGAAGGCGGTGGCAAATTCATCGCCGCCTACATCGTTTCCGATGAAACCATCGACATCAAGGCGTTGAACGACTTCATCCTCGACCAGAAACCGCCTTACATGGTGCCTGCCGTGACGATGCAAATTGATGCGATTCCTTTGAACCAGAATCAAAAAGTGAACAAAAAAGACCTTCCAAAGCCGGAAAAGAAGGCCGCAGACGTGGAAATAGACTCGAATGTGCCGATGAACGTGCTAGAGAAGGAAATCCACGACATCATCGCACAAATCATCAACACCGAGGATTTCGGCGTGACAACCGTGTTGGGCTACGTCGGTCTGACTTCCATCATGGCCATCAAACTGGCCATCCAGATGAATAAGCGCTTTGGCGTGACTTTGGATTCGAAGGCACTGGCCAAGACGGGCAGTGTGCAAAGCATCGAAAACGAGATTCTGACCGCACTGATGAGCGGCGGAGCCACACAGCAGCAGGCTGCCGAGGCGAAACACGCCGACATGAGCAACATTCCGCTGTCATACGCACAGATGGGTGTCTATGTGGACTCTATCAAAAATCCCGAATCCACCATCTACAACACGCCGGTCATCGCCCGTTTCCCCAAAAACGTGGACATTCCGTTGCTTGTCAAGGCGATGGAGACGCTCGTCAAGACGCACCCCATGCTGCAGGCTCATTTCGGAAGCGAAGGAAGCGAAATCATCCAGATTGTGGACTTCGACCAACCCATCGAAATCACCCAAAGCCAGCACAAAGAGGAAGAAATGGCCCAATACAAGTGGGAATTCGTCAAGCCGTTCAATCTGAGGCAAGGACCGCTCTACCACATAGAAATTGCCACGACCGAGCAATGGGTTTACCTGATGATGGACATGCATCACCTCGTGGTCGATGGTGGTTCCTTCGACGTGCTCCTCTCGCAATTGTTCGACCTGCTCAACGGCAAGGAGATTGAACCCGAGACGTTCACCTATGCCGACTTCGTGGCTGCGCAGAAAGCCGCAGAAAACAGTGAGGAATACGCTGCCGCCCACGACTTCTTCCAACAGCGTCTGGGCAACGTGGAGGGCGTGACGGAAGTTCCGTCAGACCTGACAAATCCTCAAGATAAAGCCATCTCGGAAACGGTGTATAGCGAACTGGATTTCGAGGCCATCGAGAATTTCTGCCGCCAGCACAACATTTCGCCGGCACACCACATTCTCGCCGCCACGTTCTACACGCTGTCGCGCTTCACCAACAACGAGCAACTCTGCATCACCACCATCAGCAACGGACGTTCCGACCTGCGCATCCAAAACACGGTGGGTATGTTCGTCAATACGCTGGCGCTGAGTGCCGAGATTGGTGAACAGAGCGTCTTGGAATTCCTCAACGAGACCAGTAAGAACTTCGACGAGACGCTGCAACACGAGTCCTATCCGTTTGCACGCATCGCCGCCGACTACGACCTCTCCGCCGAAATCCTGTTTGCCTATCAGATGGGCATTTTCGAAGACTACAAGTACAAAGGCCAGTCGGTTGCCATCGAGTTCTTCGAGTCGGATACTCCGAAGTTCCGCCTCGCCTTCTTCATCATGAACGACCCGTCGGGCAAGCCGAGCGTGTGCTTGCAATACGACAAAGGACGCTATAGCCACGAAACGATGCAATGTCTGGCACAGTCTGTCAGCAATGCGGCCAATGCCTTCATCCGTCAGCCGGAGATGAAGTTGCAGCAAGTGTCGCTGTTGGATGCCGACCAGACCGTTGTCCTCGACAGTTTCAACCAAACCGAGGTGCCCTACGACACGACCCAGACCATCGTTTCGCTGTTCCGCCGTCAGGTGGAACTGACGCCCGACAACATGGCGGTGGTCTATCACGACAACAAATACACCTACCGCGAAGTGGACGACATCACGGAGCGCATGGCAGCCTATATCGTTGCGAAAGGTCTTGGAAAAGAGGATGTTGTGTCGATTCTCATTCCACGCTGCGAATGGATGCCCATTGCAGCCCTCGGCGTGCTGAAAGCCGGTTGCGCCTATCAGCCGCTCGACCCGAGTTATCCCGCTGAACGTCTGAATTTTATGATTCAGGACGCTTCCGCCAAACTCCTCATCGCCGATGAGTCGTTGCGCGACATCGTGAATGAATACCAAGATGATGTGCTGCTGACGAAAGACATCAAGCAGTTGCCGGCAGTCAGTCAGCCCGTCAATGTCACCGTCAATCCGGCTGACCTCTTCATCTTGCTTTACACTTCCGGTTCGACCGGCACGCCAAAAGGTTGCCAGTTGGAGCATCGCAATTTGGCCGCGTTCTGCCATTGGTATCAGCGTCGTTTTGAGCTCAAGGCCGAGCATCATGTGTCGTGCTACGCCAGTTACGGCTTCGACTGCTGTATGATGGATATGTATCCCGCGCTGACTTGCGGCGCGTGCGTGTATATCATCGGCGACGACATCCGTCTGACCTTGCCGGAAGTGAACGATTACTTCAACGAGAACCATATTACCCACTCGTTCATGACCACACAAGTGGCCTACCAGTTTGCCACCAATATGGACAACCACTCGTTGCAACACTTGATTGCGGCGGGTGAAAAGTTGGCTTCGTTGGTGCCGCCGAAGAACTTCAAGATGCACAACGGCTATGGCCCGACCGAAGGCACGATCCTCATCACGGAATACGAAGTTGATGAAGAACTGAAGGACATTCCAGTAGGAAAACCGCTTGACAACTCGCGTCTCTATGTCGTTGATAAACAGTTTAATCGCTTGCCTCAAGGCGCATTGGGAGAACTGTGGATTAGCGGCGCTCACGTCACGAGAAGCTACCTCAACCGTCCTGAAAAGACCGCCGAGGTTTATATCGACAATCCGTTCAGCGACGACCCGAAGTTCTCCCGCATCTATCGCACTGGTGACATTGTGCGCTATCTGCCCGACGGCAACATCCAATTTGCAGGTCGTAAGGACGGACAGGTGAAGATTCGCGGTTTCCGCATCGAATTGAAGGAGGTCGAGGCCGTCATTCGCCAGTTCCCAGGCATCAAAGACGTGACCGTGCAAGCCTTTGAGTATGACAACGGTGGCAAATACATCGCTGCCTACATCGTGAGCGACGAACAAGTCGATATCAAGGAACTCAACGCCTTCATTGGACAGCAGAAACCGCCTTACATGATTCCTGCCGCCACGATGCAAATCGACGCCATTCCGCTCAACCAGAACCAGAAGGTGAACCGCAAAGCACTGCCGGCTCCCGTCATTCAGGCGGCAGACCACGAATATGTGGAGCCTGTCAACGAGGTCGAGAAACTCTTCTGCAAGATTTACAGCGACATCCTTTCGATGGACAAGATTGGCGCAACCGACAACTTCTTCGAATTGGGCGGCACCTCGCTCATGGTGACCCGCGTCATCATCGAGGCCGACAAGACTGGAAAGCATATCGCCTACGGCGACGTGTTTGCCAACCCGACTCCACGCCAACTGTCCAACTTCATTTCAAGCGACACGAACGACGATGACGAAGAAGCCCGCAACTTCAACTACGGTGCCATCAACACCGTTCTTGAAGGCAACACGCTCGACGCTTTCCAAGGCGGAGAACGGCAACCCATCGGCAATGTATTGCTGACAGGAGCCACTGGATTCTTAGGCATCCATATTCTTCAGGAACTCCTCGAGCGCGACGACGTGCCCACCATCTGGTGTTTGGTGCGTGGCGAGACCGACGAAAAGGCCGAGCGGCGACTGAAGAGTCTGATGTTCTACTACTTCAACAAGAACTACAACCATCTGTTCGGCAACCGCCTGCGCGTCGTCAACGGCGATGTGACGCAAGACATCAAGGTCGATGGCAAGATTGACACCGTGTTCAACTGTGCCGCTGTGGTGAAGCACTTCTCGAAAGGCACTGAAATCGAGGATGTCAACGTGGGTGGAGCGCTCCACTGCGTCAAGTTCTGCTTGCTCAACGACGCCCGACTGATTCACGTGTCAACCTACAGCACGGCCGGTATGTCTGTTGACGGTATCCCGTCGGAAAATTCGATGTACTCGGAACAGAAACTCTATTTCGGTCAGAACCTCGGCAATCAGTACATTCATTCCAAGTTCATCTCCGAACGAATCGTGCTCGATGCCATCGCCATGCACAAGCTGAACGCCAAAGTGATGCGTGTGGGCAATCTGTCACCGCGTTCCACCGATGGAGAGTTCCAAATCAACTTCAATACCAACAGCGCGATGGGCCGCATCCGCGTCTATCAGATGCTGGGTTGCTATCCCTACGACCTGAACGACGAACCGATGGAGTTCAGCCCCGTCAACGAGGTTGCCAAAGCCATCGTCTTGCTTTCGGAGACGCCGCAGGCATGTTGCGTGTTCCATCCGTTCAACAACCACTTTGTACACTTCGGCGACGTGCTTCAGGAGTTGTCAAATGTGACGCAAGGACCGCGCCAAGTAGAGGAAGAAGATTTCAACAAGGAATTAGAGGCCGCCAAGCAAGATGCCGAGAAGGCCAAACGCCTTTCCAGTCTTTTGGCTTACCAAGACATGGCTCACGGACAGAAAGTCATCGAGATTCCAAGCGAAAACCAATACACCACACAAGTGTTGTATCGCCTCGGATTCCGCTGGTCCACCACCTCGTGGGACTATGTCGAGCGAATGCTCAGCGCAATTAGCGGCTTCGGCTTCTTCGAGTAAACCATCGACTCATCAGAAAAATCTATCATTCACATTAAAATTCAAACTATGGAAAAAGTAACAATTATCGGAATCGCCGGTGGAACAGGCTCTGGCAAGACAACCGTGGTGAGCAAAATCGTAGAGGCACTGCCGCCCGACCATGTGGCCGTGGTGCCCCTCGATTCGTACTACAACGACACGACCGAGATGACCGAGGAAGAGCGAAAAAACATCAACTTCGACCATCCCGACGCATTCGACTGGAAACTGCTTGAAAAGCAACTCAACGAATTGCGCCACGGTCGTGCCATCGAGCAACCGACCTACAGTTACATTTTGTCGAACCGACTGCCCGAAACCATCCACGTGGAGCCGAAGCCCGTCATCATCATCGAGGGAATCATGACGCTGATCAACAAGAAGTTGCGCGACATGATGGACCTCAAAATCTTCGTCGATACCGACTCCGACGAGCGCCTCATCCGCAACATCCAGCGCGACACCATCGACCGCGGACGAACTGTCTCGATGGTGGTTGAACGCTACCTGAACGTGCTCAAACCGATGCACGAGCAGTTCATCGAGCCGACAAAGCGCCACGCCGACCTCATCATTCCGCAGGGCGGCGAGAACCATCGTGGCATCGGAATCCTTTGCAAATACATCGAAGGAATAACAAAAAAGTGAACCGTGCGGTTCACTTTTTTTGTTGCTTGATGACTATTTTCATTTAGCGACGGCCACCGAAGTGTCCACCACCGCCGCCACCACTGCGGCTGCCTCCACCGTGGCTTCCACCGCTCATCGAGCCGCTGCTGCGCGTGGTCGAGCCACTGCTCATGCTGGAACCACCGCTACGCGAACCGCCAAACGAACGAGTCGGAGCCGAACTGCCAGACGACGAACCACTGCGCGAAGGCGTAAAGGTGTTGCGGGGAACGCCACCTTCCGAACTTCTGCCCGTCGAAGGCTGATGGTTCACCGAAGGACGGCTTTCGCTGCCAACGGTCGTGCGAGTGCTGCTCGGACGAGAACCACCGAACTGGCCAAAGCTGCGATTGCCACTCACGTTTCCACTACGGCTGCTACCCACGTTTCCGCTGCGGCTGCTACCCACGTTTCCACCACGCGAGTTGTTGTCATAATGTCTGCCACGAGAGTCGAAATTGCCGTTGCGACCGTTGTTCGACGGACCACGATCGTTGCGGAACGAGTGTCCACGTCCGTAGTCGCCACGCTGGTAACGATTGTGCATTCCGAAGTGCTCGTTGCGAGGCCGTCCGACGGGTGCGAACGTGCGACCGTGATACCACGAGCGACCGCCATTCCTGTGCCAAGCGTGTCCACCGCGATAAACCGAGTAGAAGCGCGGCATTCCGAAGTAGAAATAGGTGCGGTGCGGATAGCGGGCATAGATGCCGAAGTGCCAGTAGCCACCGCTCCAGTACAGCGGACGATAGAAATAAGTGGCGTCGAGGTACATTCTGTACTGCCAGTCGAGGAGGATATAGCTCAGGTCGAGATTGCGGCGCTCCCAGTAGATGCCGTAAAGGTCGTCCTGCGTGTTTACGCCCATGAGGTAGTCAAGGTTGACCTCGTAGGCTGCTTCATACTGCTCTTCCGTGAGGTTGAGCTCATAGGCCATCTTGTCGGTGAGGAACAAGGCCTGCTGGCGGGCCTGCTCGTAGCTCATGGCGTTGGCCGATGCTACGAATGCGAACAGTGCCACAAGGGCGGTCATCATCTTCTTCATAATCGTAATCTTTTTAAAAATTAGTATTTCGTTTTTTATCACGATGCAAAGATACGACGATTTGCCTGCCCCCGAAAAGGATTTTCCCTAAACTGGTAGGGGAATTTCCCTATTTCTCCATTTGACCTGATTACTCCTGGCTTTTCAGATACTCCACACACGCCTCGAACGTCTCGAAGGTGGAATCTTCGGGCAGAACCGATGGGATGAGATGGGTTTTGTGCATGATGAGGCTCGGCTGCGGCTGGATGATGGTCATATAGACTTTGATGTTTCGCGCCTGCAAATCTTTGATGGCGGTTTCCATCGCATACGCGCCCGACATATCCATAAAGGTGACCAGACGCATACGAATGATGACCGTGCTCACACCTTCCGGCACGTCGTGCATCACTTTCTGGAAACCTGTGATGCTGCCGAAGAAGATGGGACCTTCCAGACGTTGCACATAGACCGTTTTACGCATTTCGTCGGTCAGCGTCACTTCGTCTTCCCATGGTTTTTCCTTGTCGAAATCGGCCAGGCTAATGCTACTATATTGGCTTTCGGCAAGGTCGCCGGCTCGTTTCATGAACAGCACGCAAGCAACCACCATGCCGATTCCCACGGCGGTGAGCAAATCGACGAATACGGTCGTAAGAAACACCAAAATCAGCACGAACGCATCGGAACGAGGAATGTGCGACAAGTCTCTGAAACCGCGAAAATCGACGATTCCCCATCCCACAGTAATCAAAATTCCTGCGAGCACCGACAGGGGAACGTATTTCACAACGCTTCCCAAACCGAGCAACACGGCGAGCAGAAGCAGGGAATGGGCCACTCCGCTGAGTTGGGTGCGACCTCCAGCCTTGACATTGACCACCGTCCGCATGGTGGCGCCAGCACCGCCAATGCCGCAGAACAAGCCAGAAATGGTGTTTCCGATGCCTTGTCCGATGAGTTCTTGATTGCTGTTGTGCTTGGTTTTCGTGATATTGTCGGCCACCACCGAGGTGAGCAGCGTGTCAATCGAACCCAAACCTGCGAGTGTCAGACCGGGGATAATGGCCGTCTTCATGATTTCCACCCAGTTCAGTCCGCTCAGTTCCAATCCTTCTTTGGCAAAAAACGGCATGGGAATTCCGGCGGGAATCTCGCCGATGGTCAGTGCAGCGTCGATGCTACAAAAAAGCGAAACGATGGTCATCACGATGAGGGCGACCAGTGTCGAAGGAATCTTCTTCGTGATGCGCGGGAAAAGGGCGACAATCAAAATCGTTCCCAACCCCAACAACAGGGGCACAACGCTGACGCCCTTGCTCACTTGAGCCGGAATCTGAAGAATCATATCGATCACCAAAACGGGCGATTTCAGTCCCAACAACGGGTAAATCTGCTGCAAGATGATGATGACGCCGATACCGCTCATAAAGCCCGAAAGCACGGGGTAAGGGATATAGCGCACGTACTTGCCGATGCGAATCAGTCCGAAAACGATTTGGAACAGTCCGCAGAAGATGCCGGCCAACGCCATGGAAATGATCACCGCCGAGAAACTGCCCTGCGACGTCGCCCAAGTGGCACTGATGAGCGAGGCGGTGATGACCGTCATGGGACCTGTCGGACCGCTAATCTGCGAATGGGTGCCGCCGAAAAGGGCTGCAAAGAAGCCCAAAAGTGTAGCACCGACAAGTCCCGCCAGTGCGCCCATCGACGCGGCAGCAGGATGGTCGATGCCGCCAAATGCCTGAATACCAAAGGCCAATGCCAATGGCAATGCGACGATTCCAGCGGTGACTCCGCCGAAAACATCGCCCTTGATGTTATTGGTTTGAATGAATTTCATGATTCTTTTGCCGCTTTGAAAGCATTTTTAAGTAATTATTCAAATAATATTCAATGTTTAAGGCTGCAAAGGTACATTATTTTTCAGCAAAATACATGATATTTCAGTAAAAAATTGCTTTTTTAGCAATAAATCGACCCTTCGCGCGTTATTTTTTAAGGAAAAATGGATGAAAACATGAAAAATAGATTGATATTATCGCTTTACCTCATGATTTTGACGCCGCTTTCGCTGTGGGCACAACAGGAGAGCGACGAAGCACACGACTTGCTCGACGGACTGGAATACAAGGTCGAAGCGCAAGTTTCGGCGGCCGACGGACAGACACCGCTGTGGCTCAACGCGAATAAATTCGGACTGAGTTCGCTGGAAAGCACGAACGGATACCTGCGCGGAAGCATCGAGCGACCACTCAAAACCGATTCGCTGCGACGCTGGGGCATCGGCTACGGACTCGACGTCGCCCTGCCCTACCACTACACGAGCAAGATGGTCGTTCAGCAGGCTTACGGCGAACTGCGCTGGTTGCACGGCGTGCTGTCGGTGGGTGCGAAGGAATATCCGATGGAGTTGAAAAACAACTCGCTGAGTAGCGGTTCGCAGGCGCTCGGCATCAATGCGCGACCCGTTCCGCAAGTCAGAATCGCTCTGCCCGACTACTGGGTGCTGCCGATTTTCAACGATTGGCTGCGAATAAAAGGTCACATCGCCTACGGAAAAACAACCGACGACCTATGGCAAAAGGATTTCACGAATTTGATTCGAGCCTATACCGAGGGAACACGCTACCATTCGAAGGCCGGCTACCTGATGATTGGTAATCCCGAGCGGTTTTTCCCTCTGTCCGTCGAGTTAGGTTTGGAAATGGCTGCGCAGTTCGGCGGAACAATCCACAAAGCCTCTGAATATGGAGAAACGGTCTATTATGGCAACAATGGCCTCAAAGGAATGTGGCGAGCCTTCTTGCCAGGCGGTGCCGACGCACCCGAAGAGGGCACGGAATACCAGAATGCCGAGGGAAACCAGTTGGGCAGTTGGCTGATGCGCGTGAACTACGAGACCGACACGTGGAAACTGGGTTTTTACGCCGAAAAATATTTTGAAGACCACTCGTCTATGCTCCAACTCGACTACGACGGCTACGGCACGGGCGAAGAATGGAACGTGGCGAAGAAACGCCGCTATTTCCTCTACGATTTGAAGGATTTCCTGCTCGGATTCGAATTCAACAAGAAATACGGCACTTGGCTGCGCGACATCGTGTTTGAATACCTTTACACGAAATACCAGAGCGGTCCCGTCTATCACGACCACACGCAAGCCTTCCCCGACCACATCAGCGGTCGCGACAACTACTACAACCACTATCTCTACAACGGTTGGCACCACTGGGGACAGGCCATCGGCAATCCGCTCTATCGCTCGCCCATCTACAACGACAACGGCTTCATCCGCTTTGAAAACACCCGTTTCGTGGCTTTCCATTTGGGACTGAGCGGCAGACCGACCGAGCGGCTTTCCTATCGGTTGTTGGCGACCTATCAGACGGGCTACGGAACTTACGACATTCCCTATACGAAGTCACAGCACAATTTCAGCGGTATGCTCGAAGCCACCTACCAACTGCCCAAAGGATGGCAAGTGAAAGGGGCTTTCGGCATCGATTCGGGAAGAATTCTCGGCGACAACTACGGTGGTCAGCTGACGGTGACAAAAAAAGGAATTTTTAAATAATGAGTAGTGAATAATGAGTAATGAAAAATGAGCAATAATATGAAAAAAAATATCTTTTTCACTTCCCTTTCCGCCCTTTTCTGCCTTTGGCTGGTGACGGCTTGCGGACTGGTGGAGTTGCACAGTTCCAAGAACGGCGACCTCGATGGTTTCTGGCATTTGGAAACGATTGATTCGTTGGCGACGGGCAACACGTGTGACTTGCGGGAAGAACGCCGTTTCTGGATGTTCCAAGGCACCATTTTCCAACTTTATTGCCCCGAAGTGATGGAAGGACAGCGTTTCGTCGGCCAATTTTCGCACGAAAACGGCACGCTGACCCTTTGGAAAGTGCTTTATGACATTCGTGAGGAAGGCGACCCCGTCGTCGAGAGCGTGGACATCATTCGACCCTTCGGCATCAACCAGGTTGAGAACGTCGTCTTCCGTGTCGATGAACTCTCGGGCAACAAGATGACGCTCAGCAACGAAATGCTCAGGCTATCGTTCAAGAAACATTAAAATTTGAGGAAAATTCGATTAAAAACCTCGAAAAATCAGAATTTCTTTCCAATCGCGATGTTCGTGAACGTATTGAAAAGAATTTTGATGTCGAACCACCACGAACGATGTTCTAAATAATAGAGGTCGAGTTCCAATCGGCGCAACATCTTCTCCATCGTGTCGGTGTAGCCGTTGTAGAGCGTGGCATACGACGTGACGCCCGGTCGCACCTGATAGAGATAGGTGTAGCGATGGTCGTGTTCGAGAATCTGGTTGATGAAATATTCACGCTCCGGACGCGGTCCGACAAACGACATCTCACCCTTCAACACATTCCACAACTGCGGCAACTCGTCGAGGTGATGGGCACGCAGAAATCGGCCTGTCTTCGTCATACGCGTCTCGTTTTCGTGCTGGTAGAGCGCGGGACCATCCTTCTCGGCATCGATGCGCATCGAACGGAACTTGTAGATGTGGAACGGACGACCGAAACGCCCAATTCGCTCCTGCTTGAAAATGGCTGGACCACCATCCTCGCGGCGCACGGCGATGTAGCAAATCAGGAACAGCGGCGAGAAAACAATGACGCAAAACAACGCGACAAGGAAGTCGAAGAGCCGTTTCGTGTTGCGCTCCAACTCGTTCATTCCGTCCAATACGTATCCGTTTTCGAGTGTCGTCATGACTGGTTTTTAATCAGGTATCTTTTCTTTAAAAACGCACACATCGCCGTTTTATTGCATCGGATGCAAAAATATATTGAAAAAGTTCAATTTTTGATGAAAATGCTTTCAAATATTTTGATGGGATATTTGAATGCGATGAAAAAATAATTGCTACGAATACCGTTTTGCCGACATGCCTTCAAATTCTCCTTCGCTCCGATTAGACGGGCCTTCCAACTGCGTGTGCTGGCTCCTCCTATGCGCATTGTGACGAAATCGAGGTGGAGATAGCGCAAATTGGCTCCATTCAAACAAAGCCTCATAATGAATTCATAGTCGGCAGAAATTTGATAGGAATCGTCGTAGTAGCCGTATTGCTCGAAAAGCCTTCTCCTCACATAAAGCGACGGATGCGGAGGCAGGAAGCCGAAACGCAACAGCCAAGGGCGGAAAATGCTGCCAGAGTAGTATCTGACCGTTTTGTGTAGGTTGTCAGGGTGTACGAAATGCACATCGCCATAAATGGCATCGACATTGTCGTCGAATTGCGCCACCATCTGCTCGATGACCGTGTCGGAAGAAAGAAAATCGTCGGAATTGAGGATGCCCACGATGTCGCCCGTAGCCATGCGAACGCCTTTGTTCATCGCGTTGTAGATGCCGTCGTCTTTCTCGGAAATCCATCGAAGGCGGCCTTCAAACCGCTCCTCGTACGACTTGATGACATCCACAGAATTGTCCGTCGAGTTTCCATCGACAACAATGTATTCAATATGACGATAAGTCTGCCTGAGCACCGAATCCATCGCGTCGGCGAGGGTTTCAGCACTATTTCGGGTAACAGTTATAATCGATATTTTCAACATTTTTGTCAAAAAAAAACGGTTTCGGGCGGCAAAGGTACTATTTTTTTGTGACAAAATACCATTATTGATAAGTTTTCTGAAACAATTTGCGAAGTGTGGCCACCACCCGACTTAAAAAGAATGGGAAATCGTAGTTGAAAGGGTCTTTCAAAAACAGCGTTATATAGCGCAATGTCGTGCGCATGGCTAATTTCACCCTAAAAAAGTAAGAATAATGCGACCGTGAAGCGGAATTTTCCCTATTCCAGACATAATAAATCGTGTCGGCGGAAGCCAGCCGAATCGTTTTTACCCTGCGCGATATGGTAAACATAAACAGGGAGTCCTCGCCCAATGAGAAATCGGAAAAGAAGCGGTTGCTTCCAATGACATTTCTCGGGATGATTTTACCTACTGGGGAGGAAAAAAAACTGCGAGTCTTGAACAAAGTGAGATTTTTCTGTCCGGCATTTCTTACATAAGCGTTGCTGATAAAGTGATTTTCTGGCGTTGTCTTGTCGTCGCCAACTGCCACAAGGTTCGACAGCACAACGCAATTTTCATCGACTTGTGCCACTAAGTTTTCCAAATAATTCGGACTTACCCAGTCGTCGTCATCCACAAAAACAATATATTGTCCTTTCGATTGGTCGATTCCCAAATTTCTTGCATTTGAAACACCTTTTTCCTCAGAATAGAAGACTTGACTGGCAACATCACTGTTCTTTTGAGAATAATCAAAGAGTTGTTTCTCGTAAGGATTTCTTTCTCCGTTGAGAACAACAATTACCTCAAATTGATTTTTCGGCAACGTTTGATGACGCAATGAATCGAGGCACTCGAAAATATAAGCGCCAGGGCGATATGTGGGTATGATGACTGAAATTTTCATTTGAATCAGATTTCAAATTCTAACTTTTAATTCGATTTACCACCGAACGATAATCTGGAATAAGCGATTCGGCATTGGCAACACATCGTTTTTCGGGATTCCGTTTCAACTCCATGATACATTCACAAAGTTGGGAAACATCGTCAAACATAGGATTATAATTGTAGAATGCCCGACAATAGTTCAATGCCGGAATCTGTCTGGCGAGCAATCGTTTCCCGTTGGCTATACATTCGTAGCTCACGCCGCTCACTCTATATCGGAAATCATCGGGATAGGCAATCAGAATGATGTCAGAACGTAGAAACATCTGCTGGTACTCCATTGTGGAAAGGTATTGGTTGATGGTTTTAATGTTCGCCGAGGGCAAGTTCTTCTCGTCGCAATTGCGCAATATCAGCAGAATATTTTCGTTTTCAAGCAGATGCTGCAGTTCGGCATTTCCGGTCAATTGTGTAATAAAATCAGGATCTGGAGAAGGTGACGGATGGAAAATGACGGTGTCGTATCCTCTCATGTCTATGGGAACCGTCGTATGAGGATGATTCTGGTAAGGTGGAATACAACCGTGAGAAACAATATCGACCTGTTCGATGCCATTTTCGAGGAACGGCTGGCGCATTTCTTCGTTGAAAACGATGAAGGTATTGTGCCTTGCGATTCGTTTCAAAAGTTTTCTTTTGATTGGATTCTCAAAGCCAAGCCCATTTCCATGGCTTGTGAGCCTCATATTGCGACACAGAGGCAGCATGGCGAGAGTCACTTCATCGAAAGAGGAGAGAATCACTTGGTCATAGTCATTCAGATTGACTTTCAGACGTATGTATAATAAAGTGAGCAGGTAAATGATACGATTTCGAAGAGGTTCTAACCAACCGTTGCGCCGTCGCAAAAAATGGGGAAATACCAATGCGTATTGACTATCTGCAAAAGGCAGCCTATCTTTGGTGTATTGGTGGAGAACCAGTCGCACGTCGAAGCCTTGCGCCATCAAGGCGTTGATGTGAATGTGGTTGTAGTTGACGTGTCCAACCTCAAGCGTATATTCGATGAATAGTATTTTTTTCATAGGCTGACTATTTGTTTTTTACATCATCAAAATGCCGTCGGAACAAGACTATGCGCTCTGTGTAACTTTTTATTCCAAAGAGAAGGTTATCATAAGAGGCGAGCGGATTGCTGCAGATTCCATAGACTTTGAGCAAACTGTAAATGCCGATGAATGAGGCGAACAACAGACGATTGCTGCGGTAAAAGAAACATTTGAGCATGTCGTACCAGAAAATCCAATAGCCAAATACAAACAGCATCGACACGCGGACGCTGATGGTTCGAAATTCGCTCAGAAGCAGGTAAAGGAAAAGATACATCGCCATGCTATTGACGAAAATGTTTCCTTCTTCGCGGCACTCGCGCAACTTGTTGATATAGCAAAACAGGAGGATGCCCGAAATAAGCCTTTCCAGATAGCCAATAGACAAAACTGAGCCGCCCACATCGAATTCCATATATTCTTCTATCCACAGTTGTGCTGATGGTACAATCAGGCTTGCGACAAGCGATATAAGCGTCTTGAAAACAGGAATGTGCAGCAGATAAACGGCATTAACCACGACAAAAATGGCGATTAACAGCCATTTGTTGTATCGAATGCGCAGAATCAAATAAAAAGGGAGATAGAACAATGCCGACAAATGAAACAGGGCACCAAGCAGGCATAAAAGAACAAATGGAAGTGGTTTCCGTTGTTGGATAAAGGTGATGGAATTGATGAAAACGAGAATTGCGATGGAATTGCGCATCAAATCCGTACTCAACTCTAAACCGCCGAAACAGAGGAACAAAACAAGAACAAAAGGAATGTTCTCAACGCGGCTTTTCAGAAAATTCAGTAACAGAATGACGTTAATCAGTGTGCAGACGAATACAAAGAAATGCCAATTCGGATAGATGCTGCGACAAAAAATCATCAACAAAGTAAAGCCATATTCGGCTTCCCATTTCAACAGTGGAATGGTGAGTTGCGTTTTTAAGTCGGGAGTAGCCTGAAATGTCGGATAATAATTCACCCAGTCGTAGAAAATGAAGCCACGCAGCCCAAAGAAAAGCAGAAAAACCCCTACGCTGAAAACATTGACGTAGAAGCGAGTTTTTTCATCGTCCTTGGTGTATTGATAGACAGCCAATAGGCTGTAGATCACGACGAGCAGGAGATATGGCAGGGCTGTAACCATCTACAAACTATGTTGCCGGAGTTGAATTCTTCGATTTATTCTTGACAAAAAACTGACGGAGGAACAGCACCCATATCGCATCACAAATGCATCCCAGAAGAATGAAACCGATTAGCATATACAAACGGGGAATGCTTGAGGCTCGCAATGGCACTGAGGCACTTTGAATGACCGTGAAGGCAGGGGTACGCTCCTGCAGTTTCGCCTGTGCTTGCTGCACCTGCATAAAGGTTTGGCTGTAATTGTTGAATTTCAGTTGCATGTCATTCTCCAAATCTTCCTGCTTGGCACGATAACTTTCAAGCACCACTTCCATATTGCGGTCGGAGTAACTGCCATAGCGCTGACGCGCACGCTCATAGTCCTGCTTGGCATTGGCTGCAAGTTTTTTATAGTATTCCAAATCTACACGGGCTTTGCTTGTGCGATAATTGGTAATATATTCCTGCAACCTTACTCGCAACGTGTCGGCTATGATGGCGGCCACTTTCGGGTCAATGTCGGTTACTGAAATCGTGATGATATTCGTTCCCTTGTTCATTTGACAGCCAATATTTCCGCTGATTTTTTGGTAGAGCCCTTCTTGCTGTCTGGAAAGTTGGAAAAGGTTGGGCTTTTTGTTATTCGCTTGGGTGTCTTCTCCTTTTTCGCGAATACTCCTGATTGTTTCACCAAGCCAATACATCGGATAACGCCAAAACTCCATTTTATAGTCTTCCATGATGTGTTCTGAATAGGTCTTTTCGCCAGGTTCCTTCAATAACGACACTTTGATGTCGAACAAAGGAACAATAAAGTCGGGCGAAGAAAACACGTCGGGATAGATTTCCGGATAGATGGCATCGGGAGTTGTGTTGTTGCCTCCCAAATTCAACCCCACCATACCAGCAATGTCACTCAAACTCGACGACATTCCCATACTAGATGCCTCGGGGGCCAACACGACGATGGAAGTGTATTCTTTTTGCTTGTTGAAAGCGTAAACTACCCCTAAAATGGCAAAAACAGCAATAAATTTTGCCAACAGCCATTTCTCTTTCAAAACTTTTTTTGTCAAACCGACGACGTCTATTTCCTTCGTTCGATTCTGCTTAGTTGTTGTTTGTTCGTTCATATTTTTCTCTTATTTCAAGTTAAAGGCTGAAAGCCATAGCAATGATAATTTAAATTCTGAGGGCGATGGCCGATCATCTTGGCTGGAACGCCCCCGACAATGGTATAAGGCTCAACGTCATTCGCGACGACGGCACCGGCTGCAACAACCGCACCCTCACCGACACGAACTCCTTTCAAAACCGTGCAGCCCACACCCAGCCAAACATAATCGTCGATGACGATGGCAGCGTCGCTACCGCTGAAAACGGGGCTTTTGGGGTCGTGGCTGCCCGTCATCAAGTTCACCCGATGGGATATTGAAACATTGTTTCCGATGGTAATTCCCGCTCGGGCGTCGATGATGCAGTCGCGATTGATGTGACTATACTCGCCTATTGTAAGCCTCCACGGAGCCATAAAATAGTTCCGTTTCATGATGAAAGACTTTCGTCCGATTTTTGTGCCAATCATCCGAAGATAGGGTTTCCGGCATGCCCAAAACGGGATATGAGGAAGCACGTCGTTAATCATGTATTCAGTACCGAGTGCCTTGATGTAGTCATAGACGCGGATTTGTTTTAGAATCAGCACCAGTGTATTCTTGATGAGATACCACAACTTGCGTAGGCTGAATTTTCCTTGTGAGGTAATTCGGTAGTTGTACCATAAGTTCTTATATGGATGATTTGAAATACCCTCGCTTTTGTAAGCCTCAATCGTCACATTGACCTTATGAAATTTGCAACCTGCCTTGAACATTCGGAATATCATTTCCCAATCTCTAGCATATCCTATTTTTAGGGCAGGATTTGTGTCGTAAAGAAATCTGCGTTGCACGTCAAGGCGGACAAGCGAAGAGCCATGGCGATAAATAGGATGAAATTCTAATTCCTCGGTATTTTCAGAGGCAAAAATTTGATGATGTATTCCTTTCTTAACCTCAATACTGTTGCCGTAGATTACATCGACCTCATCTACTTTTTCTAATGTGAGGGCTTTTTCAAGAGAATCTTGGGAGAAGAAAAAGTCGCCGCTATTGAGTACAATCACCCAGTCTCCCTTAGCATGCGCTATACCCTTGTTGAGTGCATCGTAAAGGCCATCGTCTTTTTCTGAGCACCAAAAAGCCAGACGGTCTTCATACTCACGAATAATGTCTGCTGTACCATCAGTGCTTCCTCCGTCAATGACAATATACTCCTTATTTTTCCACGTTTGTGAGAAGAAGCTCTCCATGGTGTTCCTAATGCTTCCCACATCATTGTAGACAACAGTGATGACACTTATTTTATCCCTTACTTCTTCCATATTCCTTTTGCTTCTTGACGAATAATAAGTTTACATTGGTATAGGTGGATCATACTCATTGCAGCATAGCAGAATGTCATACTCAGAACAATCCCTTCAATCCCCCATCCTTTTCCATAAACGGCAATGGTCGTCAGATAGACGGCTGTGGCGATTACGGATGTGCAGATTTGTACATAGATGATATTAAGACCGTTTAACAGATAAGTCACGCAGTTATTGAGGTTGAAAAAAACGATAAAAGCAAATGTTGCAGCCGAAACACTGAATGGAACAAAAACAGATTCCCCTACCCAAAAAGAATAGAACAAATTGCACAGCAAAAGCATCAGAAAGCCGACTAACACAGAACCTCCCCAAATCATCAATGCTCTGTTGAATGTTTTGCGTATCCACAACCTTTCGCCTTTTACATAAGCATCTGTATAGGCATTCCACATAGGAGCGATGACTATGGTGTAGCCAATAACCAGAAGATTGAAATATTTATACGCAATATTATACGTTGTCACAGATTCAGGACCATGGAAATGAGAGATAAACGCATTCGAACTTCCAAAGATAATAAGGCAACTGGTGATTTGGATCAAAAAGAAGCCCAGCCCTTTTTTGATAACACTTTTGTTAAAATTTAGATTAATGCCCTTGACAGACGGTCGGAGATAGGAATATTTAACAAAGATAGGAATGCCACCCAGTAGGAATATAAGCACGGGTATGGCCATAAAAGAAGTAACGACATAAAGAAGGTTGCTTTCTGTCGTTTTGGTCAATAAATAAATTGCAAGAAGAGCTACGACACTGCTGACTGCAGTCAGAAAATCATTGATGGCATATTTCTGCATGGATATGTAAATAAAACCAATGTTTTTTACAACGAAATTGGCCAATGTTAGCATCAGTGCCACCAAAATAACTAATTGCAAATGGTGATTGCTAATGGTTGAGGTGTTGAGTATTTGATTGAAGTCGAGCATCAAAATAAGCGGTGCTACAATGATGCCAATAAACAAAGCTATTGCAGTGAGCATTGCGAAGGTTGAACTGATGTAAGTGTGAGCAGCATCGTAATTCTTGGAAGAAATAGCAGCCGTGAGGTAGTTGCGCATCCCATTGCCTAAACCGATGTCAAATGTATAAATCCAAAATGCCATTGATGAGATTGTCATCCAAATGCCGTATGGTTCATTATCCAGATAGGCAAGTGTAACCGGAACAATCAGGAAAGATGTGCAGAGGCTAATAGCCTTGAAAACTCCTGATAATAGGATATTGTTTCTCAAGATTTTATTTCTATTCTGCATTTCTTCCATTCAAATTTCTCTTTTATTATTTGAGTAAATTAGCAATGGTGGCGATGATGGCGGCGAGCGAACCGATGCTGGTCGTGATGCTCAGCGTTTCGGCGATGCTAGTCTTGGAGGTCGATTTCGACGGCACCACGATTTCGCAGCCAGGAAGAGGCTTGGCGTTGTGACCGACTTTCGCCACCGTTCCGTTCATATAGATGATGTAAGCCTGTCTTTTCTTGGCCTTGCTCGAGAAACCACCGGCTTGGTCGATGTAGTAGCCCACCGACTTGCCCTTCACATAGCCCACCGTGTTCGGATAAAGCACTTCACCGTTGATTTTCACCGTGGCTTCAAACTGCGGAACGAAAACTCGGTCGCCCTCGCGCAACACGATGTCTTCCATACCGCCCGGATTGGCAATGGCCTTGTCGAGTTCGATACCGACGGGATAGGTGTCGCCGATTTGGTATTTTTTCAACTGTTCTGACTCGCTCAAATTCACAAGATTGGCATTTCCGGTGCGGATGGCCTGCTCCTGAAGGCTAAATTCCATGTCTTCACGGGCTTTTTTCAGCACCGCCTCGGCACGCTGACGCTCTTGCTGCGTGTATCGACGTTCGAGTCGCGCACCCTGCGTGAAGGCGCGGTCGTTCACACCACCGGCCATTTTCACCAAGTCGCTAAGTCGTTGGGTCTTTTTTGAAAGAGTATAAGTTCCGCCAAACATCACTTCACCTTCGATGGTGACGTTCTGCTGCTTGTAGTAGCCTGGACTTTGACGCACATAAACTTCGTCGAAAGGCATCAGGATGAAGCCGGGCTCGCCATCGATGACAAAACCGTCTTTCAACTCCATCGAGAATGTGCGAGCAATGACGCTATCAGCCACCAAAGCCTTCGGATTGCTCACGCGACGCGACACATCGACCTTTACCGTCGAGGCATTTTCTTTCAGACCACCGGCCTGCAAGATGAAGTCCTCGATGGTTTCGTTGTCGGCATATTGATAGATGCCCGGATGCATCACCTCACCGTAAATCGTGATGGTGCGCTCGGTCTGTGCCTCTTGCTTCGTGGGGATGAAGAGGATGTCGTTCTCGCGCAGGGGGACGTCGGCTGCCGTACCGTCAAGAATGCCCTTCACATCGACGCTCAGCACTTCCAACGTGCGGTCGCTCTTCATTCGGTGCATCACAGCGCGGTTCAAGAAGGCTTCCTCGGTCACGCCCTCGGCTGCGTCGAGCAGCGAACGAACGGTGGTGATGTTGCCGCCCAACTGATATTTTCCGGCACGGAACACCGCACCTTTCAGTTCGACGGTGTTTTCATAACGGTCGAGAATCGAATCGACGCTCACCGAGTCGCCGTCGGCCACGTGGAACGTGTCCATATCGAACTCACCCACGTTGAAAACGGAATATTGCCGACCGGTTTTTCGCACGACGCGCACCGATTTCGTGTAGGCATCGCCCGTGAAACCGCCAGAATATTTCAACAGGGTGCCGATGCTCTCGTCTTTCTTCATTTCGTAGAACATCGGACGCTTCACCTTACCCGTGATTTTCACCAAGCAGTCGTAAGGTTCGACGACGATGAAGTCGTTGTCGGCGAGGCGGATGTTGCCCGTCTGCTTGCCGTTGAGGATATAGTCATAGACATCGACCGTCGAAACGAGTTTGTTGTTGCGATAGACCTTGATGTTACGAAGCGTACCGATGTCGCTGATGCCATTGGCCATATAAAGGGCGTGGAACACCGTGGCGAAGGCCGGCAGCGTGTAGGTTCCGGGCGATTTCACCTCGTCCATCACGTTCACGGTGATGGTGCGCGTCTGTCCGACGGTGAGTTTCACCCGACTGCTCTGATAGCGACTTCCCAGCGTCGAGCGCAGGCGCGTGTTGGCCTGTTCTACGGTCATTCCGCTGACATACACGGGTCCGAAACCATCAATGTTCACGTATCCGTCGGGACTCACCGACGTTTCAATCTGCTTGGCCGACGCGCCGTAGATGTCGATAAATACGGCATCGCCAGGGCCGAGGATATAGTTTTTCGGCGTCGCTACGTTCATCGACGGCTCGAAAGTCAAGTCTTTCTGGCTGAAAATGTCGCGTCCGAACACCTTTTGCTTCTCTTTCTCACGCTCAGCAAGGAGTTTCTCGAGCAAGGCAATCGAATCGACAGGCATAATGCCTTCCAGTTCCGACTGCATCTGAATGAAGTCATCGTCGTCCTCGTCGTAGTTGTATTTCCAAGTGCGCTCGCCCTGCACACGCTGCGTCGTCATTTCCGTCGCCTTTTTCTCGGTATTGTTCTTGCGCGAACGGTCGTTGGCCTTCGTCATCGTCTCGTCCTGCACCATGCCCAGTCCGGCATTCTTTTTCTGGCGCTCGGCAATCTTCTTCACACGGCGAATCTGCTGAATATCGACACCTCGCTGCATCAGTTTCGTCACGATTTGTTTTTCGTCTGTACCCGCCTCGTGTTCCTTCAGTACGAAACGAATCACTTGGTCGTCTGTCATCGACGACTGGGCTGCTACAGCCAAGGGCATGAGCAACCCAATCAGAACATAAATAATGGTTTTCTTCATATTCTTATTGCGTTTTTTACTTCGTAAATATAATAAAATAACTCAAAAAATGCTTATTTGTTGTATTCGCAGGCGATTTTTCTTGATTTTTTTGCCCGAATTGTGATTTTTTTCTACCTTTGCACCCGCAAACGACCTTTTTGCAGGTCAAAAATGTCATGGGGTTGACTGGATTTGACGGCGAGATGAAATGGTACGTAAGCACGCGGTGGCTCGTTGGTTTCCCACCTAAATCTGAGCTTTCAAGAAAATAATTGGCAACAACAAGTATGCTCTCGCTGCTTGATCGAAGTACAGTAGATCTTAAGCTTAATTCCCTTACAAGGTGAGGGAACGAGACGTCGCCCCAAGGGTGTGGTTCCGAATCTGAGGACAAGGCGGCGCAGGTAAATCGGAAATAGTCTTTCAAGGCTCCGATTGGAGGATGAAGTTTTAGGAGATAAGGCGTCGGTTGGTGGTCCAGGTCTTGCCGTCGCTCGAAAATCAAGGCTGGAATAAGCGTGTAGAAAGCGTATGGTTTCCTTGTTCGGACGTGGGTTCGACTCCCACCAGCTCCACAGCATCGGCCAAATGAAAAAAACGGCGAAATTTCGCCGTTTTTTTATTTCTCATTCCTCCTTCCTCGCTCCTCGATAATTATTCTTGAAAATACACTCGCTTCACGCGATTCGACACGGCCGTAAGAATTTCGTAAGGAATCGTTCCGACCTGTTCGCTGACGACGCTGACGGGCAACTGCGAACCGAAAATTTCGACGCTGTCGCCCTCGTGGCAGTCGATTCCCGTGACATCGATCATCGCGACATCCATGCAAATATTACCCACGTAGTCGGCGCGTTGTCCGTTCACGATGCAGTAGCCGCGACGGTTGCCAAGTTGTCGGAAAAGACCGTCGGCATAGCCGATGGGAATGGCTCCGATGACGCTGTCGCGCTGTAAAACGGTCTTGCGACTGTAGCCGACGGAATCGCCCGCAGGCACGTGGCGAAGTTGCAGAATCGTGGTTTTTAAAGAACTGACCGTTGAAAGCGATGCCTCGCCAAAAGGATTCACGCCATAAAGTCCGATGCCAAGCCGACACATATCCAACTGCCGTTCGGGGAAGTGCTCGATGCCGGCTGAATTGGCGATGTGGCGCAGAATTTTGTGGTCGAAAGCAGCCTGCAGACGGCGGCTGGCCTCATCGAAACGCTGGAATTGAATCGCCGAGAAATCGTCGAACGAATCGCTATCGGCACCGACGAAATGGCTGAAAATCGAGCGTGGCATCACGGCCATCTGTCGTTTCAACCGATGAACGAGCGTGTCGATTTCAGCGGTTTCAAAGCCCAAGCGATGCATTCCCGTGTCGATTTTGATGTGGACGGGCCAGCCCGTGATGCCTTCGCGCTCGGCAGCGGCTACGAGGGCTTCAAGCAGGCGGAACGAATAGATTTCGGGCTCCAAATAATAGTCGAAAAGCGTCTTGAACGACGACATTTCGGGGTTCATCACCATAATATTCGACGTGATGCCGGCCTTGCGCAGCGTCACGCCCTCGTCGGCGACGGCGACGGCGAGATAATCGACGCGATGGTCTTGCAACGTCTTGGCGATTTCAATGGCTCCGGCACCGTAGGCATCGGCCTTGATCATACAGACGAGTTTCGTGTCGGGCTTCATCTGCGAACGGTAGTGGTTCAGGTTGCTGACGACGGCTCCGAGATTGACTTCAAGCGTTGTTTCGTGTACTTTCTCGACAAGCAAATCGGTGATTTTTTCAAATCCGAATTGCCGTGCGCCCTTCAACAAGACGATTTCGTGACCCAATTTCCGAAAAACGTCGCTTCCGATGAATTCATCGGTGGTTTGGAAGAAATATTTCTCTGGAATGTCGAATATTTTTTCATTGCGACAAAGTTCCGAGCCAATGCCAATCAACTTCGCAACACCACGTTTTCGAACCAGTTCGGCAACATCCTTGTAGAGCTGTTCTGGTGGCAGTCCACTTTGTTGTATATCACTGAGAATCAAAGTCTTGCGATGGTTGTCGTGCCAGCCTTTTCTGCCTTGCAAACCCTCCGACGAAGCCCCTCTGCGCTGCATAAAATCGAGGGCGATGTCAAGCGAATTGTAGTCCAGATTATACGAATCGTTGATGAGCACGCAACCATTCCGACCTTCTTTCACTTCGAGGCGCATCGCGACGGGTTCCAACTGCAACATCCGCTCGGAAATCTGGCTCGGCGAAGTCCCCAAATGCAGGGCGACGGTGGCGCAAACAATCGCATTGGCAATCGACGCATCATCGACGAAAGGAATCGTAAACGATTGATTTTCAGTTCCTTTGAAGACGTAGTTCACCGTCGTTTTCGTCGCCTCTTTCTGAATCGAACTGACGAACATCGCTACATCCTTCCGACGTTGCGACCACGCCAGATGTTCGCCCTTGAAATGGGCAGCCGACACCTCTCGGCAGACCGTTTCGTCGTCGGCGCAATAGACAATCGTCTTGGCATCGCTGAAAAGTACCAATTTTTCGCGGCATTTCTCGTCAACCGAAGCGAAATTCTCCTGATGGGCCGCACCCAAATTCGTCAAAATCGCAATCGTCGGACGGATGATGTCGCGCAGTGCCTGCATCTCGCCTCGCAGACTGATTCCTGCCTCGAAAATGCCGATTTCCGACTGTTCGTTGAGCAGCCAGACCGACAGCGGCACACCGATTTGCGAGTTGTAACTGCGCGGTGAGCGCGTCACATGGTCGCCCAGCAACTGGCTCAGCCATTCCTTCACCATCGTCTTGCCGTTCGAGCCCGTGATGCCCACGACGGGAACGTCGAAAGCCGCCCGATGGCTGGCCGCCAACTGCTGCAACGCCTTCAACGTGTCGGCCACGACGAGAAAATTCGCGTCGTCGAACACCTCCGAAGGCCGCCGATTGACCACGAAATTCCGTACACCGCGCCGATACAGCTCCGCAACGTACAAATGACCGTCGTTTCGCTCCGTTTTCAGGGCGAAAAACAGCGTTTCTTCGGGAAAACACAACGAACGACTGTCCGTCAGCAGAAAACTCACGGAAGTCTCTCGCGTGCCATATCGCTGTGCACCGATTAAGGTGGCTATTTTCTCAATTGAATATCTCATTTCTGCAAATTCCTTTTCACTTCAACTACGACTTACCTGCAAACCACTGTTGCTCAACGACATATCGACGAATCGAGCATTGGCATTGGGGCTGTTTTGCAGGAGTTTTTGGCGAATGCGAGCCGCCGCCTCGGGGTCTTTCGCAATCATATAGAGATAGCCGCCACCGCCTGCGCCTGGCAGTTTGTAGCCGAGGCAGAGGTCGTCGATGAGGGCGGTGATTCGGGCGACTTCGGGCGGATTGGTGCCGCTGTCGAGCCGTTGGTTTTGCTGCCACGTCTTTCGGACAAGACGGCCCATTTCCTCGAAATTCTCGCGTTGCAGGGCTTCGTACATCTGCATCGTGTGCTGCTTCATCTGGCGAAGTTGTGCCAGTTCGTCGTGCTGGTTGAGGAACATCCGACGCACGATTTGGGCGAGAATCTGCTTGGCCGTGCGCGTGATGCCAGTGTAATACAACAAATGGCATGCGCGATGGTCGGGATGGGTGAAAATGCCGTCGGGCAGCCATCTGACAACGGGTTGCTGATGGAATCCGCGCTCGGTTTCGAGCAGTTTCACGCCCGCGAGCAGACCGCCGAATTGGTCTTGCCAACCGCCGCCCGTCGTGAGCAGTTGTTCAAGAATCAGCGTGCGACGGCCAATCTCGTTTTTGTCCCACGAAAGACCGCAGAAATCGCTCAAAGCACCCAAAACCGTGCCTGCGAGAATGGAACTGGTGCCGAGTCCGCTACCGGCTGGAATGGCCGAGAGCATCGTCAGTTCGATGCCTGCGCCAAAGGCTTTCAGTTGGTCTTTCAGCGAATGGTGAGGTTCCTTGGAGAACTCGGGCAAGAAGCCTGCGAGGGCAAGCGCCGCCTTCGGAATCGAGAACGGACTTCCCACGCGGTTGTAGTCGGCGAGTTGCTCGAATGTTTCGACGATTTCAGTGGCTCCGAGGTCGATACTCCTTAATATAATATGAGGTTCGCTGCATGGTTTCACGTAGGTTTGCAGCGGTTGCTGACCGTTGAGTTCAATGGCCATATTGATGACACGACCGCCCTCCATCAAGCAGTACGGCGGTGTGTCGGTCCATCCGCCTGCGAGGTCGATGCGCACCGGACTGCGTCCCCACACGATTTGGTCGGCGTGGACAGACAGGCGCGGATGCTGTTTTTCACGCATCGCATCGGCGGTAATCGCGTTGCTCAACAGCGTGAAAGCACCCTTTTCCTGACTCCCCAACTCCTCGCGGAACATCGCGTCGCTCATTCGAATCAGCAGGGCTTCGTTTTCGGGCAGTGGTTCGGGCATCAGCAGACCGCCGTCGGCATACTCGCGGGCGGCGTCTTCGAGGTCGATTTGGTAGAAAACGCTGTGCTGATAGTTCGCGGCGAGCGCAGGCCAGTTTTTCATCCGAAATTCGCGTCGTTGGGCGAACAATCGGCGAAGGTTGGCCTCGGTCGAGATGTCGTCGGCACTCATTTTTCGGCTGTTTTCGTAGATTTTTTCGCCTTTTTCACGAAGATTTTCGTCCATCGACTCGTCTTTCAACATCCAACGCAAAACAATGCCCATTTCATCGATGTTTCCGACGACGGGGAAACGCTTTTCAAACTGCTGTTCGCCGTCGAAAGAATCGTCTATGTTGTAAGGTCTGACGACCCATTCCGTCTCTCCAATCGGCACAATATCGACACATTGGCCGTCTTGAAGCGAAATCTGCCATTGATTTTCGGGAACGCCCGTAATCACGTGGTTTTGCGTGAGTTTCCACCCCTCGCTGACACAACTGTTTTCGACCCAAATATTTTGATTTTCAGCCGTGAAAGACGGCGTCTTTTCGGCATTCTGCTGGAAAATCGAAGGATGCGGCTTTCTTGCGTGATGCAGAATCTCGCGCTGGTCGTTGACGAGGTTTTGAATCGACAACATCGAAGAAATCAACTCACGCGAGGTGCCGAAATGATAGAATTCGCCGCCCGGCAAGGGCAAAATCGCCACTTTCAACTGCGACAATTCGTCGTCTTGAAGGGTTGGTTCGCTGCCCAGACTGCAGCCGAATTCGCTGTAGAGGTCATATTTCTTTAATTGAGAATTGGCAGTTGACAGTTGACCGTTATCTTCCACCGATGAACTACTCCGTTTGATGAGCAATTCCACCGCCCTGTCGCTGAGCATCCACACGCCGATGTCGGTCAGATAGAGGTGGTCGCGAAGCAGTTCGTTGAGCGTTTGAATCGACGGCTTTTGCAGCATACACTTCAATTCGTCGGGACGTTCACGCGACATCACGAAAACACCGTGATGGGTGGCTGTCTCGGCATTGAGCCATAGGCCATAGCACACGACATCGACATCGGGAATCGGCTGCAAAGGCTCGGTGGCGCGTACTAAAACATCGCCACTGACCACCATCGTGCGCAAACCCTCGGGCGCGGCTTCCATCATCTGCTCGTAAAGCGGAATCTGAAGCGAGAGAAGATCTTGCGAAAGGCGCTGTCCGCGCTCCCAACGAAACACGGGAATCGGCGTGAGAATCTTTCCCGACGGCGCATACGACGGCAACCGACGACTCAAGCCGCCAGCGTGAAGCAAAATTCGTTTCTCGGAGGCGAGCCAATCGGAAAACGACGGGCTGTAGATGCTGGTTTGCAAAAAGGCGTGGGCCTGTTGCAACAGCCAAGCCGTTCCACCGCCCGAACCAAGTTTCTGACCGACGGGGTCGTGCGTACAAAACCATTCCTCACGCGAATGGCCGGTAATGTCGTGAAAACACTCCACGAGATTGGGAGGAAGCGAAAGCAGTTTCTTCATTTTTTCTTTCTTTTAAATAGGAACCATCCACTGCCCAAAACGGCCAGCAACAACAGCAGCGAAGCGGCGTAGGCGATGGTTTCGGTGCGTTGGATGGAACGGGGTTTGAAGGTCAGCACAACCTCGTGCTCGCCGGGCTTCAGGTTGAGGGCACGCAGCACGTAATTGACGCGACCGAGTTCGGCCTCCGCGCCATCGACCGTCGCCGTCCAGCCTGGATAGTAAATCTCCGAGAAGACCACTACTCCACCCTTTCCAGAGCGAACGTTGTATTTCAGTTCGTTGGGCTCGTAAGCCGTCAGCGTCACCACCGACGCCGTGTCTTGCTCGACGGCATCGCCGAGTTGTTCCTTGAATTTCTTGTCGGCCACAGCCTCGTGGCGCAAGTCCATTTTTCCGAGTTGGTCGAGTTCGGCATTGGCGTTCTCGACGTATGTCAGTTTGTCCACAAACCACGCATTTCCATAGGCATACGGATTCATAATCGGCACGGTCTGACCGCCTTGCAACGGTACGATGATGTACTTCATATTCAGCATATTCAGCACGGGATAAATCGAGTCGCCAGCCACCTGCGTCATATCGCCCTGCGCCTCGGCAATGGCGGGCATCAACTGTTGCATTTCGGGTGCGATATACGCCTCAATTAACTCTTGATAGCGGCGCAATTTCGCGGGATGATAGCCGCCAATCGACTTGTGGAAATACGAGGTTTCATTCTCGTTGAACGTGTTCGACGCGAGGTTCAACACGCGATAGTCGAGCGATTTGTCTTCGAGAATCTGCTGGTCGGTGGCGGTCATCTGCATCGGCATTTCGCGCACGCTCCGTTCGACAAACATCGCATCGTTCAAGTACCGTTTGTTCACCATCCACATATCCACCAGGCAAATCGCCGCAATGCCGATGATGGCATAGGTGGCGCGAAGTTTTCCTTTCAGCGCAAGCAACAGAAGTGCCGTGCCTGCGGTGATGATCAGGAACGAGCGCCAGCAGTCGGCAGTGAACAGCGAGCCGCGCACCGCACGAAGGTTCGCCAACAGCGGATTGAGTTGGTCGGCGGGCCATTGCGAAAGGGCTTGCATCTCGTTCGACGACACGAAATCAGAGAAAAACAGACGTGGCATCAAAGCGAAAAGCACGCAAATGCCGGCGGTCAGTGCATAACTGGTCAAAACGGGTTTCAGATATTTTTTACTTTCGTCAGAACTCCTAAAATCCTTGACTTCTGAACTCCCAAAAACCTTCGCCAACGCCATCATCGCCAAAAGCGGAATCGTGAATTCGGCAACGACGAGAATCGACGCCACCGTGCGGAATTTCGCGTACATCGGCATATAATCGATGAAAACATTGGTCAGTCCCATCAAATTCTTGCCCCACGACAACAAAATCGACAAAATCGTCGCCGCCAGCAGTGCCCATTTCATCGGACCTTTCACGACAAACAGCGACAGCACGAACAGCATCACCACGAAAGCACCGACATACACCGGACCGCTCGTCATCGGCTGTTCGCCCCAATATTGCCCGATTTGCTGATAAATCTGGATATAGTTCGGATCGGCCTTCTCCATCGCCTTCTTATTGGCTGCCAACGGCACCGACGCACCGCCTTTCGTGTTCGGCACGAGCAGCGTCCACGTTTCACCAATGCCATACGACCACTGCGTGATATAGTCGCGTTCCAGTCCGCTCGACGTTTGGTTGGCCGAATTTTTCTTCACCAATTCGCTCTTTCCGCGCATCGTTTCCTGCGAATATTGCCAAGTGTGGTAGAGGTTTGAAATATTCATCAGAACACCCACTGCAGCCGCCACGATGCACACCGCCGAAGCCTTCAAAACGTGCGGCAAGCCCTTTTTCGCGCCCTCGATGGCAAACGCCACCACCATCGCCAGAATCACGAACAGGAAATAATACGTCATCTGCACGTGATTCGCATACACCTCGAAGGCCGTGAACAAAGCCGTCACGATGAAGCCCCAGAGGTATTTTCCGCGATAGGCCAACACGATGCCCGCAATCAGCGGCGGCAGATAGGCCAGCGCCCAAACTTTCCAAATATGTCCGGCAGCGATGATGATGAAGAAATAGCTCGAAAACGCCCACACTATCGAACCCAAGACCGCCAATTCACGACGGAAATCGAAGGCTCGCATCAGGATGTAGAAGCCCAAGAGATAGACGAAAACATACCAGACATTCTCCGGCAGCCACAGGTGATAGGCTCCGATGACTTTCGACAACATCGACGTACTTTTGTACGACGGCGCCGTCTGGTAGGTCGGCATTCCGCTGAACGTCGAGTTCGTCCACCGCGTGCGCTCTCCCGTGCGCTCGAAATACTCCTTCGCCTCCTGTCCGGCACCGCGTCCGGCAGCCGAATCGTGCTGATAGAGGATGCGCCCCTCGAAGTCGGCAGGCGCAAAATAGGCAAACGCAATCACTGCAAACAAAGCCACGACAAGCACGTCGGGCAAAATTTTCTTCAATGTATCCATCATTTTTTCCATGTTTTCTGTGTGCAAAGGTAGTAATTTTTTTCCTCAAAATAGATGATTTTTGCTAAAAAACTTTAATTCATTTGCGTTTCAGGTGAAAAACCCGTATCTTTGTGACGCATTTTTGAAACTTTAAACTTTGTACAACATGAAAAAAATGATTTTGACGGCCATCATGGCCATGGCTCTCATGGGCACGACGACCGTGAGTGCGCAGTCGGTTCAAACTGACAAAGCGAAGAAAGAGTGCTGCGACAAGCAGAAGAAAGAATGTGACAAGCAGAAGGCTGGTTGCGAGAAGAAAGACGGCTGCGAAAAACAGAAAAAGCAGTGCGACAAGCAGAAGGCTGGATGCGACAAGAAGCATGCTTGCGACAAGAAAGAAGCTGGTTGCAAGGATGATTGCAAGAAGTGCACCGAGTGCAAGCCCGAATGTAGCAAATCGGGTTGCAAGGACTGCTCGCACAAAGGTCAGTGCAAGAAAAATTGCAAGAAATAAGTCGTTTTGAAAGTACGAAAAAGCAGCGAATTTTTGGATTCGCTGCTTTTTTTGTTGAAAAGTCTGCAAATTACTTGAAGGCGTTTTCGGCCAGGCCCTTTCCACTCAACTTCAAGTCTTCCATATAGCCCGGAACTTCCTTGCCGAGGTACTTATCGACATACAGTTTGGCGAGATACTGACCGAGCATAAAGCCGTGACCGCGCAAACCGGTGAGCAGACCGACCTCGGGATCGACGATGTAACGCGGTTCGGTGTAGCGACCCGCCCAGCAAGCCAAGAAGCTGACTTCGCCCAAGTTCGGAATCCACTCGGCGAAAATCTCAGAAACAATCTCCAAGAATTCCTTGCTGTTGTACTTGATGTTCTGGCGTGCCTCGTAAGCGTCGGTGTCAGGTGAGGCGCAGCCGATAATTTGGCCGGTGTGTGCCCATTGCTGTCCATAGACGGCACTAAAACCCTTGTAGTGACGACGGTCGATAATCATATCCAACGGGCCGCCATTGGGTCCCATCATCGGCAGACGGCGTGTGATGAAGGCTTGGTGCTTCACAGGATAGAGACCTGTGTCGAGACCCAGCATATCATTGAACTTCTCGGCACCCCAACCCATCGCATTCACGAAGTGGTCGCAGGTGTATTCGACAAATTCACCCTCGTGGGTGCGCACCAAAGCGACATAATGTCCACCGACTTTCTGCACGTGGAGCAGTTCGCAGTCCTCGAAGTAGCGACCGCCTTGCTGCACGCCAATCCAACGGATGTAGTCGATGACGCGGCCCGGCGTGGCCTGCCAGCAGTCGCGGGTGATGAGGGCGTGGCTGTAAGTGGTCTTTGTCTCGTCCCACAGCGGCGAAATTTCCTTTTTGAAGTCCTTGCGGTCAATCATATAGGCATCGCTCCAAGCGCGTGAGGCGTCGAGCGACTTGTAAGTAGCCTCATCGTGTACCAAATTGACATAGTGCGTCGGGTGGTAATTGATGTTGTGCTCCTTCTGCATATTCTTGAAAATCTCGTGGTTGTGCACGGCGATGTCGGCGATGTCGGGGTTCGAGAACGCCGGACGACCACCACCGATGTTGCGCCACGATGCGCCACGGCTGTAATTCACCATCACTGGCTTCTTGCCAGCCTCCGAGAAGTAGCGGAACAAGGCACTTCCAGCAATACCACCGCCGGCAATGAACACCTCGACCTGCTCTTTCTTCACGCCGTTCATTTCGGGGAAAATAAACGTTTCTTTCGTGCGCGGATTATAGAGGTCACCGAGGGTGACTTGGTTCGACAACGGTGCACGCGGCGTGGCGTCGCCATCCAATTCAATGCCGTAGGAACGCAAAATTTGTCGGGCACGCGGAATACAACGCTTACCGCGACACGGTCCCATTCCAATTCGGGTGATATGCTTCAATTCATCGACGGAAATGGTCTTGCGATTGCCAATCACGCGCAACACGCGGTCGAGTTTGATGTCCTCGCAATGGCAAACGTAGGTCTCGCCATCCACTTTTTGCTTTTCCGTGATGGGCGTGGTGAGTTCCTTGTTTTCATTGTATTGATTTTTCAAGATAAAACCTTTCACGTCGGTCAGTTCAAACACGCGGCTCGCCTCTCCCGAAGGACGCGAAGAACGCGCTTTCACGCGGGCGACGTTGGTCTTGTTCGACTTCTTGAGAACCTTTTCGATGACGCCTTCGCCAATTTTTTGGCCGTCGTTATCGACGAGATAAACCTCCGCACCTTCCTTCACTTCGTATTCGATGGGCAGGAAACACGTCGATTTCTGTTCGTCGTAGCCGAAAATAGCCAGACCCGGACAACTCGAAACGCACAGCATACAGCCGATGCACTTGTCGTAGTCGATGGTCGGCGTGCTACTGGTCGAGGGCTTGCTGATGGCACCCTGCGGACAGCTGAACGAGCAGGGATTACAGGCGAAACCATAAAGGCAGTCGGCCTGCACGAAAGCCTTTTGCTGCATTCGCTCAGGCGTCGGCAGATTGGGCTTCTCCAACAGTCTGACGGGATGCTGTTGCGAGTCGATGTATTGTCTTGAAACATCGAGATAATCGTCGTAATTGAAGCGAACGCCGATGGCTTGGGCGACTTCGTAAGCGACTTGTTTGCCACGCAACACGGCACTCGTTCCTTCGCCAATTCGGATGGCATCGCCGGCACCGTAGGTGTTGAGTCCGAATACCTCGCGACCTTTGACAAGCAGTTGGTTGTCAGGAATCAAACCCGTGCAAATATTGATGATGTCGATGTCGTCGATGATTTGTTCCGTGCCGGGGATGGCCTTAAAATTCTCGCATTTCGCGATAACGGCACCCGTAACGCCCGTATAATCGTCATTCGGAATGGCACGAACGAGCAAATAACCCGTCATAATTGGGATGCCGAGACGGCGCACGCGATTGGCCTGAACAGGAAAACCGCCCTCGCGGGGCATCGCCTCGATGATGGCCTTGATGGTGGCACCAGCCTGCATTCCTTGGTAGGAGGTCAAATAGCCGATGTTGCCTGCGCCCACCGTCAAAACTTTCTTGCCCAAAAGCGTATGCTCTTGGTTCATCATCTTTTGGAACACGGCGGCGGTATAGACACCCGGCACGTCATCGTTCTCGAAGGTCGGCATAAACGGCACGGCACCCGTGGCAACCACCAAATGTTGCGCATCGATGTAACCCACCTCGCCGTTTTCGATGTTCTTGATGGCCACGCGACCACCTTCCAGCACGTCCCAAACGGTATTATTAAGCAAAATACCTTCGTGGTTGTCGCCGGCGAGTGTCTTGGCGATGTCAAAGCCACGCATACCGCCGAATTTTTTCTCTTTCTCGAAGAAGAAAAACTGGTGGGTCTGCATATTGAACTGACCGCCGATGCTGGCGTTGTTATCGACCACAATGTTGCTGATGCCAAAGGCATTGAGTTGTTCGCGACAAGCCAATCCCGCCGGTCCCGCGCCAATGATGGCGACTTGGGTCTTGTAGATTTTCACTTCGCGAGGCTGATGTTTCTTGACTTCTGGCAGTACGTTGGCCTCGTTGTCGATGCGGCGCACTTCCTTCACGCCATCGACCTTGGTGATGCAGATGCGGCGCACCACGCCATCGACCAGCATTTCACAGGCACCGCATTTGCCGATGCCGCAGTTGAGGCTTCGGTTGCGACCGTCAAGACTGTGGCTGTGAACGGGGAAACCGGCTTGGTGAAGGGCGGCAGCGATGGAATAGCCTTTCGCGGCCTCGATTTTCTGACCTTCATACTTAAAACTCGTCATCTCCCTCTCGGGAATGTCGATAATTGGATGATGCAAAATGGCACTCATAGCTTTCAATTTTTTCGTTATGATAGATTCTTGCCTGCAAATATACAAGAAAAATGGAAAAATAACAAAAATAAACCTAAAAATTTTGGAGAGAAAATAGTTTTTTCATATCTTTGTCGTCGCTAACCACAATTAAATATGCGCGTATGAAAAAAATTACTCTTTTTTTATTTGCCATCGCCGTGGCGACCCTTTCGTTTGCGCAAGGACACGAGCCTGCCAACGACGGGAGCAAACCGAATACCATTACACTGACCGACGCAGAACGAGAACTGGTCAAGGCCAACAACAACTTCGCGCTGCGCCTTTTCCGTGAGGCTCGCACCGAGGAAAGCGCGATTCTCTCGCCGCTGAGCATCACCTACGCTTTGGGAATGTTGAACAACGGCGCGACAGGCCAGACGCAACAAGAAATCAACGATGTGTTGGGATTTGGCAATGCCGGTGCCGACGCCATCAATGCTTTTTGCAAGAAAATGCTCACCGAAGCGCCCTATCTGGACGATACGAAGGTGATGATTGGCAACACGATTTTCGTGAACGAGGGAATGGGCTACAAGTTGCAGGACGGATTCGTGGCGAAGGCCAACGATTTTTACAACGCACAGCCCCAAGCCCGCGATTTCAACGACGGCAAGACGATGGATGTCATCAACCAATGGGCGAGCGACCGCACCAACGGAATGATTCAGCAGATTCTCGATGAGGAAACTTTCAACCCGGCCGCCGTGAGTTATCTGCTCAACGCCATCTATTTCAAGGGCGATTGGACGGTGGAATTCGACCCTCAATCAACAACGGAGGAATCGTTCAACGGAGGCGATGCCGTACCGATGATGAGGCGTACGTTTTACAGCGGTCTAGACTATGCCGAAAACGACCTCTATCAAGCCGTTTCCTTGCCCTACGGATTGGGAGCCTACAAGATGACGATTTTCTTGCCGAAAGAAGGCAAGACGGTGGCCGATGTACTGAATCAGATGACGGACGAAGACTGGCAATCGGGCTTCAATAAATATGCCATCAACATGAAACTGCCTCGTTTCGAGACCCAAACCGACCAAAATTTGAAGAAAATTATGTCGAATCTGGGAATGCCGACGGCTTTTTCTGGATATGCCGAGTTCCCCAATTTCTGTAACGTGCCTGTTTTCATCGACCTGATGAAGCAGGTGGCGAAAATCAAAGTCAATGAACAAGGTTCCGAGGCTGCTGCCATTACGATTATCGCTACTACGGGTGGTCCGAGGGATTATGCCGAGTTCCACGCCACGCGCCCCTTCCTCTATCTCATCACCGAGCAATCGACGGGTGTCGTGTTCTTCATTGGTCAATACATGGGAAAAATTACGGCGAGCGCAAGCCTTCCGCAACAAGTCGAATCGCCTTTCAAAGCTATTTACAACCTTGCTGGTCAGCGACTGAGCGAACCGCTGACACGTGGAATTTACATCCAAAATGGCAAGAAGGTCGTGAAATAAGGCCTCACCCCATCCCCTCTCCCGACGGAGAGGGGATTTTTATGTCCTTTTTACGCGTCGGCAAAGCGGCGACCGTCGCTGAGCGTGACTTCAATCTTCGTGTATTCCGAGTGGAAATCGTTTTTCAGTCGGTCGAGGTATCGGCGACATTCCCAATGACACATCGGAAGGTCGTGGAGCAGGCTGTTTCCGCAGGTCTGCGGCGTGGTGGCAGGCACTTCCGTCTGCGTCAAAATCCATTCCAGACACGCGATGGTCAGCCGACGCATATCCTCGACGCTGTAATGGCCCGTCATTATCACGTACATACCCGTCAGACAGCCCATCGGTCCGACATAGACAACATCGTCCTTCGCCTCGGAATTGCGAAACCACGTCGCCATCAAATGCTCGATGCTGTGGATGGCCGCCGGAGCCACTGCCGGCTCTTGGTTCGGCTCGGTGATGCGCAAATCGAAAGTAGTAAAACCCTTGTCCTCACGCGAAACGTAGATGCCAGGCTTCAGATTCGTGTGGTCGATGGTGAAACTTTGAATAACCTCCATAATTTAGTTGAGAGTTGAGAGTTGATAGTTGATAGTTTTTTAGAGTGATTCGACGAAATTTCGGGTGATGTGGAACGAATTTTCGGCGATGGTGTTCCAAAAATCGTGGTACTGCGAAGCGTCGGTGTCGCGCAAGGGAATGTCGCTGACGACGCGGAACGAAATGAACGGAACTTTGTTCAAATAGCAGGCTTGCGCGATGGCTGCCGACTCCATATCGACGGCACGCGCATCGGGGAAATTCGCGATGATTTCGCGCATTTTCTCGCGGGAATCCACAAACCAGTCGCCGGTGACAATCAGTCCAGTTGAGAGTTGACAGTTGAGAGTTGACAGTTCTTCGTTTTTCACTTTCAATTCTTCACTCTTGCGAAGCAAATACGGGTCTGCTTGAAATCGCAGCGGAAGTCCCTGCACCTGCCCGAACTGCGTTGTGTTGTCGATGGCCGTGCCGCAATACACGTCGTGATAGCAAACCTCCTTGCTCACCACCACGTCTTGCACCTGCAAATCGTCGCCGTTGCCGCCTGCGCAGCCCGTCGAAACGATGGCGTCGGGGTGGAATTCGTTGATGAGTTGCTGTGCGCCGAGTGCTGCATTCACTTTACCGATTCCGCATTGCATCAGTTGGAAACGCGGATTGTCACCCAAAACGCTTTTCAGTTGGCGGAGTTCCTTCTCCATCGCAACAATAACACCTATTTTCATCTTTTTTCGTGTTTTTTTGACAGAAAAATTATACTTTATTGGCCTTTTTGCGCTGGTCGTGGTCGAGAATCGACTTGCGGATTCGCATCGACTTCGGTGTCACCTCGACAAGTTCGTCGGGTTTGATGTATTCGAGACATTCCTCCAACGACATAATGACTTTCGGAATGATTCGAGCCTTCTCGTCGCTGCCCGACGCACGGACATTCGTGAGTTGCTTGGCCTTCGTGACATTGATGACGAGGTCGTTGTCGTGAACGTGTTCGCCGACGACCTGACCGGCATAGACTTCCTCGCCCGGGTCGATGAAGAATTTGCCGCGATCCTGCAATTTGTCGATGCTGTAGGCGAAAGCCGTACCCGTTTCGAGGGCAATCATCGAGCCGTTCACACGCCGTTCGATGTCGCCTTTGTAGGGCTGGTATTCCTTGAATCGGTGCGCCATAATCGCCTCGCCCTGCGACGCGGTGAGCACGTTGGTGCGCAGGCCGATGATGCCTCGGGCGGGAATGTCGAACTCGATGTTCGTGCGCTCGCCCTGACTCTCCATCGAGGTCATTTCGCCCTTGCGACGCGTCACCATATCAATCATTTTCGAGGCGAATTCGTCGGGCACGTTGATGGTGAGTTCTTCGATGGGTTCCAATTTAACGCCATCTTTCTCCTTATAAATCACTTGCGGCTGACCGACTTGCAGTTCATAGCCCTCGCGACGCATCGTTTCGATGAGCACCGAGAGGTGCAGCACGCCGCGACCGCTGACAATCCACGCATCGGTCGAATTTTCAAACGGTTCGACGCGCAAAGCGAGGTTTTTCTCCAATTCGCGTTGCAGACGGTCGTTGATGTGGCGTGAGGTGCAGAATTTTCCTTCCTTGCCGAAAAATGGCGAGTCGTTGATGGTGAACAGCATCGACATCGTGGGTTCGTCGATGGCGATGGGCGGCAGCGGTTCGGGATTTTCAGCGTCGCAAATCGTGTCGCCAATCTCGAATTTCTCCAGTCCGATGACGGCGCAGATGTCGCCCGACCCCACTTCCGTCGTTTTCTGGTGGCCCATACCCTCAAACGTATGCAACTCCTTGATTTTCACGCGTTCGTGCGAACCGTCGCGGTGGAAAATCGTCACCTGCTGACCGTCTTTCAACGTTCCACGATGCACGCGACCCACCGCAATTCGTCCCGTGTAGTTCGAATAATCGAGCGAAGTGATGAGCATCTGCGGCGTGCCGTCCAACTGCTCCGGCGCAGGAATCACCTCGACGATTTTGTCCAAAAGATAGTCGATGTTGTCGGTCGGCGCGTTGTAGTCCTCGCCCATCCAGCCCTGCTTCGCCGAGCCATAGACGACGGGGAAATCCAACTGGTCTTCCGTCGCATTCAGCGAAAACATCAGGTCGAAAACCATCTCATAGACCTCTTCGGGACGACAGTTCGGTTTATCGACCTTGTTCACCACGACGATGGGCTTCAGGCCGATTTGCAGGGCTTTCTGCAGCACGAATCGCGTCTGCGGCATCGGACCTTCAAACGCATCGACCAACAGCAGACAACCGTCGGCCATATTCAGCACGCGCTCCACCTCGCCGCCGAAATCGGCGTGTCCCGGCGTGTCGATGATGTTGATTTTCGTATCTTTCCATTTGATGCTCACGTTTTTCGAGAGAATCGTGATGCCGCGCTCGCGCTCAAGGTCGTTGGCATCGAGCACCTGCGACGACTCATTCTGACCCTCGCGAAACAACTTTCCGGCGAGCATCATCTTATCGACCAACGTCGTTTTTCCGTGATCGACGTGTGCGATAATCGCAATATTTCTGATGTTTTGCATATCTTTTTCCTTAAAAACGGGTGCAAAGGTACAAAAAACATTGAACATGAACCATTGAACATGGAACATTCTTTCTGGTTGAATATGTTAAAAAATAATAACTAAAGAGAAAAATATTCCATCGACGGTGCTCGATGTTCAGAAAAAGCAGTAATTTTGCAGCCGCTAATCGGAAAATCCGGTGCATTCTGCCGATGTGGTGCGCTACGTTGATGAAGGCGGCTCGCGTTGACAGGATGGTAAGGCAACAACATTCATCAAACAAAAAACATTATGTATTTAAGCAAAGAAAAGAAGGCTGAAATCTTCGAGAAGTTCGGCCAGAACGCACAGGACACAGGTTCTGTCGAGAGTCAGGTGGCGCTGTTCACCTATCGCATTGCTCACCTCACTGAGCACCTCAAGAAAAATCACAAGGACCACGCCACGGCTCGTTCGCTGACGATGCTCGTCGGTAAGCGCCGCAAACTGCTTCGCTACGTGAAGGAGCGCGACATCGAGCGTTATCGTGCTTTGATCAAGGCTCTTGGTCTGCGTCGATAATTCGGAAGCGATTCTGAATCGAAAAAAGAAACTCGTTGCTTGGGCAGCGAGTTTTTTCGTTTTTCGGATGAGTTTGAAGTCGATTTTCAGAATCAATTCGCAATGAGCAGCCGTTCCAAGGCTGGAATGTCGATTCTTCCGCGTCCGAGCGTGAGCAGACCGGCCGTTTGCAGTCGATTGAGGGTTTGCGAGACGTTCAGGCGGCTGTCGTTGAGCTCGCTGGCAAGGCGCGTCATTTTGATGTGGAGAATTTTCGGTCCGGCGGGTCGCAGACTGCGCTCGGCAATGAAACGAACGATGCGCTGGTCGAGGCCCTGCGGTTGCGAATGCCACTGAAAGCGTTGCAGGCGGTGGCTCTGGGCGGAAACGATGTTGAGCAGGTTGATGCGGAAAACGGCGTATTCGTCGGCAAGGCGCATCACTTCCGACTTCTGGAGCGTCATGCAGTTGCAGTTGTTTTTCGCGATAAAAGTGCGGGTGAAGCGTTGGGTGAGGCCGAAAATGCGCTCGGGTTGCAGAATGTCGGGCGCGGTCATCGTTTCGGTGAGCGAATAGCTGTGGTCGTTGGCCTCGGCGGTGACGCTCAACTCGCCACTTATCAGGAAACAAAGGCGGTCGCACACTTCCCCGTCGCTGACAATCGTTTTGCCAGCCTCAAAACGCTGAAAACTCAACTTCGTCTGGCCTGCCAAAGCGGTCAAGTCGGCGTTGCTCAAGCCCTGAAACAGAGGAAGTTGCAGCAGTCGTTCGTAGATGTTGGTCATTGTGGAGTGTGGAGTGTGAAGTGTGGAGTGATTTATGGAGTTAATTCGGGCGAGTGCCAGATGGCATAGTTTCCGTTTTCGTCCGTATAAATAAGGTACGCGAGCAGGTCGGGATGGCGGTCGAGGATGCGCTGGGCGTCGTCGAGTCCGAGCACCATAAAGGCGGTGGCATAGGCATCGGCGGTGGCGCAGTTGTCGGCGATGACGGTGGCCGAAAGAATGCTGTGCTGAACGGGACGACCCGTGCGCGGGTCAATCGTGTGGGCATAGCGTTTGCCGTCTTTCACGTAGAAATTGCGGTAGTTACCGCTGGTGGCGAGGGAGGAAGCCCCCCTCTGTCCCCCCAAATGGGGGGAAGATAGTGGTAGTTGCAGAATGGTCTGGAGTTCGCCTCCCCCATTTGGGGGAGGTTGGGAGGGGGCCTCCTCGGGTTTCGTCACTCCGATATGCCATTTTTCCCCCTTGTCATTGACACCGCCAACCACGACTTCGCCACCAATCTCAATCATATAGTTTTCGATGCCTTTCCGCTGGAAAAGTCGCCCGACAAGGTCGCAACCAAAACCTTTCGCGATGGCCGAGCAGTCGAGCATCGTGCGAGGGTCTTCTTTCAGAATTTTGAATGTTGATGGTTGATTTTTGAATTGTTTGTCGGACGGATTTTTGAATTGATTTTTTTTACCTACCAACGACACTTTTTTGTACCCCACAAACGACCGCAGCGAATCGACGGCGGCCTCTGAGGGCATCTGCTCGTTCTTAAAGCCGAAGCCCCACGCGTTCACCAGCGGTGCCACGGTGATGTCGAAAGCGCCGTTGGTGTCATCGGCGATGCGCTGTGCCAGTTCATAAACCTCGACAAACAGCGAATCGACCGACAAATCGATCGCCTCGTTCCGATTGATGCGCGAAATGGTCGAACTGTCGTTGAACATCGACAACGACCCATCGACACGCTGCAATTCGGCCAAAATCTCATCGTGCAGATTCTCGCCACTCTGATAGGTAATGTGGTAAAACGTGCCGAAAATCTTCCCTTCATCACGCTGATAGGTTTTACGGCTGTTTTCGCGAATAATCAGCACCGTTCCAACGATTAACGCCACCAAAAAGGCTATTTTCAGGTATTTTTTCATCACTTCTTACTACAATTCAAAAATCACATTGAAAGTTCCACCCAATCGGGCGTTTCCCTCGATGCCGTAGCCAGGCACATACCACGTATTGCCGACCGTGCCGTCGTTGTGGGCGATTCGCCGTTTGTAACGCGCCGTCCAACCCAGTCGAACGGGTCCCCAAATCTTCGCATCGACTCCGAAAACGAACTCCACCCAATGATAGTTGCAAGCCACGTCCTGCGCCTTGAATTCGGCCTTCTCGCCCCAAACAGGGTCGGTCACGCCTTGGCTGAACACGTCGAATTTGTAGTTGGTGTAGGCATAGCGGAAACCACCGTAGATTCGGTTCACATCGCGCCTGTTTTTCATCAGGTTAAAATCCAAACCGAGTCGACCGTAGGGCGCTTTCGTCTTGTAAGTCAGTTTCGTGGCAACGTCCTCGCCATCGGCCTTTCCGTAGCCCAACTCAAACACGGGAAAATACTTGTTTTTCAGGTTCACGCGCAGACCAGCCTCGTATTGTCCATAGTCGCCGAAAGCCATCTGCGCCACGCCCACGAGGTCGGCCGACACAGCCAATCCGTTGAAAAACGGGATGGTTTTGTTTTCCAATTCAACAATTTTCTTCTCCACCGACTGTGCACCGACCGTCAGCGAAGCCATCAGCAGGCAACTACTGATAAAAATTCTTGAAATACACGAGCAGATGGGCTTCTTTCGCATCGTAATTGACATTTTCTTTGTTGATAACTATCGAATCAATGCCCAGTCGGGTGTGGCTGACGCGCTTGATCACGTGGAAATACGAGGGATTGCAGTCGATGGACTCGAAATGCGGGAAATCCTGCTTCTCGATGACCACCGTGTCGGTGAGCGACCAGCCCGCCGTGTTCTGCCGTTGGAAATAGAGCACGTCCTGCGGTCGGTTGTAACTCACGGGCAGGCTGAAACTATCGACGTTCACCGCCTGGTTGAGCAACACCGAGTCGGTGCCGTTCGTGCGCGTTGTCGAAATCGTCAGTGCGTCGGCCAGCGGTGTCACGTCGCCCGCCAACTTATACACCGTCATCACGCGGTTGTTCAGCGGACAGTTGATGCTGCTGCAGGCGGAAAAGGCCAAAAATAGGCTGAAAAGTACAAAAATATATTGCCGTTTCATTGTTTCATCGATTATGAACTGCAAAGGTACGATTAAGTGAGTGAAAAACCAAATTTTTTTGAGGAAATCCAAAAAAGTGTTCTAAAATTTGCGAACATTGGATTTTTTTATTATCTTTGCAGCCAAATGATTATTACATTCAAGGAAAAATATTTGCAAGAACTCTACGCCGAAGGACGAGCCACCGATAAAAAGCACCGTTTCCAACCGCAGATTATCGACAAATATGTAAAAATTGTCAATCTGATGAAGCAACAAGAGAACGTGCTTGGGCTTACTAAATTCGGTTCGCTGCACTATGAGAAATTGCGCGGCGACAAGAAGGGGTATTCTTCTGTACGGGTGAATAACCAATACCGCATTGAGTTCACAGAAGCGATGGAGGAAGGTAAGCAGATAGCCACGATTTGTAACATCACAGATTTGTCAAACCATTATAAATAGGAGGAATAAAAATGATTACACTTGAAGGAGTAAACCCGAAAATGATAGCCAACAACCTGAAACCATTCCGCCCGACACATCCTGGCGAGGTGCTCAAAGATGAATTGGAATTCCGCGGCATTTCACAGCGTGGATTGGCGAAAAAAATGGGCATTTCTTATTCTGCTTTAAACGAAATGCTCAACGGCAAACGGGCGTTGAATCCCGAATTGGCTATGATGATGGAGGCTGCCCTCGGCGTGGATGCCGCTCCACTGCTATCTATGCAGAACGAGTACGATATGCTGATGGCCGAGCGCAACGAGTCGTTTATGGAAAAGTTGAAAAATATCCGCCGAATTGCTGCGATTTTCTGAAATGACGATGGTTTAAGTAAGAAACAAAACATCTACACGAACATAGCAAAGTCTCGATTCAGAACAAATCCCGAATGTTTAAGAGTTTCGGGATTTTTGTATGATACACGAATAATTGTTGAAAAATCATTTTTCCATTCAAAAACAAAAAATCCCCGAATCGTTTGGCGGTTCGGACTTTTTCTTGTAATTTTGTAGCCGAAGAATATCAAAAAGAAAGGAAAAACGATGACACAATTAACGGTAACAATTGAAGATGTTTCGATGCTTGAGCAACTCAAGCAGGCAATCAGTATGTTGCGCGGTGTCGCCACCGTCACCTTGAAACGACAGACCAAAACAGGAATGGATCGTGCATTAGAAGACATCCAAAAAGGTCGCATATATGAGGCTTCCAGTGTTGAAGACTTGATCAAGCAGTGCAAGCAATGAAATACAAACTTCGATTCACGAGGGAGTTCAAGCGTTCCTTGAAGCGTTGCCTCAAACGGGGCTACAACGAAGACTTGCTTACGGAAGTGCTCAGTTTGTTGGCAAACGACGGAAGACTGCCTGAAAAATATCGTCCGCACATCCTTCATGGCAAATATGAGGGCTATTGGGAGTGCCATATTCGCCCCGACTGGCTGTTGATATGGGATAAAAACGAAGAAGAATTGGTTCTTTTAATGGTAGATACTGGCACTCATGCCGACTTGTTCGGAAAAAATAAACGATAATTATTTATCTAAGAAAAAGGTTATGAAGGGAATGCCTAATGGAAAGGATAAAAGTTTAGTTTATATTTCTAACTCTATGAGTGTTTTAATTGAAAACTATTCGGAGTATAAATTTGAATATAACAATTGGATCGTATCCGATAATTATGTTTTCAATGAGAGCATCCCTCGTCATTCAAATTATTCTATAGCAGTTGCATCTCCTACAGTAAAAACTGAGCAAGAACTACATAGTTATGAATCATTTGGACGGAACCTAATGAATAGAATAACTTCATTAATTCCCCTTAGTGGGCTACCTCCTCTCATCCAAAGAGGAAATCATGATTTTTTTTCAAACAAATCCATATTCGTAACAGGCAGTTTACCCAATGGATGGAGGTCAAATTATAAAGAGGTAAAAAAAAGAATCATTGATTCTCATAGTTCTGACATCCTTATGGACATTGAATTTATGGGACTAAAAAGTTTCTCTATCATTAATTATTCTCCATTGAGAGAAATAGAAGTGATGGTCAATAACATCAACAATATTGGCGAAGAGATAAACTATTTAGTATTTTTAAATAACTCTATTATGTCTTCTGTAGATTCTAATGTATTTATGTTAATAGGTAAGGCTTTAGAAATCATAGATGCGATGTATCCTTTGAAAACTAAAAAAGATAGACGAATTGAGGAACATTTTCCTGAACTTTCCAATATTTTTAACAATTGTACTATTAAAGATTTAATAAATTGGTCTAATAATCGTAGAGAAGCAAGGCATTTTGTCAGAAACAAATCAAATTTAACTCCACATGAACCTTTGAATAATGAAGAACGAACTATGATGTACAAATGTGCTACTTGTTTAATTACAAACGTAATTAGAGATAAGTTTGGATTACTCCATTTTTCGTTTAATCGCATATAGTTTATTAAATTTATATTGATGTTTTGTAACTGCATCAAATTTTGGGGTTTTCTTCTTGCTTTTGCATAAATTTTGCTCAACATTCCAACTTTTTTCGAAGTTTTTTTTGAAAAACAGTGGAATTTCTAAAAAAATCTGTACTTTTGCATCGTGTTTCGGAAGAGACACGATTTTAATTGCTCAATTTTCCGGTCGAACTGGTACCTCGAAGGAGATTTACGAGCAAATCTAATATCTGTTGAAGTATACGCATTTAGCGTAGACTTCTCCATAGGATATTAGAGGCTGTACCAGGCCTGGCCGGAAATATGGCGGGTCTGCGCTTTTTTGTACCCAAAATTGCGCTGTTCTCGCAAATGAAACTTGAAAAAATTTTTAGCTATAAACAACGACAAATATGAAAAACTTAAAATTTACATTTCTGCTCACTGCGGTTTTAAGCATGGTTGGAGCGAGGACGTTAGCCCACGACATTGAAGTGGCGAACGCAGATGGAGTCACCATCTATTACAACTGGGTGAATAACAAAACCGAGTTGTCCGTTAGTTATCGGGGAAGTTATTCGTCAGAGTACTCAGATTACTACACCGGAAACGTGGTGATTCCAGAATCCGTCACTTACGATGGGAAAACCTATCCCGTGACGGGCATCGGCGAGAGTGCATTCTATTACTGTAAATATTTAACTTCTGTAGTCATACCCAATAGCGTGACGAGCATCGGCGAGAGGGCGTTTTACAGATGTGAGGGGTTGACCTCTGTAATTATTCCGAACTCCGTGACGAGCATCGGCGGTTCTGCGTTCTCTGGTTGCTTTGGCTTGACAAGCGTGACCATCGGGAACTCGGTGACGAGCATCGGCGAGTGGGCGTTCTCTGGTTGCTCTAGCCTGACGAACATAACCATCTCGAACTCCGTGATGATTATCGGCAGCAACGCTTTTGACCGTACACCATGGTATGACAATCAACCTGACGGATTAGTTTATGCAGGTTTAGTGGCTTACAAATATAAGGGTGAGATGCCAAATGGAACGGAGATAAAAATAAAGGAAGGAACAAAATCTATTAATTATAGAATTTTTTATGGTTGTTCGGGACTTTCTGCCATCACAATACCTGAGTCTGTGATATATGTCGGTGCTGAAGCCTTCGAAAATACTACATGGTTTAATAATCTACCCGACGGATTGGTATATACGGGGTCTGTAGTCTATAAATACAAAGGAAAAATATCAAGTGGAACAGATGTTGTCATCAAAAATGGCATCTCATCTATTACATCTGGAGCGTTTCTATATGATGGAGGAATAAAATCGGTTACGATTCCAAATAGTGTGACCCATATTGGGGGTAGCGCATTTTTTGGGTGTAGTAAACTAACTGCTGTTTACATTTCTGATTTGGAATCGTGGTGTAATATTACATTTGGTGACCGTGAAGCAAATCCATTATTAAATGCCAAGCATTTATATTTAAATGGTGAAGAAATAAAAGATCTAGTGATACCAAATTCTATAACAAACATTAAAAATTATGCTTTTAGAGGTTGCCATAGCTTCGTATCTGTTACGATTCCCAATTCCGTGACAAGCATCGGAGAGCAGGCTTTCCAATGGTGCGATAATCTGGCATCTGTCACTATTCCGAATTCTGTAACGAACATCGGCCAAGCAGTTTTTTCTGGTTGCAAGAGTTTGCCCTCAGTTACAATTCCAAACTCTATTACAAATATCAACAAATATGCTTTCGTTCAGTGTTCGGGGCTGACATCCGTTACCATTCCAAATTCTGTTAAAATTATTGATTACTGGGCTTTCTCTGAATGTGACAATCTTTCATCAATACATATATCAGACATTTCAGCATGGTGCAGAATTTCATTTCAGCATGGTTTAAGTTTGGGTGGGAAACAAGGATTTAAATTATACCAAGACGGAAAATTAGTGGAGAATGTTGTTGTTCCTAATGATGCTACAGAAATCACATCTACGTTTAGCGGATGCACCAACATATTCAGGTCAGTAACTTGCTATGCAGTAAATCCACCGACACTTGGAGCAGACCAATTCAAAGACTATACAATTCCCCTGTACGTTCCCAAAGGCTCCGTTCTCAAATATAAAGCAGCGGACAACTGGAGAAACTTCGTGATTATTCGCGAAATCAGCGAGGAGCAGGATGTTTATTTGAGCGTTCGGCAGGTAAACGGCATGGTGAGGATGAAAGTCGATGCCGAAAAACCGTATTTCAATTTGCAAATTAAGGCCGATGAAGGTTGGATGATTCACAGCGTAACGCTTAACGAGAACGATGTAACGGCAGAGGTTTCGGAGGACGGCAATTATACAACGCCTGTTATTAGCAGCGATGCTGTGCTGAATATCGTTTTTGAGAAAGGAGGTTCTGGCATTGCCGCACAATCGGCAAGTCCGCTGCGTGTACTTGCTCATGGTAACACAATTCAGGTTTCGGGTGCAGAAACAGGCGAACAAATTGTAGTGTATTCGGTGGACGGGAAACTTGTGGAGCGCGTAAAAGCGGAACACGGAACGGCAATCATTACGCTACCTGAGAATCAAACCTATATCGTAAAAGGACGGACGAAAACGGTAAAAGTTCGGCTGTAAAATCACCGACAGAAACTTAAGGTCACGGTAAAAGAACCTCGCAATCTTTGAATTAAAACGGGCGGGAACTCGCAAAAATCGAAGTTTCCGCCCGAGTTTTATCTCTTCTTAAATCGTTTCCTTAATCTGATAATCATTCCGATTCTGCGACGAGCGGCTGATGAGGTCGCCAATGAAGCCGGCGAGGAAGAGTTGCGTACCGATGAGCATCGTGGTCAGGGCGATGTAGAACCACGGGGAATTGGTGACGAGGCGCTGCGGAATGTGGTTGTAGAGGCAGTAGAGTTTTTCGGCACCGATTCCGACGACCGACACGAAGCCGACGAGGAACATCAGCGTGCCGAGGAAGCCGAAAACGTGCATCGGTTTCTTGCCGAAGGTGCCGAGAAACCACAGCGTGATGAGGTCGAGATAGCCGTTTACGAAGCGGTTGAGCCCCATAAACTTCGACGAGCCGTATTTCCGGGCCTGATGCTGCACGACCTTCTCGCCAATCTTGTCGAAACCTGCATTTTTCGCGAGATAGGGAATGAAACGGTGCATTTCGCCAAAGACCTCGATGTTTTTCACCACATCACGGCGATAGGCTTTCAGTCCGCAGTTGAAATCGTGCAGGTTTTTGATGCCGCTCACCTTCCGCGCCGTCGCGTTGAAGAGTTTCGTGGGCAGCGTTTTCGACAGTGGGTCGTAGCGTTTCTGCTTGTAGCCCGACACGAGGTCGTAGCCGTCTTCGGTAATCATTCGATAGAGTTCGGGAATTTCCTCGGGCGAGTCTTGCAGGTCGGCATCCATCGTGATGACAACGTCGCCCTGCGCCTCGTGGAAACCGCAGTAGAGCGCGGGACTTTTCCCGTAGTTGCGGCGGAAACAGATGCCGCGCACGTGGCTCGACTTGCGATGAAGTTCACCGACGATTTCCCACGAACGGTCGGTAGAGCCGTCGTTGATGAAGATGACTTCATACGAAAAGCCTTTCGACTGCATCACTTTTTCGATCCATTCGTAGAGTTCGACGAGCGAATCGGCTTCGTTGTAAAGGGGAATTACGACTGATATATCCATTTTCTTAGTTGGGAGTTGAGAGTTGAGAGTTGACAGTTGACAGTTGACAGTTTTTACCTTTTTTACTTTTTTACCTTTTTACCCTTTTACCTTTTTACCTTTTTAAGAATGAAGGCGATAGGGATGCTGAGGAAGATTCCGATGAAAATATTTTGCATCAGCAACATAAAAACCCATTGCGAGGGCGGCAGCGACTTCATTGCATCGAGCGTCTGCTGCAATTCTGCGGTATTGAGGCCGTTTTGCTGATAGACGGGTTCGAGCACTTTCACGCTCTCGGTGAGCATTTGGAGAAACTGACCACCGTCGATAAAGCGGAAATAAACGTACTGCGCCACGGCGAAGAGCAGCGATGCGTAGATGAAGCAAAAGAAGCAATAGGCATAGCCGCGACGGAAACTGATGAAGCCGTCGAGAACCTTGTCGCGAAATCGGCGCAGCAGCCAACCTACAACGAAGGGCGTGGCGAAGGCCAACAGCCCGCCCAGAAGCGACTGCGGTGCCATCACGATGAAGGCGAAACTCGCCATCCACAGACCGCCGAGCACGAGCGCGTCTTGTCGGGCAAATGCTTTGAGTTGTATAATATCTTGTGGTGTTACCATATTTCCCTTAGTGGTATCATTACGAAATCGCGTTGTTCCATCAGCGGATGGGGAATTTTCAAGTCGGGTTCGTCGATGCAGAGGTCGTCGTAGAGCAGGATATCGATGTCGATGGGACGGTCTTGGTAATTTACAATTGACAATTTACAATTTACAGTTGACAGCTGAGATTTCGTTTCTCGTTCCTCGTTCCTCGCTCCTCGCTCCTCGTTCTTCGCTCCTCGTTTCTCGCTTTTCTTCCTCCCCATTTCCCGCTCGATTTTCTGCGTTGCTTGCAGCACTTCGCGGGGCGAGAGTTCGGTTTGGCAGAGCACGACGCCATTCAGAAAGAGGTTGTCGGACGCGAACCCCCACGGCTCCGTTTCCATCAGCGACGACTGGCGAACCACCTCCCCCACACGCTCACCGATGAGCGCGACGGCCTTCTCGATGTTCTGCCGACGGTCGCCCATATTCGAACCCAATCCTAAATAAAGTTTATGCATTCGCTTCCTTACTCCTTTACTCCCTTACTCCTCAACTCCTGATTTAATCATTCAAAATCAACAGCGCATCACCGAAGCAACCGAACTGATAACCATTCTTCACCGCCATATCGTAGGCTTCCATCACGAGGTCATAGCCGCCGAAAGCAGCCGTTTCCATCAACAGAATCGACATTGGATGATAGAAATTGGCAATCATCGAATCGGCCAGACCGAAGTCGTAGGGCGGGAAAATGAACTTGTTGGTCCAACCGTCGTATTCCTTCAGCAGACCGTCGGTGCCGACCGAAGTTTCAGTGGCTTTCACCACGCTCGTTCCCACCGCGCAAATGCGATGCCCAGCCAGTTTCGAGTCGTTCACCACGCGACAAGCCTCAGCCCCGATAATCATCTGTTCCGAATCCATTTTGTGCTTCGTCAAGTCCTCGACCTCGATGTCGTGGAACGCGCTCAGGCTGCAATGCAGCGTGATGTAGGCGAAGTTCAAGCCCTTGATTTCCATTCGCTTCATCAGTTCGCGGCTGAAATGCAGACCCGTCGCCGGTGCCGTCACTGCGCCCTCGTTTTTGGCGTAGATACACTGGAAATCGTCGATGTCGTCGGCGGTGGCGTGGGGATTCTCGCGCTGGTCGATGATGTAGCGAGGCAGCGGCGACTCACCCAATGCAAACAGTTCGCGCTTGAATTCGTCGTGCGGACAGTCGTAGAGGAAGCGCAGCGTGCGACCGCGACTCGTCGTGTTGTCGATGACCTCGGCCACCATCGTGCCACTCTCGTCGAAAAACAGTTTGTTGCCGATGCGAATCTTTCGCGCAGGCTCCACCAGCACGTCCCACAGGCGCATATCCTGATTCAGTTCGCGCAGCAGAAACACCTCGATTTTCGCGTCGGTTTTCTCCTTCGTGCCGTACAGTCGCGCCGGAAACACCTTCGTATCGTTGAAAATGAAGGTGTCGCCCTCGTCGAAGTAGTCGAGCACGTTCTTGAACTGAAGAAAATCGCCCTCGATGGGGTTTCCCTCGTCGTCGCGCTTGAACATATCGATGGTTTTCGACTTGCGATGAAGCACCATCAGACGGCATTCGTCGCGACGCGTGAAGCGCACGGTTTCCTTCGTTCCGTCCTCGTTTTCAAACTCACGATAAATGCTGTGGGGATACAGCGCAACCTGCTCCTCGGGCAGCTTAAACTTAAATTGCGATAATTTCATATTTTACTTTTTAACCTTTTAACCCTTTAACTTTTTAACCTTCCAACCATTCCCTGAACTGTTCGAGCGGAACGCAATCTTCGACGCGTACGTCGCCGACGCGTGTGCGCCGAAGGGCTGTCAGATAGGCGCCGCTGTCGAGCGCCCGACCGATGTCACGCGCCAACGAGCGAATGTAGGTTCCTTTGCCGCAGACGACACGAATCGACAACTGCATCTGCGACTCGTCGAAGTCCAACAACTCGATTTCGTCGATATGGACGGGCTTCGCCGTCATTTTCTGCTCGACCTCGTCGCTTTTCCGACGCAGTTTATACGCCCTGTGACCATCGACGTGCACCGCGCTATAGGCTGGCGGCACCTGCATCACGTCGCCGACGAACTGCGGCAGCGTTCTTTCGATGCGTTCACGCGTGATATGTGCCGTCGGAAAGGTCGCATCCACCTCGTGTTCGCGGTCGTAACTCGGCGTGGTCGCACCGAGTTGCAGCGTCGCGGTGTATTCTTTCGTTTCGTATTGCAGCCGTTCGATTTGCTTCGTCATTTTCCCCGTGCAAAGCACGAGAACGCCCGTCGCCAGTGGGTCGAGCGTGCCAGCGTGACCCGTTTTCACCCGTTTCATCCCGACGTGGCGCGAAATCATTCCGCGAACACGCGCCAAAGCCCCGAAACTCGACATTCCATAGGGTTTGTCGATGGCAACAATTGCTCCTTCAATGAAATCCATCAGTCAACCATTACGAGTGAATGACCTGTCAGCAACAGCACGATGATGATGGTGCCGACCACGATTCGATAGTAGCCAAAAGCCTTAAAGCCGTATTTCGTCAGGAAGTTCACGAACCATTTCATCGCCAGCAATGCCACGATGAACGCCACCACGCAACCCAAAATGAGCATTGTGATGTTGTGCGTCGTTGCCCACGACGTGTCGCCTTTCAACAGGTCAAGCAGGTCGAGCAGCGTGGCACCGGCCATTGTCGGCACGGCGAGGAAGAACGAAAATTCGGCAGCACGCTTGCGGGTCAGTCCCTGCGTCATTCCGCCGACGATGGTTGCCATCGAGCGCGACACGCCGGGAATCACCGAAATGCACTGAAACAGACCGATTTTGAAGGCTCGCGGCTCGTTCACACGGTTTTCGTCGCTGCCTTTGTTGAAGAGTTTGTCGCAGTAGAGCATAAAAATACCGCCCACGACGAGCATCACCGCCACCACTTCGACGCTGTCGAGCAGCCAGTCGAGCAGTCCCGACTTCTTCGCCACCAAACCAACGACCACCGCAGGCAAAACGCCCACGAACAGCAGCCAGTAGAAGTAATATTTGTGCTTCAGTCGCTGCCACGCGGTGCTACCCTCGGGTGCGGGCGAGTGGTCGAACTGGAAAAAGCGCTTCCAATAGAGGCAGACCACCGACAAAATCGCGCCAAACTGAATGATGAACGTGAAAGCGTGGACGAAAGGGTCGCCCTGCGGCACGCCCAGCAGATTCTGCGTGATAATCATGTGACCCGTCGAGGAAACGGGCAGAAATTCCGTCAATCCCTCGACAATCGCAACAATAATCGTCTCAATCCAATTCATTTCGGCCTCCTAATAATCGCATAAATCATCGACACGAAACCCAGCAGACACACCACTGGCGCCACCTTCGTGCGCATCGCATTGAAAATACTCGGGTCGTAGGCCTCCCGTGTCGATTCACCACCGCTCATCAGCACAAAACCGATGATTATCACCACCATTCCGATGGCCAGCAGCAAGAAATTCACCTTGTCAAATGCAAAATTTTTCTTATCCATATATTCAAAAAAAACTTAACTCCTTACTCCTCAACTCCTTACTCCTCAACTCCTAAATCTTATACAATTCCCCCGCCTTCATCCGCAGGAACTTATTCACGGAAATATGCGCGCAAATCGCCGTGATAATCAGGCCGAAGAGCAGCACCGCGCCGCCCGTGATGGCCAATTCCTGCCATCCGAGCACCGTTTCAATCTCGGGTTCGTAGCGGAAAAGACCATAGACCAGACCGCCCAGTACCACACACGCAATCACCGCCGCCAACATGCCCAAACCCACGGCTTTCCGCACAAACGGACGACGAATGAAGCCCCACGACGCACCGACGAGTTTCATCGTGTGAATCGAGAAGCGACGCGCATAAATGCCCAGACGAATCGTGTTGTTGATCAGCGAGAACGACACTATCAGCAGCAGCACCGCCAAGCCCAGAAGCACCAGTGAAATCTTCGTCAGATTCTTGTTCACGGCCTCCACCAAGTCCTTTTGATACGCAATTTCGCTCACTTTCGGAATCGCCTTCAACTCCTTTTCAATCCAGTGAAGCGAGTCGTTGTTGGCATAGTCGGCCTTCAGCGTCAGTTCAATCGACGACAGGAACGGATTCTCGCCCGCAAACTCAGTCGGGTCGCTCCCCAGTTCCTTCACGCCCTCCTTCAGCGCGTCCTCCTTGCTGACATACTTCATCTGGTTCATATACGGACGCTCGCGCAGTTTCTTCTGCAACTGCGCGGCCTCGGGGTCGGTCATGTCCTGTGCCAACATCACCGTCACCACAAGATTCTCCTTCACACGCGACGACAAATTCCTGCCCATCAAACTTGTGAGCACCACCAATCCTAACAGAATCAGCACCATCGCCGTCGAAATACACAGCGTCACAGCCTGCAAACCAGCCCGTCCACTGCGATTTTTCTCCTGTTTTCTTCTTTTCTTTCCCATTTTTAGGATACAATACACCAAATTTCCTGCAAAATTACAACATAAACGAGCGAAATCCAAATAAATTAAGAATTATTTTGTAATTTTGCAGCCAAAAACGATGGAACATTGAACATAGGAACATGGAACATTGAACATCACCTAACACCCAACAACTAACACCCAACAACTAACACCAATGACAAAATTATATGATTCTCCGATTTTCGGCCCCGTCCACAGTCGCCGACTGGGCGTTTCGCTCGGCATTAACCTGATGCCGGCCGATGGAAAAGTGTGTACATTCGACTGTATTTATTGCGAATGTGGCCTCAATGCCGAGCGACGCCCGACGCTACCGCGCCCGACGCGAAAAGAGGTGGCCGAGGCATTGGAAAAGAAACTTCAAGCGATGGTGGCCGAGGGCCTACTGCCCGACGTGCTGACCTTTGCCGGCAATGGCGAACCGACGGCGCATCCGCAGTTTGCCGACATCATCGACGACACGATTCGACTGCGCGACCAATACTGCCCCGAGGCGAAGGTCAGCGTGCTGAGCAACGCCACGCAGTTGCACCGCCGCGATGTCTTTGAGGCTCTGCTGCGCGTCGATAACAACATCCAGAAACTCGACACGGTCGATGCCGACTTCATTCGCACCGTCGATCGTCCCGTCTCGCCGAACTACGATGTGCGCAACGTCGTCGAGCAACTCAAGGCGTTTCAGGGGCACGTGATTATTCAGACGATTTTTTTCAATGTCGAGGAGCGAGAAAAAAAATCCTCGAAACTCCTTCCTCCTTCCTCGAACATCGGTGCTGCTTTTGTCGAACCTTGGCTGAAAATAGTGGCGGACATCCGCCCGCAAAGCGTCATGATTTACACCATCGACCGCGAAACGCCCATCAAGGGACTCGAAAAGGCATCGCCCGACGAACTCAACCGCATCCGCGACCTTGTCATCGCCGAGGGAATCCCCTGTACAGCGTCTTATTAGCCCCCTCCCGCCTCCCCCCGTAGGGGAGGAGAAAGAGCTGCCTGAAGCAACTACAACTCAAAAAAAATGCGACTCCATTTGGAATCGCATTCTTTTTTATTCCCCGTTCTCCCTCCCATTTGGGAGGGTTGGGGTGGGCATAGGACTTTTAATCGTCCCACACACTCTTGTTGGTGAAGATGGAACCGAAGTCCTCGTCACCCATGTCCGTATCCTTGGCACCCTCATCGAAGACTTCGGGGTTAAGTTCAGAACCTGTCACAGGAGCCTGCATCAGTTCGGGCAGACGCATTGTCTTGATTGTCGGAATTAAATATTCTTTTTTCATAACTATACTATTTTTCTGATTTGACTTCAATTATTTAATCACGACCTTGCGACCGTTCACCACGTAGATACCCTTCTGCGTTGGCTGACCCTTGACGAGTTTGCCATCGATCGTGTAATAGTTGTCGTTGACGATGGTGCCGTTTTCAATCGACTCGATACCAGTCACGTCGCCACCGATGACAATCATTTCCTTCGCGCCGTTTACAGCGTCGATTGCCAACACAGCCTTGTTTGCGCTCGGAGTATAGCCAGAAGCCGGAACCTTGTAGAAGGCTTCCTTGCCATTCTGCTTACCAAATACATAGTAGGTGACAGATTCGTCAGACTTAAACTCCGTGGTGCCATCTGTAGCCTCCAACAGGTTTCCGCTGATTTCATCGGCATTGGCAATGATGGGAACTTCATAGTAACCCTCAGCACCCTCAATGTAGAGACCCGTGTTGGCACGAACTGTCGTCACCGGAGCCGTCGAACCCTTGTCATCGGTGATGATGTTGGCAGTAATGCCTTCCACAGCCGAGAAGTCGAGCGCCTTGTCGCAACTGAAAGTCGTAGCCGTGAAGTCTTTCTTAATCTTGATTACCATGACGTCGCTTTCCACGTAGGACACCGTTACACCAGTAGCACGGCAGGCTGCCGAGATAGTAACACTGACAGGCAGGTTAATATTAGTAGGAGTAACAGTAATAACAGTTCCGTTGACACTGACAGTAGCATTCGTCCATGCATTTTCTCCATTAAAACCATTAACATAATTTGAAATAGCGTTTATCACGATAGAAGTAACGGCATAGCCCAATTTGGGTGTGATAGTGAGAACCTGATTTTTATAGAACCGGGTATGGTTGTTATTTCCTCCAAGGTAATTATTAGCTTTGGTTGTACTGCTACCCTTTGCATTTGTCATGGTTGCAAAATCACTCGACCATGTGACAAGGTCTTCAGACTCACTGCTATAGGAATTCGTCGTCAAATCCCACGTAAATTTCGGAGCCTCATAAGCCGCCTGCGTGATGGTGAACACGTTGCTGATGATATTGGCATCGTTGTCCATTGCCTCAACATACAGATAGACGCTACGCTCGGTGGTGGCAGTGTTGGCTTCAACCACGTAGGTGATAACGGAAGGATCTTCATCCATAGATTCTTCTACCATGATCCAATCTCCGTCGAATTCTTCAGTACAATCAGCATCGTTGTAAAGTTTGGCAAATGCCGCAACGGGCACAAACTCGTTGGTGTAGGTGACATTGAATGTACCGTTGTCGTTTGCTCCACTACCTAATTGCAGTTCATCATCCGCGATTTGGATTTCCGGATCTTCGCTGACAGGACGATTCAGCGAAACGAGTTGGTTGTCGGCATCGAACTCGTAAGTAGTATTAAATTTCTTCAGATTACCATAAACAACGACCTCGTCGCCCACCTTGATGTCATCGGCAGAAGTGAATATTTCACCGTTGTAACTCTTTCCACGAAAAGCCTGCAACTGGTCGGCAGTTGTTGTGCCATCAACGGAAATGTTATAGGAAATATTACCATACTGCGTATTGAGAGGAGTCACAATCTCGGAAACAATACCCGTTGCGTAAACACCAGTAACGCCAGTATTCGCATCGATGGCAGCGCGTGCCTGTGCCACTGTGTAAGGATTGTTCTCCGTGCCGGGAGCATTGGGGTCGCTGTTGGTTACAGTCAGTTGGTAGGTTGCCGAAGATGATTTGTATTCGTCTTCAACGCCAGCATAAGAAGCCGTGATGGTCGTCGAGCCAGCAGCAACGAGCGTCACCGTTCCGTCGCTGGCAATCGTAGCCACGCTCTCATTGCTCGAAGTCCATGTAACGGTAGCACCAGAAACGGCAGCTCCGCTTTCAGTTTCTGTAACCGTAGCGGTCAGCGAACCGGCTGCGGTGCCAGTATAGACATCTGTGTTTGTGATGCCCGAAGCGTCGATGGTTACTTGCGTATTAACAACATCACCCGTAGTTTCTTCCTCAGCAGTTACACCCCAAATTACAAAACGCTTTCCGCTAGTAGCCGTGAAAGTCAATTCGGTGTTATCGGTCAAAGCTTCCGAGAAAGTAATCACTTTGTAATAATCACTTGTGCTGGGGTCACCGTTGAATGTGAAAGGCGTGTTATTAGATATACCGCTGTTGGAAGTCAAAGCGATGTTATCAGAATATCCTGTTGGAGCAACACTTAAGGTAACATTATCATTGTTCCATGCGGCAACATGCAGGTGCAAATACTTTGTTCCAGCAGGAACTGAAATTTTGACAGCACCTGCATTTTTACTCGAACCCAACTTAATACCATCGTATTCCGTGCCATCAATTTTTACTTTACAGGTAGATGGTTGTGTTCCTCCTGTCGTTGAAAGAGTTACATTTCCTGTGTAGTCATCAGAGTAATCACTCTGCGCCCACGCAACGCCGACTACTGCCATGAGTAGCAGCGTGCAAAAATAACGTAATTTTTGTGTCATAGTTTTTAATTGTTTTGATTAATTATTGATTGTATTTTTTCGTCTAAACGATAATCGGTGCAAAGTTAGTGATTTTTTGTCGAACAATTAAGATTTTCGTAATTATTTTGCAACATTTAACACTTCGCGTGCTGCCTTTTCGCCGATGGCAATCATTTCGGCGATGTTTTTCGGTCCGAAACTCATGGCGGAATAGCCTTCGAGGTCGGGGTTGATATAGATGTCGGCTTTGCCTTTGTTTTGGCGGTGTTTCTTGAAGTCGGGACGGTTGAGCAACCACCCTACGATGCCTTTCATTTCGGTGAAATCGAAGAGTTCGCGCAGTTCGTCGAGTCCGGTTTTCTCTTTTTCGTCATCGTCGTCGTGGTGGTTCACGGTGAGGTCGATGGCAATGACGGTGGTGGCTCCCATTTCGCGTGCCACATCGACGGGCAGGTTGTTGGTCAGTCCGCCATCGTAGAGCACATAGCCGTCGAAGCGCACCGCCTTGAACAGGGCGGGAATGGCCATGCTGGCTCGCATGTTCCGAGCGAGGGAATCGCCCGTGAGCACCACGTCGGAAAGGGTGCGGAGGTCGGAGGCGAGGCAGGCGAATTTGGGAGCCCCACCCCTGCCCTCCCCAAAAAGGGAGGGAGAAAGGACACCTCCCCCGTCGGGGGGAGGAGGGAGGGGGCTACTGACAAGGCTGTCGAGCATGGTTTTGATGGCGTTGCCACGCATGGCCTCGCGGGTGAAAAGTTGCGCCCACTGCTGCGAACGGAAAAGGGAATCGAGGTGGTTGGCGCTGTAGCCGACGCTATAAAGTCCGCCGACAATGGCGCCGATGCTCGTTCCAACGATGATGTCGGGTTGAATCCCTGCCTCTTCCATCACTTTCAACACACCGATGTGGGCGGCTCCCTTCGCACCGCCACCGCCGAGGACGAGGGCCAAGGCCCCACCCCTGCCCTCCCCAAAGGGGGAGGGGGAAAGGGAAGCCCCACCCCGACCCTCCCCAAAGGGGGAGGGAGAAAGGGAGGCCCCACCCCAGCCCTCCCCAGAGGGGGAGGGGGAAAGGGAAGCCCCACCCCGACCCTCCCCAAAGGGGGAGGGGGAAATATTTATTGTAAATAATAGTAATATTATTATTGTGTAGAGGCGAGTGCAGGTTTTCATATTTTATAATTTTATTAAAGCCTCCCCTTTTCGGGGGAGGTTGGAGGGGGCATTTATGAAGCCTCCCCTATGGGGGGAGGTTTGGAGGGGGCTCTTAATTCTTCGTAATAATCCCCTTCGACGATTCAAGGAATCGGACGATGGTTTGGATTTCGGGGCTGTCGGGCACCTGGTCCTTGATTTGCAGAATCGCGTCGAAAAGGCTTGCTTGTCCGTTGAAAACAAGGCGATAGGCGTTTGCCACGTGTTTCTGCACCTTTTCGGAAATGCCTCCGAGGGTCAGCATCGTGGTGTTCGGACCGTTGTAGCCGATGGGTTTGCCACCTGCCACGATATAGGGCGGCACATCCTTCGAGAACGTGGTTCCAGCCTTGATCATCGCACCGTCGCCCACGCGGGTGCCAGCATTTTCAATGACGCCTGTCGAGAAAATCACAGCATCGCCAATGACACAGTCGCCGGCAATCTTCGTGCCATAGCCCAGCACGCAGTAGTTGCCGATTTTCGTGTCGTGCGACACGTGGGCACCCTCCATCAGGCAGTTGTGGTCGCCGATGACGGTCTGTCCGCCGGCGTGGGTGGCACGGTTGATGACGACATTCTCGCGAATCACGTTGTCGTTGCCGATGACACACTCGGTTTGGTCGCCTTTGAAGTTGAAGTCCTGCGGCAGTGCCGAAACGACCGAACCTTGATGCACTTGATTGTTGTTACCCATGCGCGTGCCGTTGAGAATCGACACGAAGGGGAAAATCACGCAGTTGTCGCCAATTACCACATCGTCTTCGATATAGACGAAGGGATAGATTTTGCAGTTTTGGCCAATTTTAGCGTTGGGACTGATATCGGCCTTTGGAGAAATATCGCTTGCCATAGTTATCAATTTTGAGTTTTGAATTTTGTTTCAGAGCCTCCCCTATTTGGGGGAGGTTGGAGGGGGCTTTTATCTTGCTCCACCCCCCAGTGCCTGATAGAGATTGACGACGGCCTGCATTTTGTTGAAGTCGTCGGTGACCTTCGAGATTTCGGCATTGAGCAGGTTCGACTGCGCCGTGATCACTTCGAGATACGAGGTGTTCGGCGACGCTGCCAACATCGTGCGCGTGTCTTCGACGTTCTTTCTCAGCACCTCGACGCGCTTCGCATCGAACTCGGCCTTCTCGGCAGCGGAATTGTATTGCACAAGGGCGTTCGACACCTCGTTTCCAGCCTGAAGAATCGTGTTTTGCCACGTGTTGTAAGCCTGTTCATACTGCATTTTCGCCACTTTCAGCCCTGCGACAATCTGTCCGTGCTGGAAAATCGGCTGTACGAGGCTTCCCACCGCCGACAGCAGCAATTTTCCGGGGTTCACGACGCCGTTGTTGTTGGTGAAGGCACCCGAGCCCGTGATGGTGATTTGCGGATAGAAGCGCGACCGTGCCCGATTGACATCGTAGAAACACTGCGCTAGTGCGAGTTCTGCGGCGTGGACGTCGGCACGGTTGTTAAGCAGTTGGATGCCCACACCCGTGGCGAGGTTTTCAGGCAGATGCTGACCCTCGAACGTACCGCGATGGATGGTCTGGGCAGGCAGTCCGAGCAACAGCGAGAGCGAATTTTCGATTTCGCGCACCTGGCGCAGCATATCGACGCGCTGCGACTGCACGCTGTAGTAGGCGGCTTCGGCACTCTGCACGGCGGTCGAGCGATAGCCGATGCGCGTGTCTTTCATCACCTGCATTTTCTCCCACGTTTCTTTCGTCAGCGTCTCCATCTCGCCCACGATTTCGACCTGTTTGTCGAGCATCAGCAGGGTGTAATAGAGGTTGGCGACGCCCGAAATCAGGTTGGTCTGGACGACGGTCTGATAGTCTTTCGTGGCGAGCAGTTGCATCTGTGCCGAGCGTTTCGCGTTGAGCAGATTGCCGAACAAATCGACGTTCCACGAGGCTGCCAGCGGCATCTGATAGATTTTCGACGTGACAGCGGGGTCGGTCTGCAGTCGGGCAATCGTGCCTTGTGCCGAGAACGACAGCGACGGCAGGAAGGCCAGTCGCGCACATTTCAGCGCCTCCTCGACCATTTTCACGTTCAATGCCGCGTTGAGCATATTCACATTGTTGTCGAGCGCGGTCTGGATGAGGTTTTGCAGCGTCGGGTCGGTGAACACCGTGCGCCACGGCATATTGCCGAAGGTTGTGGTGTCGGCGACGGCGAGCGTGTCGGTCAGCGAAACGGGGTCGCGAAAGAGTCCCTGGGTGTTCACATCGGGTCGCTCGTATTTCCCGTAAAGGCTTTTACAGCCTGTCATTCCGACGATGATGGCTCCGAGAAGGATTAAAATAATACTATTTTTCTTCATATTTCTTTCCATTCTTAATATTCTCATTTTTCTACGGATAGTTCACGCGCATATTGCGTCAGTTCGGCGGTGGCTTCGTCGTCGATTTCGTCCTCGAACTTCATCGGAGTAATCTTCTCCTGCAACGACTGGAAGATGACGAAGAGCGTCGGCACGACGATAATCTGCAAGAGCGTACCGATGAGCATACCGCCCACGGCTGCCGCACCGAGCGTCTGGTTACCATTCTTACCCACACCCGAGGCGAACATCATCGGCAACAGACCGATGACCATTGCCAGCGAGGTCATCAGAATCGGGCGCAGACGAGCCGCAGCACCCAACACCGCCGACCACGAAATGGCCATACCGAGTTGGCGACGCTCAAGGGCGAACTGCACAATCAGAATGGCGTTTTTCGCCAAAAGTCCGATGAGCATGATGAGCGAAATCTGCATATAGATGTCGTTGGAATGGCCGAAAAGCAGCGTGAACAGGAAGGCTCCTGCGAGTCCGAACGGCACCGACAGCACCACCGAGAGCGGCAGGATGTAGCTTTCGTACTGCGCCGAGAGAATCAGGTAGATGAAGATGAAGCAGAGCACGAAAATCAGTGCTGTGGAATTCGACGACTTCGCCTCCTGACGGGTCAGACCCGAATAGTCGTAGGAATAACCTGTCGGCAGCATATCGGCAGCCACTTCCTCGACGGCCTTGATGGCCTCACCTGTCGAATAGCCACTTGCGACGGTCGCCGTGACGGTAATCGAGGTGAAGAGGTTGAATCGGCTGATGTTCGTCGGGCCATAGACGCGCTCCAACGAGCAGAATTCCTTGACGGGCGACATTCCCGACGGCGTGCGCACATAGACGCTGTTGAGCGATTCGGGTGTCATGCGTGTGTCGGGCGAACCCTGCACCATCACGCGATAGAGTTTACCGAAGGCGTTGAAGTTCGACGAATAGAGTCCGCCGTAGTAGCCTTGCAGCGTCGAGAGCACGGTCGCAGGCGAGATGCCCACCTGCTTACACTTCGCCACATCGACGTGAATCATGTATTGCGGATAGTTCGGGTTGTACGACGTCATGGCCATCTGGATTTCAGGCCGTTTGTTGAGTTCGGCGAGATAGTCCTGGACGATGCCGAAGAACTTGTCGAGCGAGCCACCCGTGCGGTCTTGCATGACGAGCGACACACCCGAGTTGGCCGAAAAGCCTGGAATCATCGGCGGTGCGAAAGCGAGAATTTTCGCGTCTTTGATATGCGCCGTTTTCAGGTAGATTTGCGCCAAAACACCGTTCGACTCCAGCGGATTGAGGAAGAACCGATAGATGCCGTCGCCCTGCCACAAACCCGAAAGTTTCCAGAAGAAGCCTTTCTGACGCTCGGAGAAGGGTTTGAGTTTGATGATGAACGTGGCTTGGTCGGAACCTGCACCGGCAATGAAGTTGTAACCTTGAATCTGCTCGCGGCTCTGGATGGCAGGGTCGGCAGCGAGAATCGAATCGACTTGGCTGATGACCTGCTTCGTGCGAGCCACAGACGTGGCTGGCGGCATCGAAATCGTGCAGAAAATCGTTCCAGTGTCTTCGTCGGGCACCAGTCCGGTCTTCGTAACAAACATCGTTCCAGCCAGCACGACAATGCCAATCAACACGGCGATGCCGATGGCCAGAGGCTTTCTGACGAGTTTTTCGACGCGCTTCTTATATTTTCCGAGCACTTTGTCGTAGGCTGTGTTGAAAGCCGTGTGGAATCGGTCGATGCGCGACATTTTGCGGTCGTTGCCGTGTTCATCTTTCGGTTTGAGGAAGATGGCACACAGCGCAGGCGACAGCGTCAGAGCGTTCAAGGCCGAAATGAAGATGCTGACGGCCATCGTCACACCAAATTCGCGGTAGAAAGTACCCGAAGTACCACCGATGAACGACACCGGAATGAACACCGACGCCATCACGAGCGTAATCGAAATGATGGCACCCGAAATCTCGTTCATCGCGTCGATACTCGCCTGCAATGCCGATTTGTAGCCTTGGTCGAGTTTCGCGTGGACGGCCTCAACCACCACAATGGCGTCATCGACCACGATGGCGATGGCCAACAGCAGTGCCGAGAGCGTCAGAAGGTTGATCGAGAAACCGAAAACCTTGAGGAAGAAGAACGTACCGATGAGCGAGACGGGCACGGCGATGAGCGGAATTAGCGTCGAACGCCAGTCCTGCAAGAAGACGTAGATGACGATGAACACCAACAGCAGCGTGAAGAACAGCGTAAACACCACTTCTTCAATCGACGCATAGAGGAATTCCGTCACGTCGTAGTTGATTTTATACATCATTCCCGGCGGGAACAGTTTGGCCTGTTCTTCCAGTTCGGCCTTCACCTGCTTGGCGATTTCGTTGGCGTTCGAGCCTGCAATCTGCTGCACCATACCGAGCACCGAAGGCAGGTTGTTGTTCTTCATCGACACGCTGTATTGCAAGCCGCCGAGTTCGATTTTCGCCACGTCTTTCAGTTTCAGCGTCTGACCGTTGGCATTGCTCGAAATGATGATATTTCCGAATTCTTCCTCGCTCTTGAGGCGACCCGTGTAGCGCATCGCGTATTCGTAGGCCACATTCGACTGCTCGCCGAAGGTACCGGGCGCAGCCTCGATGTTCTGTTCTGCCAAAACATTACTGATGTCGCTCGGCATCAGGCCGTATTGCTTCATCACGTCGGGCTTCAGCCAGATTCGCATCGAGTAAGTTTTCATACCCGGCGACTGCACGTCGCCCACGCCCTGAATACGCTTGATGGCGGGAATGATGTTGATACTTGAATAGTTGGTGAGGAACTCGTCGTCGTAGCGACCGTCGGACGTCAGCGTGTACATCATCACCTGCGAAGTCTGTCGTTTCGACACGGTCACACCAATTCGCGTCACCTCAGCCGGCAGCAGTGCCTGCGCCTGTTGCACGCGGTTTTGCACGTTCACGGCGCACATATCGGCGTTCATACCCTGACGGAACAGAATCGACAACTGTGCCAAGCCCGACGAGGCCGACGAGGAGATGTAGTCCATTCCTTCCACACCGTTGATGCTCTCTTCGAGCGGCACGAGCACGGAGTTTTTCACCGTTTCGGCATCGGCACCCGGATAACTGGTCCAAACCACGACGGTCGGCGGTGCGATGTCGGGATACTGCTCGATGGGCAGCGTGGCCAGTCCGATGAAACCCAACAGCACGATGACGATGGAAATCACCGTCGAAAGCACTGGGCGTTTGATAAATGTTGTAAAAGTCATACGAATTTACTATTTGACAATTTACTATTTGACGATTTATTTTTTCATCGAGTTCACAATATCCCCTGCCGACATCGCCTTGGCCTGCTCATGAATCTTCTGCTCATAGCGGGCGGGCGTGATGGGCTTGATTTCCATTCCGTCGGTGAGTTTGGTGATGCCGTTGGTCACGTAACGGTCGCCGATGTTCAGACCCTCGACCACGACGTAGTTGTTGCCGTCGTTCTGCGGAGCGACCTTGATTTCGGTGTATTTCACCTTGTTGTCCTTGCCGACGGTGTAGATGAATTTCTTGTTCTGCACCTCGCTCACGCACGACTGCGGAACGACGATGGCCGCAGCATTGTCGGTCGGGATGATGATGACACCGCTACCACCGCTCTTCAGCAGGCGCTCGGGGTTCTGGAAGGCCGCAATGACCTGGAACGAACCAGTTGCAGCGTCGATTACGCCACTCATCTTCGTCACCTTGCCCGGGTGGTTGTAAATCGTGCCATCGGCCAGTTGCAGTTTCACGGTCGGAAGGGCTGAAATGGCAGCCTGCGCCGTGCCGCTCGACTTCGTCATCGCCAGCAGGTCCTTCTCCGTCATCGAGAAATAAACCTCCATCGACGAGTTGTTCGACACCGTTGTCAGCGCGGGATTGCTCGCCGAACTCACCATCGCACCCACTTTGTAGGGCAGCGAACCGATGACACCGCTCGCCGGACTCTTCACATAACAGAAACTCAGCGTCTCGCGGGCGGAAGCCAGTGCTGCCTCAGCCTGCGCAACGGAAGCCTTAGCCATTTCATACGAATTTTTCGCCGACGACAGCTCAAAGTCGCCGATGATGTTCTGCTCAAACAATTTCTGGCTGTTTTCGTAGGCCAATTTCGCCGTGTTCATCTGCGTTTTCGCCGTATTCACAGCCGCCTGCGACTGACGCACAGCCGCCTGATACGTGGCATTGTCGATGACGAAGAGCACCTGTCCGGCACCCACCGTCTGACCTTCTTTCACATTTACGCGTGTGATGAAACCAGCCACTTTCGGGCGGATTTCCACGTCTTGCACACCCTTGATGGTGGCGGGATAGGTTGCTTCCGAGGCCGAGGCCGACGTTCCAACCGTCACCACAGGATATTCATCGTCACCGAAATTAGGCATTCCGCCGCGATTGCCGCCGCACGATGCCAGCGTTGCAGCAACTGCTGCAACCAACATAAAACTCTTGATTTTCATACTTTTATTCACAATCATAATATCCGATTTTAGGATGCAAAATTACGAATTTACTATAACAAATAATATGTGTAAAACCTATATTTAACAAACTTTACAAAAAAAAACGCGATTCCCCGTGAGGTTTCGCGTTTTTTTAGAGTCGAGGAGTTCAGGCAAAAGCCTTTCACACTCCACGAATTCAATCCCAAACACTTTTAAATTCTGGCGCATAGGCAGGTCCACCACCACCGCCGCCGTAGCCGGGGCCAGGGTTTTCGCCGTCGCCACCGCCATCATTGATGTCGGTAATGCTGTTGGCGATAAAGTCCGCCATTTCCATTTTCCGAATTTTGACTTCGGGTTGAGTGTAACCCTGCTTGCCGTTGTTCGCAGCGAAACTCAATACCGTTTTCATACTCTTTTTAGTTTATATGGTTAATTATTTTTTTACTTTTTTACCTTTTTACCTTTATGAATATAGATTCCCTTCGCCGTCGGCTCACCCTGCAAGTGACGACCGTCAATCGAATAATAACTATCAACTGTCAACTGTCCACTATCAACTGCCGTGAGGCCAGTGGTTCCGTCCCCGAAGTCCAGCACGATATTCTTGGCGCTGCCCGTTGTCGAGGGTTCGCCGGCCACGAAGTCGCGCAGGATGAAGAAGGCACGGAAAGCGTTGATGTTCATCGGTGCGAGGGGGTAATAGAGTTTGCTGTCGCCGCCCATATAGAGGTAGTGCTTCAGTTCGAGTTCGGGCACGGCAAACGTGTCGTAGGTGCCGAGGAAGAGGATGCCGCCTTCGAGCGGTGTGACGACCTTGAGGCCGTCTTCCAAAAACACATTGGCGAACTGCGGATCGTCGATGTTCTCCTCCGACGCTGCCCACCGCACGATGTAGGGCTTGTTGGCCTCGATGGCCGAGGCGGCGGCGAACTTCAGCGTGAGCGTGCCGTTGGCGTAGGCGCACTCGTCGGGCACCAGTTCGCGCACGTCGGCACCTTCAAGCGGCGTATCCTCGAAATCATCCAGACTGAACGGCAGGCAGAGCGTGTTCCAGTGGCCGGTCTTGTAGAGGGTGCGGCCCTCGATTGTCACATTGACTTCGCCCACCTGCTCTCCCAGATTCGCCTGAATGAGTTCGTGGTTTTTTGTGTCGGCCTCGCTGTCGTCGTCGAGGAGGACGATGGTGGTGGAAATCTCACTGCCATCATAATACGCCACTTTCGTAAACGGCGTTTGCGGATCGAGATAATTGAGCGTTTCCGAGCCGTTTTTGGCAAGCGCTGCCGAGCCGATATAATAACTCGTGTGTGGCGGCTGGTTATAGCCGACGTTCTGCCACGCCACGGCACAGCGATACTGGCTGTCGTGCATCAGCGTTGTCAAACGGTACTCGGTTGGTATGGTCGAGAAAAATATCCGCATACCCGAGCCGTCTGCAAGCCTGTAAATCAATTCATCGCGCCAGTCGCCCAAGATGTCCGCCACAAGTCCAGGAGTTGCCTTTGTGCCGTTAGTCCAGGACACGCCGGGAAGGACTTCGGTTGATCCGTCAAAACTAAATGCTGTCGTGCCGCTTGCGACAGAGTATTTGGCGACAGTTGTGCCACTTACAAGTTCACTGCCAAGATCGCCATCCCAGTACGCCAAAAAGTCGATAGACTCCGGTCGGCTTCCCACGGCAGTACCCGCCATATTATACGCGTGGTCTTTAAACGCGTAGTTGGTTGTTCCTGTTCCGTCCTTGGGGCTTCCGGCCGACCAAAAAAGCGAAAGATCGCCGCTTGCTGCCGCATAGTCGTCATCGATGTTCCCCATAACGCCTCTGGCGACTTCTGCTGCTGTGGCCTGCACGACGATGTCTTCCGTTCCGCTTTCCGTGTTCGCGTTATATCGCTTGACATCGACTGTGTGATCGAAGTTATTTTCGTGGACAAAGAATATCTCCTGCCTTCCGTCGTTGTCAAAGTCGGAAACGTGCTCCGCGTCGCCGTGTCCGCGTCCGTCATACATCAGCACCGTTCCGTCATTGTCGAGTACCGCCGAGCCGAAGATGATCTCGTCATAGCCGTCGTTGTCCACATCGGCAACCGAAACGCTGTGCGCGCCCTGACCGAAGAGTGTTTTGCCCGGATTCCAGGTTTGCCCTACTCGGCAACCGTCGGGTTCGTTCTCCGAACGCCAATGCATTGTGATATTTGTCCCATCCCACGTGTATGCCGCCGCATAAGCATACGTATAATATCCGCGCATAAATACGGCACTTGGGGTTTTGCCGTCAAGATATGCAACGGCGGCAAGATAACGTTCGCAGCGATTGCCGTAGGTATCACCCCAGCCGTTCTTATTATGACCTTTTATATCACGCGAAGGCCAATATTCCACTGTTTGCATTGCCGCGCCTGTTTCCCCGTTAAAGATTGTGAGGAATTCGGGACCTGAAAGAATGGTTCCCCCCGAGTTTCTGTAGTCCTTGCTTTTGTCTCCTATATAATTCCCCTGTCCGTCCTGCGTGCCGTCGGAGGTTTTTACCATCATTTCCGCTTTGCCGTCCGAATCAAAGTCATAGACGAGAAACTGCGTGTAGTGCGCGCCGGCGCGGATATTTTTGCCGAGATCGATACGCCACATACGCGTGCCGTCCAACTTATACGCGTCTATATAGACATTACCCGTATAACCTGACTGGGAATTGTCCTTTGAATTGGACGGATCCCATTTGACAATGATTTCATATTCCCCGTCGCCGTCAAGGTCTGCCACGCTCATATCGTTCGCAGAATATGTATAATTTTCACCGCTGGGGGTAGTGCCGCCTTCTGGCGCGGTGAACAGAATATCCATATACGCGAAGGAATTGCCGTCAAACGCGGCGTTGGTTGTCCAGGGCGCAACGGATTTTTGTCCGTCTATTGAAATGCGTTTCGGAACGACTATATATCGACTGCTCTCTGTACCTTCCGTATCGGTATAGCACGTTGCGTCGTGAGCGCCGGTTGTATGGATTTTTATGCCGTCTCTGTATATATCGAATACTTGATTCGAAAGGCTTTCCGAACCCAGCAACCGCCACGACAGATACACCCCGTTTGTCGTTTTTACGGCGACTGTTCCGCGGTCGAGTTTTTCCATTATACGGCTTTTGCTTTCTGTGCTTTCTGTGGCTTTCGTGATGCTGAACGTTGCGGTGCGCAGTCCACCGTATTCGCCGATGCCCCAGATGTGGATGGTGTAGTTGCCAGGCATGGTGTAGCCCTCGGCGGGGATGTCGGTGATGAAGTCGGTGCCTTCGGCGAGGTTGGTGACATACCTTCTGACGGCCACGGTGGGCTTGTGCGCCGTGCCCGTATAGGCGACGGTGGCGGGCGTGAGGGTGACGGTGGTGGTGTATTGATCATCCCCGTCCGTCAGCGTGATATCTTTCACGCCGGCGATTCCCACACTCACGTCGGCGGCAGGCATGACGAACTGCCATGTGCCGTTGCCTTGCGGCAGCACATCCACATAGTTGCTGTTGTCGATGACGGCCCTGTAGCCCCACATCATGCCGTCTGCGGGGGTGCCGATCGTGCACAGGTCGGCGAGGACGACGGTGTGGCCTGCGGCGTAGTAGTGCATGGTGCCGTCGATCATGATGGGCACCGAGACGATGCTACCTTCGTTCACCTGCCCGGTGTTGATACTTGCGGTGTAGATATGCGTTATGTCGTAGCCCTCGTCGGTGCCTTGCGTCGAGCCTGCCACGCCCACAGCGCCGAGGGTGCAGTTGCCGCCCGTGTAGTTGTTGGTGAGAGTCGCGGTGTTGCTGTCCCAAATTCTGCCCACGATGCCGCCGACATACTCTGTACCACCGAAGTTGATGGTGCCGGCATAGGCGCAGTTTTCGATAGAGACGCCGATGCTTCCAATAGTACCTACAATGCCGCCGATGTTGTCGCTTCCACTTGGGGCGATAAGGGTTGCTGCACAGGTGCAGTCAGTAATATGAGTATAGAAATCCGATTCATATCCCACAATGCCGCCCATGTTGCCCACAGGTTGGTTAACTCCATGATCAAATACGTGGACAACTTCTATTGTCACGTCGCTTGCTACATGGCAATTTCTTATTGTTCCGCCCACAGCCAGTCCTACAATTCCGCCCACAGCCAGACGCGCCTTAATCGTGCTGTTGCTCAGCGTCAGGTTTTCTATGACCGCTTCACGAGTAGTATCACCGAAATATCCAAAAAGTCCGATACCACTACTGGAACTTGCACTGGCTGTTCTGTTGAGTTGAACGCCAGAGATGGTGTGACCATTGCCATTGAAGTTACCACAAAAATCATTAGTCTGGCTGGTGCCAATTACCGTATAGGTCTTGCCTGTGAAGTCGAGATCGGCATCGAGGCGGAAATAAGTATCGCGGTAATGGTTTCCGCCGTTCACGTTGTTGGCTAACTCGGTCAAGTGGTCGGTGGTGGAGATGATGTACGGGTCGTTCTTCGATTGACCGCTTCCGCCGCCAAACTGCGCTTGCGCCGCCGTCGCTATCGCGAAGAGTGCGAGGATGGTTGTTAAAAATCTTGTTTTCATCGTTTGATCTATTTTTGAATTTTTATTTCACGATTTTCTTTCCATTCACGATATAAACGCCCTTTTGCGTCGGTTCGCCTTGCAATTTCCGACCGTCAATCGAATAAAAATTATCATTTATCCATTGTCCATTATCATTTAGCGAAGCGCCAATCTCCGTCGTACTGTCGCCGAAGTTCAGCACGAAGTTCTTCGCACCATTCGTCGGCAAATCGCCTGCCGTCAGGCCGTTTTTCAGTTGGAAATAGCCTCTGAAAGCATTTACGGGAACATCGACACCCGGATAGTAGAGCTTGCTGTCGCCACCGAGATAGAGCACCGTGCGGTCTTGCGCCGCGAGGCTCACGGGCGAGAATGTGCCGAGGAAGTCGATGCAGTCGCTCGTATCGGGCAAGGGCTCGCCGTCAATGATTTCGACATTTTTGAACACGGGATTCACAAGGTTTTCGAGATTCTCGCTTGAATCCCAACGCACGAGATACGGGCCACCTGTCCAAATGCTCTCGCTGTCCTCGAAATTCAGCGTGAGCGTTTTCGTTTCAGGCGTATAGCTTGACGAATCGAGCCGTTTTACGATAGCCCCTTCAAACAGCGTTCCCGTGCAGTTCTTTCCGTCGCTGTCGTCGCTATCCTCCAGATTGAACGGCAGACAAATGGTGTTCCACCGTCCGTCGCGGTAAATCGTGCGGCCTTCGAGCATCACATTGACTTTGCCCACCTGCTCACCCAGATTCGCCTGAATGAGTTCTTGGTTCTTTGAGTCGGCCTCGCTGTCGTCGTCGAGGAGGACGATGGTGGGGATGAGGATGGGGATGATCTTGACATATTTATATGAGGAGCTGAAACCGCCCAGGGGGTCATTCACATCGTCCCCGCTCCAGGGGCTCGCGCCAGCCGCCGCAGTGTAATAATTCTCATTCACCAAGACCTCATATTCGCCTGTGTTGCCGGAAAGGTCGGGATTCGGAACAACCGCCCACATACTGCCCGACGCCTCTACCGTTCCGCCGTTTACCTTCAGAGCTCCCCGTGCGGAATAAATGCCGATGCCCTCCCCTTCGGCGACGACAGTGCCGCCTGCCACAGTTACATCATTCTGCACATAAATGCCGTAGCTTTCTGCCGAAATGGTGAAGTCGCCGTTCAGCGTCAGGCTGCCGGGCGCAACCTGAATACCCATGTCAATGTTTTTGTCTTCCAGAACAGCGCTACCCTCGACAGTCAGATTGATGCCTTCGGCGGTGATCAGCGCGCCCATCGTGTTTCCAGTCACGCCGGTCACGTTTTCAAGGGTCAGGGTGTTGGTGGCGGGATCGAAGGACGCTTTGGCATTCTCCCCTGTGACGCCGGGGATGTCGTCCTTGTTGGCTTCATCCACCTGCGTATCGCCTATCCAGAGGGGATAGAGTTTTGCGAACACCGCCGTCAGGGTCACATCGCCAGTGGGTGTGAAGGTATAGGGAGTGTCGGGGCTGACAAGCGCCGTCCCGTTGTACCAGCCCTTGAAGACATAGCCCTCGTTGGGCGTAGCAGTGACGGTAGCCTCCGTCCCCTCCGCATAATCGCCACCGCCCGTGACCGTGCCGCCTTCTGTCGGATTACATGCAGTGGTGACCGTGTAAGTCTCAATCTGAACCGGCGTGCTGCCGGCGACAAACACCGCCGTCAGGTTCACATCCTGCAGCGCAGTGAAGCGGTAGGGGTTCTCCCTACTGATGATGGTGTTGCTGGCGTTATCAACCCAGCCCAGGAAGGTCAGGTTCTCCGGCTCGGTCGGGCTGGCCGTGAGAGTGACCTCGCTGCCCTCTGGGTATGTACCCACACCGCTCACCTGGATATTGCCGAAAAGGGACAGAGGGGCGAAGCTGGCCTTGACGGTGCAGGAGGCAGATCTCTCCTGAAACACCGCCGTCAGGTCCCGACTGTCGGTGACGGTGAAGCTGTAGGGGTTATCGCTGCTGACCTGTACGCCCCAGTGCATCCAGCCAACGAAGCGGTAGCCCTCATTTGGGGTGGCTGTGAAGGTGGCTCTCTCGCCCCCCGCAAAGTCGCCGACGCCACTCACCTGCCCCCCCTCTGCGGGGGAGACGCTGACGTTGACGGCATAGCGGGGCTGTGGCGGAGTGCCATACTCGGACACGATGATTCTGTTGGCCCTTTGAACGCCATTATAAGAAGTGGTGATGATATACTCACCGGCATATAGATTTATATTCAGTGCGGCGACACCATCGTCGTTTGAAACTCTGTTATATAACACGCCGTTAATATTAAACAGCACTGTCTGCCCCACCACCGGCGTTTCGTCTACATCATCCAGCAGGGTTGCCTTGAACTGTTCGGGGCCCATGTATGCTTTTGCGAGGTCGTAGGTCACCACCCTCACCCGCGACCTGACTTCGAATGCATCTGATAGCTGCTGGCCTTCGAAAGACGCGGTAGCGTTATACACACCAGGCGGCAGGTTTATCTTCAGAAGGGCGACGCCTTCATCGTCTGTTTCCCGCTCATACTTTAAATTGTTCACCATGAATGTGACCGTTCTGCCGCTCCCTACCGGCGTTCCGGTTTGATCGTCCAGCAGGCGGATCTTAAGGCCCTCTCCCTGCCTCGAGTATATGGGGCTTGAGTATTCCTTGATCATCCGCACCCGCCATCTGACCTGGACAGGATATGCCTGATTCAGAGGATAGTGTGTCTCGTCTCCCTCGTAAGTCACGGTGATGGTATACTCACCGGGATCTACATCTATATTCAGTTTGACGAAGCCTTCATCGTCTGTCGTTTTGGTATAATCCACGCCATTCAGCTTAAGCGTCACTGCGGCGTTCTTCAGCGGCGTTTCGTCTTGATCGTCCAGCAGGCGGAGCGTAAAGTCTTCACCCCAGTAAACGATGTTTGTGGGATTATCATACACCGCCCTCACCTGCGTTTTCTCTCCCCTGACTTCTGTGGTGAAGGTGGCGGTTGGGCTCCAGTTGCTGTAATCTCCCTCGCCACAAACAGCTCTCACCCGCACATAGTAAGTAGTTTGGGCGGTGAGCCCGGTGAGCGTGTAGGGATTTTCTGTCACCAAAATAGTTGTTCCCTCATCGATGTTGTCGGCATCGGTGGAATATTGGATTTCCCACGCGGTGGCCTCTCCATTTTCCGTCCAACTGAGTTTCACGCTATTTGCAGTGATTTCCGTCGCTGTGAGTTCGGTAGGCTTCGAGCACGTAATCGCCGCCTGCGCGGTGGTCGCTATCGCGAACAGCGCGAGCATTGTCATAAAAATTCTTGTTTTCATCGTTTCGTTGTTTTTAGGTGTTTTTAAACTGCATCAATCCCAAACGCTCCGAAATTCTGGTGCGTAGGCTGGTCCTCCGCCCTCGCCGCCGTAGCCAGGGTCGTCGCCGCCAGAACCGCCATCGTTGATGTTCGTGATACTACCGCCGTCGAGAAGTCGCTCGACGTCAAGGCTGCGAACCCGAATGGTGGGTGATAAATAGATTTTTTTCATGTTGGTTTTCATATTGTGATGTTTTATCCTGAATCTTCGGTTGGTTTTTCGTTGCAAAGATACAAAATTTTTCGTCAAAAATTTAATAAAATTTATACTTTTAACATTATTTAATTATAAAGTCTGTAAAATGAAGCGATTTCCGTGGTTTTTTATTCGAAATTTTGTATCTTTGCAGTCGAAAGCATTTAATTTTTACGAAAACATGAGAAATTTACTGTTGATTTTGATGCTGGCCATCAGCACTGCCGTCGGCGCACAGAGCGCGGAACGGCTCTACAACGAGGGAAAGTCGCTGTACGACAAGGAGCGATACACCGAGGCCGTTCCGAAACTGAAAGCATCGGCTGAAAAGGGTCATAAAAAGGCGCAATACCGGCTCGGACGCTGCTACGACAAGGGCTACGGCGTGAAAGAGGACGACCAAGCGGCTTTCAGATGGTATTTGAAGGCGGCGCAACAGGGTCATGCCAAGGCGCAGTATCAGGTCGGAAAGTGCTACAAAAACGGCGAGGGTGTCGAGAAAGACCGCAACAAGGCGTTTTTGTATTTCACGAAGGCTGCGAAACAGGACAACGGAAAGGCGCAGTTGGCTCTCGGAAAATGCTATCTGAAGGGCAAGGGCGTGGCTGCCGACCGTGCGAAAGCGACGATGTGGTTCAAAAAGGCGGTGAAAGACGAGCAAGACGGCAAGGAAATCCTTCAGGAACTGCGCGAAGAAGCTTCTTTGGGCGATGAGGATGCCAAACTGATTCTCTCGCTCATCAAATAATCGACATCATCGTCATCAAAAAAAAATCGGAGGAACCAACCGTTTCTCCGATTTTATTTTTTTTATGGTTCAAGAAATCAGAACGAAATCGTGAACGAACCGCCGAGAATGAACGTGTGGCGGTTTTTCTTGATGCTTTGCGTATCAAAATACTCGTCTTCAAGCTCTTCGGGTGTCCATCCGACCGACTTCACAAGAAAGTCCGACGGGTTGTAGGTCATCGTGTAGGTCTTGCGCGAAAAATCGTAATCGAGGAACAACTTCCAAGCGTAGTTCTCTTTGTAGGCATAGGTCAGCGAAAGACCCGTGCCGAACTTCATCGTGTTGTTGCCGCCGACGGTGAAATAGTCCCATTCTGCGGTATAATTCTCGGGCAGGCACGTCACTTTGATGTCGTAATCCTCGCCGTCGGGAGTTGGAACAAAGTCAAGCCTGCGCATTCCACCCGTGAAAAAGGCATTGAGGTCGATTTCCTGCATGATGCTACGGCCCACGAGCAGTTTCGAGCCAAGGGCGAAGCGCTCTGACAGCGGAATGTTGAAATACATACCGAGGTCGGCTGAAAATTCGGTCAGGTGGTCGCTTTTGATGGAGAAATACGACCCTTCATCGACCAGCGGAGCGCTATAGTCGGGGCTTCCGGGCGTGCCCTGACCATCGACCAAACGCTGAAATTCGGGGTCGGAGTAATCTTCACCATAGAGATTGGACAATAAATCAGCCACGGCGAGCCATTCGATGCCGTCCCAACCCTTGATTGGCGAACTGTTCACGCGCAAACGACCGCCCACACCGACGTATTTGTTGAAGAAATAGGCTCCTTCGACACCCACCGCCGTCGATGCGCCAAATTTCAAGTTGAGTTCCGTGTCATTCATGTCAAGACCGCTGATGTCCATCTTGCTCATGTCGAAAGTCAGGTCGCGCGAACCACCGCCAAGACCCATCGACACACTGAAAAACGACGGATGGTCAATGATGCTTCTGTCTGACGAGATGTCGCCGCGCAGCAATCCGCGTTTCTTGAAAATCACGTCGCTCAGCGCGTAGGCCAATTCGCCCGACATGATGCCGATGCCCGCGCCCGACAACACGTCGGAAACCCAGTGGCGGTTGTTCAGCACGCGCATCACGCCCGTGGCCGTTGCTACGCCGTAGCCCGCCACCGAGAACCACGGCGAGCGCGTCAGACCATATTCCTTGTGGAGAATCGTGGCACCAACGAAGGCCGTTGCCGTGTGGCCAGAAGGCCATGAATTGGCGGTTGAACCGTCGGGGCGCATTTCCTTCGCCGTGTATTTGATGCCATTGACGAAGCCGGCCATGATGCCATACGACAATCCAGCGCTGGCGAGCAACCTTCCCCAGTCGCTACGACCTTCCACGCCTGCCACTTTCAAACCGACCGTCATCGCCGGACCGAAGAACTGCGAATAGTCGTCGATGTGGGTCTTGAACTCGGTCAGAAGCACGTGTTTCGTGCCGTCGTTCTGGCGGAACGATTTTTTCTCGCTTTTTGCAATCATTCCAGCCACGAAAAGCGGAATGCCGACGAATGTCAGGTCGTTCATCGCCTTGTATTCCTTCACGTCGGGGTTCGTGCGCATCCATGTCAGTCGATAGGATGGTTCTTGCGCGATGGTCAAACGAGGACTTTGTTCCAGCGATGGCATCTCAACTTTCATCTCGGGAACATCCAGTTTCAGGGGTTCCAACGCGGTGTATTTCCCGTCATTGGCCATACTTTTTGTCGTTCCGCAGAAAAGCAGGGCGACAAGAAACAATATTTTCATCGTCTTCTTAATTTTTTCTATTTACCAATCATCGTCTTCGTTGCCCACAATACCGTTTTTCAAAGCCTCATCGACCTTGTCGAGAATGGCGTTGGAATAAGCGTGGGTCATCACGAGAGCCTTAGCGCAGGTGCGCTTTTTGTTGTCTTTTTCGACGAAGGGATAGTGCTGGGCAATTTCCCAATGTTCGTCGAAGAGATAGGCGTTGGTTTTGTCGTCTTTTTTGCGTTTCGAATCTCCGAAAACCGCCCTATCGTCGCCGAGCGGCGCCATCGTCAGCCATCCGGCACTGATGTCGGACAGCACGTCGTAGTTCTGAACGGTGAATGTGACGCGCACCTTGCCGTCCTTGATGTCGAGGCGAATCACTGGCGAAATACTCACCGAATACTTCTTCACCGTGCCTGTGTGGCGGGCAATGTCGATAATCGGGGCGGTGATGATGATGCAACCAGCCTCCTTGTCGTTGAGCGTAATCGACTGGTGGTCTTGAAACGTGGCCGTAGCCCAATAGTTCAGTGCCACATAGAGTTGTTGCTTCGTCTTTCCGGGTGCCTCTATGACCTGCTGATAGGTGAGCGATTCGTTTTTGTCGAGCGTCAGCCCTGTCGAGAGGTTTTTAGCGGCGTCGATCCACTTGTCGCCATAGCGTTCCATGGCGTATTTCTCTAAGTCAGCGGCCTTCATCACTTGTGCCTGAGCACTTGTCACAGCCATGATGGCGACTGCAACCATTATCAATACCTTTTTCATCGTCTTCAGTTTTTAAAATTGATAAAAAAATCCGATTGTCCCGTAGATGGGATAAAGTGTCTGTTCTACAGTCTTGAAATCGCGGTTGAAAATGCCCGTCAGACCCCAGTTGAGATCAGCCGAAAGGCCGATGTGCTGATGCACCTGCCAATCGACTCCTGCCGCGATGCCGAATTGCAGGGGGCGCATTTCGTCGCTGAAATCGTAAGTGGCCCACTCCCCTTCTTTCGAACCCATGATGATGCGCGGTCCGGTGGGGTCGCCCTGGCGCAGATAACCGTCTGAGGCGATGCCGCTGAAGTCCTTACTGAGCAACAGCGAAGCGTAGGGACCGGCCTTGAGGGTCACGTTTCTGCCCACGGCGTAGTTGGCCATGATGGGCAGGGTGAGCATCCACTCGGTTACATCTTGTTGGATGTGTCCCGTGAAAAGTCCTTCGATTTTTTGGTCGCCTTTCGTCACTTCCATGCGATAGGCTTTCGTGGTCGCCTCGATTTCCATCGCCTTGTTTTCAAAACGCAGGCCTGCGCTCACGCCCCATTTTTCATTCAAAGGCAGTGCGACGTCGGCTCCGGCCATCACCGAGGGTGTTAGTCGGAAAGCATCGACGCTGCGAATCGTCGCGGGAAAGCCGATGGGGGCCGTTCCGCCGATGCTGTAGCCGAGTCGAGCCTTCACTTGCAGATTTTCCCATGAAAAACCTCCTTGCGCCTTAATCGTTGCGCAAAAAACGGTGCAAAATACGAAAAAGATGATGTTTTTCTTCATAACGACCTCCTATTATTGGGTGATTTCTTCAAATGAAACAACAACTTCATCAACATACAACGTGCTGCCGATGGCTCCTTCGAAAGAAGCGCCGTCTTTGCTCGACGAGAACACCAGCGTCATGTTGTAGCCCTGCGAAGCGAGCACAATCGGGTCGGCATCGCCACCCTCGAAAAACATTTCAAAGGGCGTCCACTCGTCGGTGGGAGGCAGCGACGCCACCTCGGCCTTTCTGACGATGTATTCGCTGGTCAGCACGTTGTCGCCATAGAGGAAGATGGGGTTGCCGTCATTGTCCTTGTTGCGATAGAAAACGGCGTAGATACTGGCCTCATCAACGCGTCCGGGCACGGGTTCCATGTCCTTATTCGTAAAGGTGTCGCCCGGGCGATATTTGTAGTAGCCCGTCACGCGAATAGGCACCCTGTCGATGGGTAATCCGAATTGCGTGGCCTTCAGCGCATCCAACAGCACGTTGTCGAGGATGAACTGGCCGATGAAGAGGTTTCCAGCGGCAATGGGCTTGCCAAACAATCTTCCGAGCATTCCGGCATCTTGCGTGTTCATGCACACGCCACGTCCGACGTAACCTTGTTCGGTGGAATACGTGGGTTGGTCTTCTGGCATCGAATTTTGTTTGATCAAAATGGCTCCCGGATTGCCTGTTGCCCAAACGTTCTGCCGATTGCCTGCTTGGTCAAAAATGTAGAAATTGTGGTAGAGGTTGTTGTTCATTCCTTCGATGGTTTCCACTTCTTCGAAGCCATAGCGATAGGTGGGTTTGACTGCCTCCCTGAAGACGACGGTGTACTGGCGTTGCCACGAACCGTCTTGTGAGGTCACGGTGTAGGTCACAGGGCCGTCTTTGAAATGCTGCTCCGAACCGCTGGCTGGCACGACAGTTGCACCGGGTGTCACGGCCAATTGAATGGGCAGTTTTTCAGGCAGCGAAATCATCGATTTCACGGTGAAAACGATTTCTGTGACGGTCGAAGCGATGTTCTCATGCTTCATCTGCGTCACGTCGTAGAAGTAGTTTTCGTACTCCTTGCCCTCGACCCATGCGCTCACAATGTCGCATTCTTGGTTGGCTTCTTCGTCCTTGATGCAGGAAGTCAGCAACGCGAGGGCGGCCATAGTCAAAAATAGGTATTTTTTCATATTTTTTTGTTTGAATATACAACGGCAAAAGTACAAAAATCGGTTGAAACAACCAAATTTTTGTACTTTTTTTATCTCGACACGCGATTTTTGCTCCGAGAATGGTCCGATTTTTGTTATTTCACGAGAATGACGAGATACTTGCTCGTGGACCAGAAGAGTTGCGGGTTGGTGATGCGCAGAATGTACTGTTTGTTGGCATCTTGCTGCAACGTGTAGCTGCTCGACGGGTGCATCGTCAGCAGGCGGGCCGACTTCGAATAGAGTTTGATTTCCTTATCGACGCGGATGTCGATTTTCGTGAAATAGCTGTTGTTGAAGTTCGACTGAAGCACGCGGTCGCCGCTATCGAGGATATGTTGTTCCTTGAGTTCCTTCTTCGTGCCAAAAACGAACCATGCCGTGTTCAACTGCTTGTCTTGCGCGTTGATGGTGTTGGTCTTTTCCTTGCTCTCGGCGGTGAGGTCCTCGACGCTGGAGTTGAGGTTGTTGATGGTTTCGTCGAGTTCGGCGATGTGGATGTCTTTCGAATCGAGTTCCGAACGCAGTTGCACGAGTTGTTTGTCCTTGTCCTCGAGTTGTTTCACCATGCTTTCAAGGGCTTCTTTCAGTCCATCGGCCTTGACGCTACTCTCACGCAGTTGCTGACGCAGTTTCTCGATGAGTTCGCGATTGCTCTTCATCGTGTTCGAGATGATTTGGATGTTCTCGCGAATCTGTTGTGCCTTGTCGGTGCGCTCGCCGTCTTTGGCGATACTCACGCGGTTTTCGGCAAGGGCAATCTCGCGGAAACCTTCCTGAATCTGGTTCAGCGTGGTCATCATGTCGTTGATTTCATTGTCCTTCTGGTCAATGATGCTTTGCAACGAGTCGCGGGTCGTGGTGTCTTCGACAGGTGTGCGACGTTCATTCTCACAACTTGTGGCGAGCACTGCCAGCGCTGCAGCCACGAATAAAAATTTCTTCATTTTTCCTTATGTTTTTTGGTTTTTTCTTTGATTTCTTTTGATTTTTCCTTCGATTTTTCTTTCGAGATTCCTGCCACGACGACGACGATTTCGCCTTTCGGCGCGGTTTGTGTGAAGTGGCTGATGAGTTCCTCCAACGTTCCGCGCACGCTTTCCTCATGGATTTTCGAAATTTCGCGGCACACGCTGGCTTGGCGGTCGGCGCCCATCACGTCGGCCAACTGTTGCAGCAGTTTCACGAGACGATAGGGCGATTCGTAGAAGACCATCGTGCGCGGCTCGTCGCGCAGCGATTCGAGATGGCTCTGGCGACCTTTTTTCTGCGGCAGGAAGCCCTCAAAACAGAAGCGGTCGCAGGGCAGTCCCGACGATACCAACGCAGGCACGAATGCCGTGGCTCCAGGAAGCGTTTGCACCTCAACTCCAGCGGCTACGGCCTCGCGAACGAGGTAAAACCCTGGGTCGCTGATGCCCGGTGTGCCAGCATCGCTGATGAGCGCCACGTTTTCACCCGATTTCAGCCGCTCGACAATGGCTGCCGAGGTGCCGTGCTCGTTGAATTTGTGGTGCGACATCAGCCGGTTCTGAATGTCGAAATGCTTCAGCAGAATGCCCGACGTGCGGGTATCCTCCGCCAGCACCAAATCGACCTCTTTCAGCAGCCGAATGGCGCGCAGGCTCATGTCTTCCATGTTGCCCACTGGGGTTGGCACGATGTATAACATTCTGCTTTTCGCTTTGAATTTGGGCGCAAATATAATCATTTAATCGACACCGACAAAAAAACTAACGATTTCTTTGCAATTTTTAGCGGATGGGGCCAAATTTTTTGATTATCTATCCCCATTTTTAGGTATTTTTCGCTTTTCAAACACCTGAAAAGGTCACTAAAAATTGTTTTTCGGAAAAAACTTTGTAATTTTGCAGCGAAATGAAACTATCGGAACTAAAAACGGGCGAAAAGGCCGTCATTGTGAAGGTGACAGGCCACGGAGGCTTCCGCAAGCGCATCATCGAGATGGGGTTTGTGCGGGAGAAGACGGTGGAGGTGCTGCTCAACGCGCCGCTGCAAGACCCCGTGAAATATAAGGTGATGGGCTACGAGGTGTCGCTGCGCCGACAGGAGGCCGAGATGATTGAGGTCATCACCGAGGAGGAATTTTCACGGCTCGAAGCGACGGGAAACGACCTCGGGAAAGGGGTTTTCGTGGAACGAGCCGAACACCAGAACGACTATCTGCAACACGAGGCGCTGAAACAACGCCGAACCATCAGCGTGGCACTCGTGGGCAACCCGAACTGCGGCAAAACCTCGCTATTCAACTACGCCAGCGGCGCCCACGCTCGTGTCGGCAACTATTCGGGCGTGACGGTCGATGCTGCCGAGGCTCACGCGTCGTTCTACGGCTACGATTTCGACCTCGTCGATTTGCCCGGAACCTACTCGCTGTCGTGCTATTCGCCCGAGGAGCTCTACGTGCGCGAACATCTAACAAAAAAAATGCCCGACGTGGTCATCAACGTCATCGACGCGTCGAACATCGAGCGAAACCTCTATCTGACGACGCAGTTGGTCGATATGGACATCCCGATTGTCGGCGCACTCAATATGTACGACGAATTTGAACGGCGCGGCGACCACGTCGATTTGCCAACGCTGAGCACGCTCTTCGGAATGCCACTGATTCCCACATCGTTCAAAAATGGTTCGGGCGTGAAAGAACTGTTCCGCGCCGTCATTCAAGTCTATGAAGGCACTTCGCGCGAAGCCCGCCACATCCACATCAACTACGGACACGAAATCGAGGACGGCATCCGACAACTGCAAAGCGTCATCAGGTGCGGAAAATCGGAGTCGAACAACGAGAAATCGCCCTACGTCGAGTGCATTCCGCCCTCGATGAGCACGCGCTATATCGCCATCAAACTGCTCGAAGGCGACAAAAACATCGAAAATCTTGTCGAGAACGCCGCGAAAATGAATGCCGAGGCCTCTTCTTGGCGCAACATTCGCGACATCGCCGCCGCCCGTGTGCTCGAAGAAACGAACACCGACGCCGAAACGGCCATCACCGACGCGAAATACGGTTTTATCAACGGTGCTCTGAAGGAATCGCAGTTCCGCACGGGAACGAAGGAAGACACCTATCGCACCACCCACCTCATCGACCGCGTCTTGTCGAACCGATGGGCTGGTTTTCCCATCTTCTTCGCCCTACTCTTCCTGATGTTCCACGTCACTTTCGTGCTCGGACAATATCCGATGGACTGGATTGAAATGGGCGTGGAATGGCTCGGAAACGCCGTCGGAACGACGCTTCCCGACGGTCCCGTGCGCGATATGCTCGTCGATGGTGTCATCGCAGGCGTCGGCTCGGTCATCGTCTTCCTGCCGCAGATTCTGATTCTCTATTTCTTCATCTCGCTGATGGAAGATTCGGGCTATATGTCGCGTGCCGCCTTCATCATGGACAAACTGATGCACCGCATGGGACTACACGGAAAATCGTTTATCCCGCTCATCATGGGCTTCGGCTGCAACGTGCCTGCCGTCATGGCCACGCGCACCATCGAAAGCCGTCGCTCGCGCCTGATTACGATGATGATTCTGCCGTTTATGTCGTGTTCGGCGCGACTACCTATTTATATTATGATTACGGGCACGTTTTTCGCCGCCCAATACCGCTCGCTGGTGATGATTTCACTCTACGCCGTGGGCATTCTCACCTCGGTTGTCGTCAGTAGGATTTTCTCGCAATTCGTCATCAAGGGCGAGGACACGCCGTTTGTGATGGAACTGCCGCCCTATCGTATGCCGACGGCGAAGGCGATTGGCCGCCACACGTGGGAAAAAGGCAAGGAATACCTGAAAAAAATGGGTGGAATCATCCTCGTGGCCTCCGTCATCGTCTGGTCGCTCGGCTATTTCGGCACGATGGGCGTTGCGCCCTCGATTGAGGAGAGTTTCATCGGCACGATGGGGCACGCCGTCGAACCACTGTTCGCTTTGCAGGGCTTCAACTGGCAACTTGACGTGAGCCTCATCGCAGGTGTCGGCGCGAAGGAAATCGTCGCCTCGACCATCGGCGTGCTCGGCGGACTCGACGGCATTTCGCCGCTCGTGGGCTATTGCTACCTGCTGTTCGTGCTGCTCTATTTCCCCTGCATCGCCACGATTGTCGCCATCAAAAACGAAACCAGTTCGTGGCGCTGGGCGATTTTCGCCGCCGTCTATACGACAGTCGTCGCGTGGGTGGTTTCAGCGGCGGTGTATCAAATTGGACAACTTGTCTGATTTTTCAGAAATAAGATTGATTCCAAACGATTTGTCAATGACGATTTCGGGTGATGCTCAGCCCCAAATCGCTGAGTCCGGGCAACATTTCACGTTTCATGTTGTGGCGAATGTTCACTTGCAGCGAATCGCCTTCGCGCAGGGAAATCGTGGCAACGTGGAAATTGTATTGATAGAGGCTGACACCCTGCCCTTGCGAGCGACCGCGACTGCTGACCAACGGACACGACAGCGTGCGCGAAAGTCGTTGTGGGGCTTTCACGACGGAAGAATTTTCCATTTTTTTCGCGATGATATTCGCCTCGAAAAGCAAGGTCAGGCTCATAAACGGGTAGTCGCCCGTCGTGCGCAGGCCGAGCGCGAGGTTATAGACCCCGTCGGCGGACACGGCAGGCACGGAAAAGGTCAGCGTGTCGGTTTTGTCCCAGCCTTCGACGGGAATCTGCTCGTACTCGTCGAAAACTTTTCCGCCGACACACGCCGTCGCCGTCCATGCCGCAAAAAGCACGGAAAACACGACCGTCAGAGCCTTTGAGCGCCTCGACTTCATGCTTGTTCCTTTTTTTCACCCGATGCCTCGCGCCGACGGTTGTCACCCTCGTTGCGACGGGGATTGCGCTGTTTGTTTTTCTTCTTTTTCGCCTTGTCGAAACGGCTCACATCGGCACCTGCCAAGAGGTCGATGGTGGGTTTCGGGGCGTTCTGGCGATGGTTGTCTTGCAGGGAAATGGGCTTTTCGCCGTTGCGATTCATCTCGACGACCTCGCGGGCGCGTTGAGCGGTAATCGTTTCGAGGTTTGCCGCCATGTTTTTGTCGGTCGAATAGGTGACGAGACCTGCCAAAATGTCGGCTTTGAAGTAGAAATAATCGGCGTCTTGGGTCTGCAAAACGATGTTTCGGGCAGGCAGGCGGCGCGATGCCTCCACGTAGTTATCGACCTCGTAGTTCAGGCAGCATTTCAGTTTCGCACACATGCCTGCGAGTTTCTGCGGATTGAGCGAAATGTCCTGAAAACGGGCAGAATTGGTACCGACGCTACTGAAATTCTTCATCCACGTGGCACAGCAGAGTTCGCGACCGCAAGGACCTGTTCCACCGATGCGACCGGCCTCCTGACGCGCTCCGATTTGCTTCATTTCGATGCGCACGTGGAAGGCGGCGGCGAGGTCCTTGATGAGTTGGCGGAAATCGACACGCTCATCGGCGATGTAGTAGAAAATGGCCTTGTTGCCGTCGCCCTGGTACTCGACGTCGCCGATTTTCATGTCCAAGCCCAGATTTTTGGCAATCTCGCGGCTTTCAATCATCGTCGAATGTTCGCGCGCCTTTGCCTCGCGGTATTTTTCCATGTCGATGGGCTTGGCGTGGCGATAGATGCGGCGGATGTCGTCGGGCGACTTGATGTGAACCTTCTTCAGTTGCAGTTCCACCAACCGACCCGTCAGCGTCACCACGCCGATGTCGTGGCCCGGATTGGCTTCGACGGCCACGATGTCGCCTTTCTTCAAATCGAGCTTGTTCACGTTGTGGAAATAACCCTTGCGCGTGTTCTTGAACTGCACTTCCACGAGGTCGGTCGTGTCGATGTTTCCGGGCACGTCGGCGAGCCAGTCGTAACTGTTCAACTGCTTGTCCTGCCGTCCGCAACCTCTTGCACAAAGGCCTCGGTCGCAGCCGCGCGTTATTTGGTATTTCATGTTTTTGTAATCCATATATTCAATTTACAATTTGACGATTTACTATTTACTATTTATTTTACGATTTGACGATTTACTTTATTTCTCCTTCCTCACTCCTCCTTCCTCGACTCCCCTCCCCTTTCTGGGGGAGGTTGGGAGGGGGCTTTTAATTTTTCTTAATCAAAATAATCGTTTGTAGCGCCAAGTCGAAGAAGACGATTTTGCCATTGGCATTCTGCCCGATGTCGCGCAGTGCTTTCTCGAACAACTCGCTGATTTCCAAGGCATTAGCCTCGTTGATGAACCTTGAGAAATTCTTTGAAAAATCCTCCTCGGCCCGCGTCTGATAGTTCAGTTCGGGCGTTCCGAAGTTGAACATAAAGTTCTCGCGCACCTGCCGCATGAAATACGTCAGCATCCGCTTCTGTTTTTCGCGCCCGAAAGCCGCCACTTCCTCGCTCCACTGCCTCAGTTCGACGAGCTTTTGCAAATAAGCGAAGCGCATCAGCGACATGAACATCTCGAGAAACTGCCGACTTTCGTTGTCGGAGTCAAGGGCTTCGAGGGCGCGCGGCCAACTACCATCGGCCAGTCGTGCGATGCGATGGGCGTCATCTGCTTCGATGCCGCGATGCTGAATAAGTGCCTCCTCGATGCTCTGCGTGTCGATTCGCTTCACGCTGATGCGCTGTGTGCGGCTCCGAATCGTCTCCAAAAGGCGTTCCGGTTCCTCGCTGACCATCACGAAAACCGTCTGCCGAGGCGGTTCTTCGAGCAATTTCAGCAATTTGTTGGCACTCGCAGCGTTCATGCGCTCCGGCTGCCAGATGACGCAAACTTTGTAACCGCCCTGACTCGATTTCAAACTGAGTTTCCGACCCAATTCGTCGCTCTCGGCAGCGGTGATAATCGCCTGTTGATTTGTCGCGTCCATCGCCGACATCCACTGGTCCATCGAGATATACGCGCTCTGCACGAGCAATTCGCGCCACTGTCGGGCGAAATCGTCGCTCACGGGTTGGTGTTCCGTGCCCATCGACGACGTTTTAATCGTCGGATAGGTAAAATGCAGGTCAGGATGCTCCAGTTTCGCCAGCATCGCCTCGGCCTGCGGGTCGATTTCCATGCCCATCAGCGACGGTCGGCGCGTGCTTTCCGCGATGAGGTGACAGGCGAAAGCCGTTGCCAGCGCGAGTTTTCCGCTTCCCGACGGACCGCAGAGCAACAGCGCGTGTGGCACGCGGTCTTCGCGCACCATCTGAAGCAAGCGTTCCTTCACTTCCTCTTGTCCGATGACGTCTTCAAACTTCATTCTGCCAGTTTTGGGCGCAAAGTTACGAAAAAAAATAAAATTACCATACTTTGTATTTTGTTTATTCAGAAAAATAGCGTAAATTTGTCCCGAAATTCATCATTGAACTTAAAAAAACAGTATTTTATGCATCATCATATCGAAGGCGAACAGCATCGGCCCGGGCGAATCGAAGTGGTTTGCGGCTCGATGTTCTCAGGCAAGACCGAGGAACTGATTCGGCGCATGAAACGGGCGAAATTCGCCAAACAGCGCGTGGAAATCTTCAAGCCGGCGCTCGACACGCGCTATTCCGACAACGACGTGGTGAGCCACGACCAAAACGCGATTCCATCGACACCGGTCGAGACGTCGTCGAGCATTTTGCTGCTGTCGTCCGACATTGAAGTGGTAGGCATCGACGAGGCGCAATTCCTCGACATGGGCGTGGTCGATGTGTGCAACGAATTGGCGAATCGGGGCGTGCGCGTCATCGTGGCGGGCTTGGACATGGACTTCCGCGGCGTGCCCTTCGGTCCGATGCCTGCGCTGTGCGCCATTGCCGACGATGTGACGAAAGTCCACGCCATCTGCGTGCGCTGCGGCAACCTCGCCTACGTGAGCCATCGCCTCGTTCAAAACGAAAAACAGGTGCTACTTGGCGAGAAAATGGAATATGAACCGCTGTGTAGGGAATGTTATTTGAAAGCCCCCTCCCAACCTCCCCCAGAAAGGGGAGGAGTCTAATCCTTTTCACTCCCCTTCAAAACTATGCAAGAAAAAATCACTTTCGACAAATTCATACGCTGGGCAGGCATCGGCGCACTCGTCATTCTCGTGCTGCTCGCCATCGACCACCTCAGTAGCGTATTGTTGCCATTCGCCATCGCGTGGCTCATCGCCTATCTGCTCTACCCCGTCGTAAAATTCGTGCAATACCGCCTCCACGTGCCCACGCGAGCCCTGAGCATTGTTGTCACGATGATTGTCGTCATCGCCGTCGTCGGGCTCGTCGTCTGGCTCATCATTCCACCGATGATTGAGCAGTTCCAGAAACTCGGCTCGCTCGTCACGAAATACATCCAAAGCACCGCCCACATCGACAGCATTCCGGGCGCGATTCAGCAGTGGATGAAGGAAAACCAAGAGGAAATCGAGCATTTTTTCCGTAGCAAAGACTTTACTGATGGCCTGCAGAAAGCCATGCCACAACTCTTCAGTGTGCTCGGACAAACCGCCAGCATCGTCATCAGCATTGTCGCCTCGCTCATCACCTTATTATATATGTTCTTCATCCTGCTCGACTACGAATACCTCACCGAGAGTTGGATCAAGATTTTCCCGAAGAAGTCACGCCCGTTCTGGCGCGAACTGATGGGCGACGTCGAACGCGAACTCAACAACTACATCCGCGGACAGAGCCTCGTCGCCCTGACGATGGGCATCCTGTTCTGCATCGGCTTCACAATTATCGACTTCCCAATGGCCATCGGCCTCGGCATTTTGATTGGCATCATGGACCTCGTGCCCTATCTGCACACCTTCGCCCTGATTCCCACCGCTCTGCTCGCCCTGCTCAAGGCCGCCGACACGGGTCAAAATTTCTGGCTGATACTCCTCGCCGCCGTCGCCGTGTTCGCCATCGTGCAGGTCATCATCGACATGATTGTCACGCCGAAAATCATGGGAAAAGCCATGCGACTCAACCCTGCGATTCTGCTGCTTTCGCTCTCGGTATGGGGTGCACTGCTCGGCTTCATCGGCCTGATTATCGCCCTTCCGCTCACCACCCTGCTCATCGCCTACTACCAGCGATATGTCACGAAAGAACAGGAAGACGAGGCCGTTTTGACAGAAATCGAGTCAAAATTAGAAGAAAAATTGCCCGAAAATTTGGCGGAATGAAAAAAAGGTAGTACCTTTGCACCCGATTTCGCAAGAAACCATCAAAAACGGAGACTCGTTAGCTCAGTTGGTAGAGCACAACACTTTTAATGTTGGGGTCTTGGGTTCGAGCCCCAAACGAGTCACAAAAAAAGAGGTCTTAACGACCTCTTTTTTATATTCCAAACAGCTGCCGATACTGCGCGGCGAGGTAGTCATCGACCCATTTGTAATAGGTTTCGATGGCCTTGAAATCGCGTTTTTTACGAAGTTTTTCGATGTTTTCAACACCTTTTTTCACGACTTCCTGCTCGACGGGTTGCAGCAACTGAAACGTTCCCGTCTGGGCGCGATTCATGAGTTTCGAGAGGTCGATGTAAGCCTTCGTGTTACCGCTTTGCAGCGAGAAAATCCGCTTTTTCAGCGTCAGCGAGAGGGTGTTCAGGCGAGCGCAGCCCGTACCGTCATCACCGAGCATCTGGGGCAGATTTCCCGATGGCAACAGCACGACGGGAACGGCAACGGCGGTCATCGGCGAACCGATAATCGTCCAACTCACCGTGTTTTCGGGTCGCTCGTCGGGCAAAATGCCTTGAACGAGAATGGCCGAGGCCGTGGAATAGCGCGTGATGTAGTCGCTGATGGGGAACATTCGCACATCGCTTTCGGTCGCGGGCATGAAATCTTCCATTTTCATCTTCGTCAGACCATGCGTGGAATAGCGCGGAATCGACGTAATCAGGCGCGTGGCATCGAATTTTCCCGTGCCGACGGCCTCGTTCATATAGTCGGTGATGGCGCAAAAACGCTCGACACCCTGGTCTAACTTGTGGTTGCCAGTCGTGCCGAAATTTGTACGCATCAGATAGCCGTCGGGTGCCACTGTCGGGTCGTTCACATCGAACTTCACATATTTATAATGACCCGTCTCGAAATAGGCGCAGCAGCCGTGCGCGTCGAGCACGCCGAAGTTGGAATTGACGTGCATGGGCTTCGTAATAGTGTCGAGCAGCGTTTGGAAGTCCTCGACCGAAGCGCACAGGCTCAGTGCCTTGCGAATGAGGATGCCGTCGCCGTCGGTGTCGCCCTCGTCGCCGTTGAGGTTGTAGGCCGCCGTGTTGATGATGGCGAAACCAGCCTCGTTGTGGCCGCCCCATACGTGTTCGGCCAGCGTGTCATTGGTGTTTACGAGACCGACGTAGCGAAAACGCTCTCCTTGAAGCACCATCATTCGGTTTTCGAGCGTACCCGTGTCGCGATTCTTGAAAATCAACGGGCGACCATCGGTCGTGGCCTTTCCCGACACGATGACGGACGTGCAAGCCGCCATTTTTTGGACATTCAGGCAAAAGATTGCCAACAGCAATAAAAACAATTTTTTCATACGGTTTTATTAGGTTTTAGTTCATTTTTTTCGATTCATTCCGTTTTCAGACCCATTTCCCGAGCCTTTTCCAGAAGCAATTGCAGAAGCGGCTCGCGCTCGTTGGGTACGCGGTTGTCGAGCACGGCATCTTTCAGCGTTTGTTTCAATTCGCCGACCTCGCGAGAGGGTTTCAATTGGAACATTTCCATGATTTCGTTGCCGTCGATGACGGGTTGCAGCAGGCGTTTGTAGTCGCGCACCTGCAAGTCGGCGAGTTTTTCGCGCACAATCTGGAAATTCTGTAGAAAACGCTGTTTGCGCTGCGAATTTTTCGAGGTGATGTCGGCCTCGCAGAGCGTCATCAGGTCGTCGATGTCGTCGCCGGCATCGTTGAGCAGGCGGCGCACGGCGGAGTCGGTCACTTGGTCCTCGGCGATGACGATGGGGCGCATGTGCAAATCGACGAGTTTCTGCACGTACTTCATTTTCGCGTCCATCGGCAGTTTCAGCCGTCGGAAAATCTGCGGCACCATCTTCGCACCCACGTAATTGTGGTTGTGGAACGTCCAGCCCGTCGAGGCTTCCCAGCGGCGCGTCTTCATCTTGCCGATGTCGTGGAGCAGGGCGGCCCAGCGGAGCCATAATTGGGTGATAGGTGATGGGTGTTGGGTGTTTTTTACAACATTTTCCAGCACTTCCAGCGTGTGATAATAATTGTTTTTATGGGCGCGACCCGCCACCGTCTGCACATCGTCGAGTGCAGTCAGTTCGGGCAGGATGATTTGCAGCAGTCCCGAGCGATAAAGGTAATCGAAACCCGTGCTCGGATGCGGCGACAGGATGATTTTGTTGAGTTCGTCTTGAATGCGCTCGCCACTGATGATTTTTAGGCGGTCGGCATTGCGACTGAGTGCCTCAAAAGTCTCGTCCTCGATGAAAAAGCCGAGTTGTGTGGCGAAGCGAACGCAGCGCAGCATTCGCAACGGGTCGTCACTGAAAGTGATGTCGGGGTCGAGCGGTGTGCGCACAATGCCGTCCTCGAGGTCGTAGAGGCCGTCGAACGGATCGACCAATTCGCCGAAACGCTCTTTGTTCAGGCAAATCGCCATCGCATTGATGGTGAAATCGCGGCGGTTCTGGTCGTCTTCGAGCGTTCCGTCTTCGACAATCGGTTTTCGAGAGTCGCGCTGGTAACTTTCGCGGCGAGCACCCACGAATTCCACTTCAAGAGCCCCCGCTTTCACCTGCGCTGTCCCAAAGTTTTTGAAAACACTCAGATGCGCCTTTTTGCCGAGTTTTTTCTTCAGTTGCTCGGCCACGCGAATCCCACTTCCTACCACCACCACGTCGATGTCTTTCGAGGGTCGTTCAAGGAAAATATCTCGCACATAACCGCCCACGACATAACATTCCACACCGAGTTCGTCGGCGCAGTCGCCAATCAGGTGAAAAATCGGCTGATTGAGCAGTTCGGCAAGTTCTTGGTCGCTATAAAGTCGCATCGTTTGTCTGTTTTCGATGGCAAAGTTACGAAAAATTTTCATTCAATGACTAAAAAAATGTTATTTCTTTTGTTTTATCTGCAAATTCCACTACCTTTGCAAGCATGAAACGAACTTTTTTCTTCATCGCAACGGCACTCGTCGTACTGACAGCCTGCCAGCAAAAGAACGAAAACGACGAAGCCAACGCGCTCCTCGCCGAGATTGAAACGCTTTACGAAACGGGGCAGTATCGCACGGCACTCGACTCGATTGAATCGCTGCGCCGACGGTTCCCCACCTCGGTGGAAGCGCGACGGAAAGGACTGCTGCTGTGGCAGGAAGCATCGCTAAAAATGGCGCAGGCCGACATCGCCGTGACCGACTCTGCCCTGCAAGCCACAACGGCACAGATGCAGGCCGAGCAGCGCATCTACGAGCGCAATATGCTGGGCGTGAAAAAAGATTCGCTGCAGGCACGCTACGAGGCGCTCATCGGCGTGGTGAGAATGATTAGAAAACGAATGGACGAAATACACAAATGAATACTGAAAACCAATTCCGCAGCGTGATGGCCGAGTGCCGCGCGCTTTTCGAGAAAAAATTGCACGACTACGGTGCTTCGTGGCGCATTCTGCGTCCGTCGTCGCTCACCGACCAGCTTTTCATCAAGGCGAAACGCATCCGCTCGATTGAAGAAAAAAAGGAGTCGAAGGTTGGCGACGGCATCCGTGGCGAATTCATCGCGCTCATCAACTACGGCATCGTCGGACTGATTCAATTGGAACGTGGCTATGCCGATGAAGTGGATATGACGCCCGACGAGGCGATGGCGCTCTACGACGAGCACGCCAACGAGGCATTGGAACTGATGCTGAAGAAAAACCACGACTACGACGAGGCGTGGCGGTCGATGCGCGTAAGTAGTTACACAGATTTCATCCTGACGAAGTTGCAGCGAATCAAGGAAATCGAAGACCTCGAGGCTCGTGGCGAGTCGTTGGCGGCCAGCGAAGGCATCGGCTCGAACTATCAAGACATCATCAATTATGCGGTGTTCGGGGGGATTAAGTTGAAGTAATTGAGGAGTAAAGGGAGTAAGGAGTAAAGGGAGTAAGTAAAAAACGAGAAAAAATTGGAAAAGTCGAAGTTGAAAAGCATTCTGGTGAACATTTGCCGCTTTCTGTTGGCTGCCGTGTTCATTTTTTCGGGCTACGTGAAGGCCATCGACCCGCTCGGTACGCAATATAAACTGCAAGACTATGCCGAAGCGGCGGGGCAATTTACAATTTTCAATTTACAATTTACATTTTTCTCACTCATTCCCGACTGGCTCACACTCGCTGGCTCAGTCATCCTTTCCGCCCTCGAATTTTGCTTGGGAATCTTCCTGCTTTTCGCCATTCAACGACGGCTCGTTTCGCGAATCACACTCATTTTTATGGCCGTGATGACGCTCGTCACGCTGTGGCTCGCCATCGCCAACCCCATCGAGGATTGCGGTTGTTTCGGCGACGCGGTGAAACTCACCAACGGACAGACACTCGCGAAAAACATCGTACTACTGATTTTCGCCGCCATCGTCGCGTGGCAACCGCTGCGAATGGTTCGTTTCATCCCAAAATCGACACAGAGCATTGTCATCAACGCCGCCATCATTTTCATCGTCGGGTCGAGTCTGTGGAGCCTCTACACGCTACCGCCCTTCGACTTCCGACCCTACCACGTCGGAGCCAGCATCCGCGAGGGGATGGAAATTCCCGAAGATGCACCGCAGCCGAAGTTCGAGACGACATTTTTGATGGAAAAAGACGGAATTCAAAAGGAATTTTCACTCGACAACTACCCCGATTCCACGTGGACTTTCATCGATTCGAAAACTGTTGAAATCGAGAAAGGCTACGTGCCGCCGATTCACGATTTTTCCATCGTGCTCATCACTCAACCGTCATCACCCAACACCCAACACCCAACACCCAACATTGGCGACGACATCACCGAGCAGGTGCTCAACGACCCGGACTACACCCTTCTGCTCATTTCGCCGCATTTGGAACAAGCCGATGACACGAATTTTGGCGAAATCAACCAACTTCACGAATACGCGCAGGAGCACGACATCGCGTTTTATTGCCTCACCGCCAGCACCGAAAAGGCCATTGCCCGCTGGATGGAACTCACGGGCGCCGAATATCCCTTCTGCAACACCGACGAAACCACGCTGAAAACAATGATTCGCTCGAATCCCGGACTGATGCTGTTGCGCGATGGCGTTGTCGTCGGAAAATGGAGCCACAACCGACTGCCAAAAGCAGAATCGTTGCTCACAAAATCAATAAAATGAAGAAAAAATACAAAAAAGGGATGAAAATTAAAAAAATATTCGTACCTTTGCCACGTTATACGAAAACGTAACTTCAATTAGCAAAAAAACATTTAAGGAAATGAGAAAAAAGATTGTGGCAGGTAACTGGAAAATGAACATGAACCTGCAAGAAGGAATTGCATTGGCACAAGAACTCAACGAGGCTTTGAAAGCCGACAAACCGCAGTGCGACGTGGTGATTTGCACGCCGTTCATCCATTTGGCGAAAATCGCCGATTTCCTCGACCAGAACGTCATCGGACTGGGTGCTGAGAACTGCGCCGACAAGGAAAAAGGTGCCTTCACGGGCGAAGTGTCGGCTGAAATGGTGAAATCGACGGGTGCGCAGTACGTGATTCTGGGTCACTCGGAGCGCCGCGAATATTACAACGAAACGCCGGAAATCCTGCGTGAAAAAGTGCTCTTGGCACAGAAAAACGGCCTGAAAGTGATTTTCTGCATCGGCGAATCGCTCGAAGAACGCGAGGCCGGCAAGCAGAACGAGGTGGTGAAAGCCGAACTCGAAGGCTCGGTGTTCAACCTCTCGGAAGAGGATTTCCGCAAAATCGTCATCGCCTACGAACCGATTTGGGCGATTGGCACGGGCAAGACCGCCACGGCTGAGCAGGCCGAGGAAATCCATGCCTACATCCGCTCGATCATCGCCGAGAAATACGGTCAGGCCGTGGCCGACGACACCTCGATTCTCTACGGTGGTTCGTGCAAGGCATCGAATGCACCCGAGTTGTTCTCGAAGCCTGACATCGACGGCGGCCTCATCGGCGGTGCATCGCTGAAAGCTGCTGATTTCAAGGGAATTATCGACGCTTGGAAATAAGTGTAAAAAAGTAAAAAGGTAAAAAAGTAAGAATTATGGAAAAAAGGCTTCAAATCATGAAAAGGGTATTGAGCATTTTATCTTTTTGCTTCTTTACCTTTTTACCTCTCTCTGCGCAGTCGTATTTGGAGCATCTGCAACAGAAAACGCAGGGATTGGGAACCGTTTCCGTGCACCAGAGCAAGGAAATCGACGACTTGGTGAACGGTGCTGTGCCCGTGGCGAAACCAGTCGCGAAAACAACGACAAGCCCAACTCAAAACACGGCTGCAAATACCGAAAAAACGGCTGAAGAGGAGAAAAAAGAGGAACCGAAGGAGCGCGTGGCATTGAAACCCGACATGCCGAAAACCGAGACCGAAAGTGGCACGGAAGTCGAGGTGGATATGAGCAAGAAGGTGATGCGCAACAGTTACAAGGTGACGGGATTCCGCGTGCAGGCTTTCGCCGGCGGCAACACGCGCGAAGACAAGCGCAAGGCCGAGGAAGCCCGCGACAAAATCAAACGAGCCTATCCGTCGGAACCGGTCTATGTGCACTTCTATTCGCCGCGCTGGATTTGCCGCGTGGGCAACTATCGCACGCAGGAGGAGGCCAACCGAATGCTTCGCAACATTCGCAATTTGGGCTATCGGCAGGCGGTCGTGGTCAAGGGAAAAATAACAGTACAATATTGATATGATTGAGACAGAAATATATGTACGCGAGGGAGTTGATGAATTGGCGGCGCATTATCGTGCAGCCATTCAGCTCTTAGGCGAAGACCCGACACGCGAAGGATTGCAAAAGACGCCGATGCGCATGGCGAAGGCGATGCAGGTGCTCACGCGAGGCTATTCGGAAGATGCCCACAAGGTGCTCACCGACGCACTTTTCGCCGAGAAATACAACCAAATGGTCATCGTGAAAGACATCGACGTGTTCTCGCTCTGCGAACACCATCTGCTACCCTTCTACGGCAAAGCGCACGTGGCCTACATTCCCAACGGCCACATCACCGGACTGTCGAAAATCGCCCGCGTGGTCGATATTTACAGCCACCGCCTGCAAGTGCAGGAGCGGCTCACGCAGCAAATCAAAGACTGCATCCAGCAGACGCTCAAACCACTCGGCGTGATGGTCGTCATTGAGGCGAAACACATGTGTATGCAGATGCGCGGCGTGGAGAAACAGAATGCCATCACGACGACGAGCGACTTCAGCGGTGCTTTCAACCAAGCGAAAACACGCGAGGAATTCATGAACCTTCTTCGTGGTTCTTCACCCACCTCCTAACACCCATCACCCATGAAACTGATTTCTTGGAACGTAAACGGCCTTCGCGCCTGTGTCGGCAAGGGTTTTGCTGATATTTTCGAGCAATTCAATGCCGATTTTTTCTGTTTGCAAGAAACGAAAATGCAGGCGGGGCAACTCGATTTGCAGTTTCTGGGTTACCAATCATATTGGAACTACGCCGACAAGAAAGGCTACTCCGGCACGGCGATTTACACGCGCCACACGCCGATTTCGGTCGCTTACGGCATCGGCATTGACGAACACGACCACGAAGGTCGCGTCATCACGCTCGAAATGGCCGATTTCTACCTTGTTTGCTGCTATACGCCGAACTCGCAAGACGGTTTGAAGCGGCTCGAGTATCGCATGAAATGGGAGGACGATTTTCGCGCCTATCTATTGCGGCTCGACGCACAAAAACCCGTTATTCTCTGCGGCGATTTGAACGTGGCGCACGAGGAAATCGACTTGAAAAATCCGAAAACCAACCACCAAAGCGCCGGTTTTACCGACGACGAACGCCAGAAAATGACGCAGTTGCTCGACAGCGGTTTTACGGATAGTTTCCGCTTCAAATATCCCGAGGAAGTACAGTATTCGTGGTGGTCGTACCGTTTTCAGGCGCGTGCGAAGAACGTCGGTTGGCGTATCGACTATTTCATTATTTCCAACCGGCTGCAAAATCGTCTGCAAGACGCGAAAATCCACACCGAAGTCATGGGCAGCGACCACTGTCCCGTGGAAATCACCATCGATTAAAACCGAAAACCAATCGTTTTTTCGGCCATTCATCAAAAATCAAAAATTATAGGAAAAGGTCGCGAAGCGTCGTTCCATACGTAAACGAATCGAGGCTCACGTCATAGACGATGCCTGGAATCGTTCCCTGCGTGATGCGCCTCCAAATGTAGAAATGCTCGGCTTTCACCATCGGCTGGCTCTCGCTTTCATCGACGATGAAAAGCGGATAGTCCTCGAATCGGGGAACGAGCCGCGTCTCGTAAAAATCTTTCGTTGTCTTAATCATGGGCAGACTGCCGTAGAAATCGTTGACGAGCCACGCAAACAGCGCCAAACTGTCCTGTACCTGCTGCATCGACCAACCGCGAACGCTCGCCTCGTTGAGTTCGACCATCGGCAACAGCCGCTGCGCACTGTGTTCGACGTTTTTGTTGAAATTAAAAAACTGCTTTTCGACGCTCGAATCGGAGGTGAAACGATGGTAGGAACCGATGAGAAAACCATAGTTGTACGCTGCCGTGACATTCGCCATATAGCGAGAATCGACATGCGTAGAACCCTCAGTCGCCTTCAGATAGACGAAATCAATCAAGCGGTCCATCGACACCGACTGCCAATCGACGTAACCCTGTTCTTGCGAGAGGTCGATGCCGTTGTACGGAAGTGCCGACATGTTTTGCACGAAGAGTTTTTTCTCGACCCAAGAGTCACGATCGGGTTTCGGCTGCCACCAAATCATGTGGTACAGCACAAAGATGGCGAACAGAGCGACTGCCGCCGTCAGGAAAACCGTTATGACTCTTTCCCACTTCATGGCCGGCTCACTCCCCCACAATCATTTCGCCAGAGAAAACCATCGTGTCGCGGTTGTCGCTGTGGACGGTGACCGTCGCACGACCATTGTCGAAAATGTCGAAACGATAGACCAACATCTCCAAATTGCGTCGCACGACCAATTCCACGGCATAGCGGTCGTTTTTCACCTTTCCAGCCTGGTATTGCACAATTTTGTCGGAAAAATTCAAACCCGTCTGCTCGCCAAATTCCGCACGATAAACCTGTCCGAAGAAGGGCAGATAGCTCTCGATGAACTCGCCGTCGCGAACCTTCACGCCATAGCCGTAAGAGAGCATTCGTGAGGGCATTCGCTGCGGATTGACATGATTGACCTCGATGGTGAACGAGCGGTGGCTGAGCGAATCGGCCACTGCTTGCGCCACGCGAGCCTGCTGAGCGGCTTTCTCGGCCTTGCTCAACTGCGATGTGGCACAGCCCGAAAAGCCCATTGCCAACGAAAAGACAAGGACTATCGCAGCCCAAAAATATGACTTTTTCATGTTCATTTCTTACAATTTGCGTGCAAAGGTAATAAAAAATTCGCGAAGAATGGAAAATATTACAATATTTTTCGTAACTTTGTAAGAATTCTCAACTTTTCTTTGTATAAAGGCAGTCTGGGGGATTGAGAGGAAATGGGGTTACGAATTGGCAACAGTACTCAATTCCACATTCTGCTATGAATTGCTTTCAATGAACACCCGAT
>Ga0256405_10000724_pt1 | contig 104509 bp, 84 predicted proteins | sample RumenRJG_02DNA_FD_189096 | JGI IMG/M metagenome (GOLD analysis project Ga0256405, IMG submission 189096) | Bovine rumen microbial communities from Lethbridge, Alberta, Canada - RJG_02 | ecosystem: Host-associated > Mammals > Digestive system > Stomach > Rumen | place: Canada: Alberta...
TGCTATGCATTCACAGGATATTCTTATTTTTTCTTCTGCTGTTACTTTTATTTTATGTGCCATAGAAAAACTCCCCTTATGATGACAGTTTTATTTTTTTACTGTCTCTCATAAGGGGAGCATATCATTTTGCCAACGCTTTTTTTGTTTTTTATTCAGTTTCCAGCAGCTGTCCCAATACGAAGAAGGTGCCGGTTCCTTTACAAAACACTTGGCCATGTTCATCGATGAATTCCGTTTCACAAACCATAGTACGGGAACCATTATGAACCACTATGCCAGTGGCTTTCAACTTGGTACCTAAGGGTGCCCCCTTAATAAAATTCATATTAAAGGATAAAGTTACCACCTTTTTGTTACAAGACAGGCAGGCTGCCCCCATGGCGGTATCCCCCAGACTCATCAAGGCACCCCCGTGGCTCATCTCATAAAAATTGGTATGGATTTTTTCAATATCCATACTAAGAACCACCCGTCCTTCCTGTACATCGTCAATATTTATCTTCAGCAGCTCCACATAGGGATTTTGCTTATAAAAGAGCTGTAAATGCTTGGTAAGTTTGGATAGTATCGCTTCGGACATATTTTCCCACCTCGGTAATTTCTTTATGATATAATTATAGCAATGATTATTATAACGCAATTGTTCAAATTTTTCTTTTAAAAAAAGGAAAATATTCCTATTAGCGTTTCCCCTTACGGGACTAACTTCGTGTCGCAACGAGGTGGAAGATATGCTCACCACCTGTTAAAGTTTGTTTCCACCGAGTTATACAGGAGCAGCCTATGCCTATCAACATTACAAGGAGAAAGTTTTTAAAAATGACCTTAACCGGACTTATTTCAGCCATTTTAGGGAGATTTTCCCTGGCTGGCGCTTCAGCGGCTGCCGAGGATATCTATTATCCCCGGCAGCTTATTACCAACCATCCTGCCACCTCCCGAACCATCATGTGGCATTCCAAAAACGTTCACCGCAAGTTTTCCGTCCATGTTAAGGATGGAGCAGGTACAGAAACCATTCATACGGCCAAATGCCATTTCTTTGAAGATGACGGAGAAAAAATCTTTGTTTACCGGGCCAACTTGGATAATCTCCAGCCTAACACCCAGTATACTTATCAAATTCAGCAGGATGAAGCCATTACCCCTTGGTACCCTTTGGTTACCAGCGGCAATAATTCCATAAAAACATTGATTTTCCCGGACTCCCAATGCTCCGATGGCTACGTTACCTGGCGCAAGGTGGCCACCCAGGCTGTAAATGCCCATCCAGCCACCAATTTCTTTATCAATATGGGGGATCTGGTGGATAACGGCGAGGCAGGGTATCAATGGCGCCAATGGTTTGAGGCCATCGCCTCCTTTATGCCCGCCAAGGTATTTATCCCCCTTATGGGCAACCACGAGACCTATGATTTAAACTGGAAGTGCCGACTGCCCAAAGCCTATCTGAATTATTTTGCTGTGCCGGACAATGGCAGCTCCGCTTTCGGCCAATACTACTACTCCTTTGATTATGGCCCGCTGCATTTCATCGCCTTAAATACCCAATTTGAAGAAATTGATCCTATCCAACCGGGACTGGTGGCAGAGCAGCTGGCCTGGCTAAAGCGGGATGTGCAAGCCAGCTCCCAGCCTTGGAAGGTGGTTTTGATGCACAAGGACATCATTAACTATGATAATCTGGACAATAATGAGCCTTTGGCAGATATTGATATTGTGGGAAAAACCTTTATGCCAGCCTTTGACGAGCTGAAAATCGATTTGGTATTCACCGCCCATCAGCATACCTATCGCCGCCATGACCACATTTACAATTTTGCCCCGGCAGATCATGGACCAGTTTACATTGATACTGGTGTAGCAGGAAATTGCCGATTCGATGTACCACGCACCCAAAGGTTTGACAAAATAATGCTGCCTCAACCGGAAACGGACAACTATCTTGTACTGGAGGGCAACATGTCCTCCCTGACGGTAAAATGTTTCCTTCCAGACGGAACTTTAATGGATACCTGTGTATTAACTAATAGCAAACAATAATTTACTGTCAATAAAATTGGTCCAAAACTCCTATATAAAAATTCTAATAAAATTTTAATTTTTGTGCTTGACAGGCATATACACTAGCCGTATAATGTATACAATAAGGTCGAGAGGGTGGCCTCGTCGTTTTGTAGCACTTATATTTTGATTACGGCGGACGTCACATGACCTTCCAGAAGGCGGACAAACACTCCGCCTTTTTTTCTTGCCAAATTAAAATTGTGAAACAATTCAAAACAATAAAACAGAAAAAAAACATCTGGCCATAGGTCAGATGTTTTTTTATTGAATATTATTTTTTTATCTCTTGCCAAGTAGCCTGGATGATTTCATTTTTCGGATACTTTTCCGCCAAAGTCGTCAGTTCTTCCGTTCCCTTGGCTATATCACCCTGTAATATGGACAAGCAGGCATGATTATATAAAGCTACGGAATCGTCTGGGGTGGAGCTTAAAATCTTCTCATAAACCTCCAGGGCCTGCTGATTTTCTCCCATAATAGCCAGCAAATAGCCCTTGCCTACCAGGGCAGCGTACTTCTTTGGACGAATCTTCAAAGCCGCCTCGTATTCCGCCAGGGCTTCCTCATTTTTACCCCATTCCCGCAGCACATCACCGCAGTGGATAAAGGCCATAAGATTATAGTCATCCAAACGGGTAATCTGATGACAGGCATTCACTGCTTCCTTATAATTCCCCAGCTGGCGGGCCGTCAGATAAACGCGCTGCCAGGCAGCCACATCATCAGGATTAGCCTGGGCTTCCTTTAGGTCATTAACCAGCGGACTGTTTTCATTGTCCCCAGACTGAGCCTCCCGCCACAGCCGAACGATTTCCTGGCCGTAGGTAGTGCCTGGCACTGCCCATTTGCCGTTCAAATCTGTCCAATACTCCGCACAACCATGATATTGTGGATACTTCTCCACCAAGGTGTTATAGCGTGGGTCAACCAGCTGCTGTTTAGGCAGCTTCTTGGAAGCGTAAGCGATAAGATGCTGAATATGGGCCCGAATGCCCCGCTGAGGAGAATAAAAGCTGTGCCCTGGCGCCTTGTTGCCAGTAGCCCCCAAGCCACAATAATTATTCTGCTCCGGGCTTACATCGTTGCCATAGCGGAAAAAATCTGTTTCCTTTAAGGCCTGGCATAATGCCACATCCGGCCGTATTCCTTCAATATCCCCCTCTTTGTAATAAGTAGCCACCAATTCCTCCAAAGAGCAATTAATCTTAGGTTCCGGGCTGCGGGCTAAGATGTATTTTACCATCTGTTCCTGAGTCACAGTAGCCGGGCCAAAGAGGGTAACCAAATCCGCCTCGGATACCTTATCCCAGCTCACCACTGGCCGATAGCTGGCCAAGGACCGGCCTGCTTCCGTGTTACTTCCCCCCAAAGTAAAAAGCAACATCATTACTAAAATGTATCTGATTAATTTCATTTAAAAAAGCCTCCTGCTAAAGATAATCCGTAATCTATTTTTCCCCCCACCTTACCGCAGGAAGCCCCCAATAATCTGCTCCTCCGCCTCGGCCTCAGTGAGCCCCAATGACATAAGCTTTATCAGCTGATCACCGGCGATTTTACCAATAGCGGCCTCATGAATAAGAGCCGCATCCACATTTTTGGCATCCAGTTTAGGTACCGCCACCACATGGGCGTTATCCATAATGATGGCATCGCATTCCGCATGACCGTTGCACACAGTATTACCAACGATGGCAGCTTCAAAAATCTGCTCTGAACTGTCCTTGGCCACGGACCGGGAAATAACATCAGTGCTGGAGCCCTCCCCGTTCAGTTCCACCTCGTAAACACTGGTGGCACTTTGCTCACCATGGGTCATGAGCCGCTCATGAACTATCATGGTGGCCCCGGCAGCCAGCTCCGCCTTGGTGGTGCGATAGGTATTGTCTACGCCCTTTATCTGCACCATTTCCATATCCACATAGCTGTTTTCCTTCTGATAAACCTCGGTAACGGGATTTAATATCCGCTTGCCGCTGCCATCCCCTTCGCCATAGTGCTTTTCCACATAGCGAATCTTGGAATTCTTACCCACAAAGAAGCGGTGTACACCATCATGTTGGGAATCCTGGGTACCACAGTTATGAATACCGCACCCGGCCACAATGGTCACATCGCAGTTTTCACCGATATAAAAGTCGTTATATACCACTTCCTTGATACCGCTTTCGCTGAGTACCACCGGAATATGCACACTTTCATTTTGGGTATTGTCCTTAATATAAATATCAATACCCGGCTTATCCTGTTTCGTTACGATATCAATATTTTCCGTGGTATTACGGGCTGCCTTTTCTCCATTGGCCCGAATATTATAGGCTCCCTTAGGCATGGTATATAAATCCGCCACTTCCTTTAAGAGCTGTTTTTGAATATTATCTATCATTAATCCGTGCCTCCTAGTTGGCCATCTTACTGCAGGCGATATTGACTGCTGAAGCGGTGCCCAACAGCTCCGGTAAAATTTCCTCTTTACTGCCCTGCTTTTTCACCTTACCGTCTTCAATAACAATTATTTCATCAGCGATATTTAGGATACGCTCCTGATGGGAAATAATCAGCACCGTCCCCTGAATAGACTGACGGATATTTTCAAATACCTGAATGAGATTTTGGAAGCTCCAAATATCAATGCCCGCCTCCGGCTCATCAAATATGGAGAACTTGGTACCCCGGGCCAGTACTGTGGCGATTTCAATTCGCTTCAGCTCCCCGCCGGAGAGAGAGGAATTAACCTCCCGGTCAATGTATTCCTTAGCACACAGTCCCACCTTGGACAGATATTCACAGGCGGTATTTACGGAAATATTCTTTCCCGTGGCCAACCTAAGCAAATCCAGCACCTTGATTCCCTTGAAATGCACTGGCTGCTGGAAGGCAAAGCTGATACCCTTTTTAGCCCGGTCAGTTATATTCAGATTGGTAATTTCCTCGCCATCATAATACATACTGCCCCCAGTAATTGGCTTTACACCCATAATGAGCTTGGCCAGGGTGGATTTTCCCCCGCCGTTAGGGCCGGTAATGACCACAAATTTTCCGTCATCAATCTTTAAATCCAGATGGTCAATAATGGTAATGGTCTCATTATTTTCTTCCACCTGATAGGTTATATCCTTCAATTCAAGCATGGTAATCTCCCCAAAAACAAAAACATAACACACAATTAACTTTATTATTATACCACAATATACGGTACCTCTTCCACAACTGCCAGGCAGACATCGATCCACTACCTGTATCAGGCTGGTCTCACTGAATATAGTACCCAAATCAGTAACAGCAACACAATAAAGGCCACAGCTTTCAAATAGCCATGCTTGCGTTCCCAGCTTTTTATCTCCAGCTCTTCCCCTGCACTTGCCTTCTTACCCATGGCCTTCAGCTCCGTCTCCATGGCTTTTTTCACACAGCTGGGACAGCTGTCGGTACTATAGGGAATTTTCTCTTCTTCTTTCGTCCTGGACATATATTCACCCCGTTAAATACAAGGGGACTGGGGAAGACCGCCCAGTCCCAATTTTACTTTCCTTAAATCAAACCAGCAATTACCTTCAGGAGTACATCAACGTCCACCGGCTTGCTCACATGGGCCTGCATACCGGCATCCTTGCAGTTTTGGATATCCTCCTCATAGGCATCCGCCGACATGGCGATAATAGGCACTATACCGGCATCCGGCCGATGAAGACTACGAATCTTCCGGGTGGCTGTAAGTCCATCCATTACCGGCATCCGCAAATCCATAATTATCAGCTGATAATGGGTTGGCTCACTGGCACTGTAAATTTCCAGCCCCTCCAGACCATTATGGGCCCAGTCAATCATATTGGCCCCATAATCTGCCAGCATAAGCTGGGTCAGCTCAGCATTTATGGCATTATCCTCCACCAGGAGTATTGGAACATCCTTTAACAAATCATTAGGGATGTCCACCTTATTGGTGGCACCATCTTCACCATCACCAGTTTCCCCGGTATCCACCGGCCCAACCTTTATTGGCACCTCAAAGGTAAATACCGTGCCCTGATTCAAGTGACTATCCACCTGAATAGTTCCCCCCATAAGCTCAATGAACTTATGCACCAAAGAAAGCCCCAGACCAGTACCCCTGGTCCCCAAGGTCTCCTTGCGTATTTCCTGGGTAAAGAGATCAAACATGTGCTGCTGAAAGTCCTCACTCATGCCGATACCATCATCCTGTATCCGTTCCCTCAATATGGCCTGCTCGCCATTGACATCCTTTATCCACACATCCCACACTACATGGCCGCCAGCCGGAGTGTACTTGACCGCATTACTAAGCAAATTCATGGCCAGCTGCTGAAGACGGAGGCGATCCGAATATACCAGCAAGCCTTCATCACCATGTAATTCGGCTTTAAAATCAATATGGTGAGTTTCCGCATTCATGGTTATGGCGGATTTTATCAGACCAAACAATTCATGGGGTACAATTCTGTCCTCCCGGAGCTCCATTTTACCGCTGGCCAGCTTGGACAAATCCAGTACGTCATTTACCAGGGCCAACATCAGCTTGCCGGAATCATCAATTCGCTTGAGGTATTGCTGCATTTCCTCCTTGTTGTCCGACCCCCGGGCCAAGCGGGTATAACCCAAAATACCATTCAACGGAGTCCGCATATCATGACTCATGGTGGACAGGAAATTACTCTCCGTCTCCCGGGCCCGCTCCGAAGCATCCAAGGCCGCCTGTTTGGCACTCAGCTCGGCACTCACCTGCTTTTTATGAGAGATGTAGATGGTTCGACTGACCAAAATGGTAATCAACAACACAAAGACAAAAAACATTACCACCAGCCGAGTTGGTATGGTCCGCAAATGATCCATGGTGGTGGTTTTAGTATACACATTACGGCTGATAATGCTGACCACATCTATTTTACTTCCCTGCACAGTCTTACTGAGGATGGAATTAAGCAGATAATTCTCCGGCAGAAGCTGACCACAGCATTCAATATAAATATTCTCTATGCCCTCTACCAGGAGCTCATCCGTCTCCCGTCGGCTTGTCAGCCAGTTTAGCTGGGCCATATTGCAGAATACAGCGTCAACCCGCTTGTCCGTCAAGGCATCATAGCACTGGTCTATACTGCCATATCCTTTGAACTCCACATCACCAAATCTATCCCTAAGCATTTTCTCCACATTAGGAGGAACCCGGCCAATAAAGGCCGCCGTATGAATATCGGTTACATCAGTACGCTTTATGGTAAACATATTTAGGGTAAAGTAGGTCTTGGTAAGGGCCAGGCCCTTTTCTTCACTGGCAATGATATCCTGAGTGGTTATACCATAGATATCCACTTCACCGGCATGAAGGGCTTCCGCTACCTCCCGCCGATTTCCATATGGCTTAAATTCCACCTGCCAATTTAATTCCTTGGCTATCAGACGGTACAAATCTGCCGTTATCCCCGCCACGGCTCCGTCACTGTTAATAAAGGAAAATGGCGCCTGATTAACCAAAAAAGCTACCCTAAGAACCGGGTGATTATTGATATAAGCCTTCTCTTCTTCCGACAGGGGCAGTGCTTCATCTTCCCGATAATGCCGGTATTTGTCATGGACCTTCTCCGGGTACAGGGGGTCCTCGTATAAAATGCGGTTCATGGCCGCATCCACCTTGTTTTTCAGCTCTATTTGGTTTCGGCCAAATATCGGATAATAAGTATTGGCAACAATATTAAAGGCAGCCCGATAACTTTGGGAATATTTAGCCGTAAAGGTAATAATCCCATCCAGTTCCCCCGCATCCATGGCGGCATAAAGTTTATCATCATTATCGAACAGAATAAATTCCGGCTGTATATTACTGCGTTGGACCCATTCCTGGGCCCGGGTGTACATAATGGAGGAGCTGACTACCCCCAGTTTTTTTCCATCGAATTCCGCCGGGTTGCCATAGCTGAACCGACTGTCATCCTTACGCACCCGTACACTGGCCTGGCTGGAGAAAAAACCCGTATTGGCAAACAAAAACCGCTCTTTTCGTTCCGGGTTAGGAGAAATTCCCAGGGCCATCTGGATCTCACCATTATCCAGACCACTGAACATATCTCCAATGGTATCATAAGGCTGAAATACTGGTTTTAGATTGGCATATTGAGCAATCTTGTACATATATTCCGCATCAAATCCAAAATAAATCCCGGACTCGTTACGCATAACAAATCCCGGCTGCAATACAACGCCCACAGATACTGTCTGCCGTTCATCAGGAACCGTGTCCGCATACAGAACCTGACAAGGCAGCAAAGTCCAACAAAGAATATATATGAGAAAAAAGCGAAGGAATGAGGAAAATCGTATTTCCATATCAGAACTCCTCCTCGTAACAGTTAACAGTCATATGTGTTATCTATTATAATTCGACATTTTTTCAGTTAATCCTTTTTATCATAAGCCATCAAAAAAGAGATTGGGGAAAATCCCCAATCTCTGAAACTCATCCTCCCCACTAGGGAGGGCTTGTGAACTTAAAATAAATCTTTGGCAATAATAATAGTCTGATCCCGGTTAGGTCCTACAGATACAATACCCAAACTGATACCAGCTACCTCAGCCAGACGCTCCAAGTATTTGCGAGCCTTCTCCGGCAAATCCTCGTATTTGCGTATACCGCTGATATCCGTCTGCCAACCCTCAAAGGTTTCATACACCGGCTCCACTTCAGCCAATACCTTCAAGGAAGCTGGGATTTCATTGATAACCTCGCCCTTATACTTATAGCCTACGCACATCTTGATTTCTGGCAAAGTATCCAAAATATCCAAACGGGTAATAGCCATATAATCAATACCAGACAGGAGACCAGCATAACGAACTACACAGGCATCCAGCCAGCCAGTACGCCGTGGACGGCCGGTAACTGTACCAAATTCATGACCCAGCTCCCGAATTTTATCTCCCACTTCATTCAGCTGCTCAGTAGGGAATGGACCTTCACCTACCCGGGTGCAATAAGCCTTAACTACACCAACAACCTTATGAATATCCCGTGGAGCCACACCGGCACCTACACAGATACCCCCAGAAACTGGATGAGAAGCCGTAACATATGGATAGGTACCATAATCAATATCCAACATGGTAGCCTGGGCCCCCTCAAAGAGAACCTTCTTATTAGCCTGCAGCTCATCATGTAACAGAGCAATGGTGTCACATACATATGGCCGGAGACGATCAGCATAGCCCTCGTATTCCTTCAGAATAGCCTCGTAGTCATAAGGCTCCTTGCCAAACATGCCAGCAATCAACTTATTCTTGATAGTCAGATTTTCCTTCAGACGCTTGGCAAATTCCTCTTTATCAATGAAATCACATACCCGGATGCCAATACGGTTATCCCGATCCACATAGCACGGACCGATACCGTTCTTGGTGGTGCCCACCTTGTTGGCACCCTTTAACTCCTCCAGACAAACATCCATATCAGAGTGATATGGCATTACCACATGGGCCCGGTTGCTGATGCGGATTCCGCTCACATCGATGCCCTTGGCAATCATGTTGTCCATTTCCTGGAGCATAACCTTTGGATTAAAGGCAACACCGTTACCGATAACATTCAAGGTACCCTTAAACAAAATTCCCGATGGCATAAGACGCAGCTTATATTCTACGCCGTCAACGGATACAGTATGACCAGCATTGCTGCCTCCCTGAGACCGCACTACTACCTCGGCCTGCTGGGCCAAATAATCTACAATTTTTCCTTTACCTTCGTCACCCCATTGGGTGCCAAGTACTGCTACTGAAGCCATAAAGGTCTCTCCCCTCTTAAAGTCCAAAGCGGGCCATAATCATATCCACGTGGCGGAGGAAATAATCCACCTTGAAGCATTCATCAATCTCCGCCTGGGACAAATACCGAGTCACGTCTTCATCCTTACTGATATTGGTCTTGAAGTCTTCCTTCTCCAGCCAACGCTTCATAGCATTGCGCTGTACCCACTTATAAGCATCCTCACGAAGAACTCCCTTGCTTACCAGGGCAATCAATATACGCTGGCTGAAAATCAAGCCACCGGTCTTATTGAGATTTTCCATCATAGCCTCTGGATATACCAGCAGCTTGTCAATGATGTTAGTAAACTTCTTGATGCAATAGTCCACATTAATAGTGGAATCTGGTAAAATTACCCGCTCAACAGAAGAATGGGAAATATCTCTTTCGTGCCACAGGGCAATGTTTTCCATGGATGCCAGGGCATTACCCCGTACCAAACGGGCCATCCCAGCAATTCGCTCACAGGTAATTGGATTACGCTTATGTGGCATTGCAGAAGAGCCCTTCTGGCCTGGGCTGAAATACTCTTCAGCTTCACGAATATCTGTACGCTGGAGATTTCTGATTTCCGTAGCGAACTTCTCAAAGGAGCTGGCCACAATAGCCAAGGTAGTCATGTACTCGGCATGACGATCCCGCTGGATTACCTGAGTGGCCAATGGAGATGGGGTAATCCCCAACTTCTTGCAAACCAGTTCCTCAATCTTTGGATTAATATTGGAATAAGTACCTACCGCACCGGAGAGCTTACCTACGGAAACAATCTTCTTGGCATGTTCCACCCGCTCGATATCACGGTCAATTTCATTCATCCAGAGAGCCAGCTTTAAACCAAAGGTCATTGGCTCCGCATGGATACCGTGAGTACGGCCGATGCAAACAGTGTGTTTAAACTCTGCTGCCCGACGCTTTAATACTTCCCGGAATTTCTTTAAATCATCAATAATCAGCTCGGCGGATTTCTTCATCATAATACCCAGAGCCGTATCCTTCACATCACTGGAGGTCAGTCCCTTGTGGATATACTTGGAATCATCCCCCACGTATTCAGCCACATTGGTGAGGAAAGCAATAATATCGTGATTGGTTTCCTTTTCGATTTCCTTTACCCGGTCCAGCTCAAAATGGGCCTTCTCCCGGATATTAATGGCAGCCTCCTTAGGAATTTCGCCCAGCTCAGCCATAGCCTCACAAGCAGCGATTTCTACATCCAACATTACCTCAAACTCATGTTGCAGAGTCCAAATGTTACCCATCTCCGGATTGGTATACCGTTCGATCATTGATGCACATCCTCCTTAAAATAAAAACAGGCATTTTCGGAAATATTTTCATTCCCGAGCCGGCAGGCTAAATTTACCCACCAAACATTATGATAGCATTTGCTGTAAAATACTGTCAACCGCTATGGATTGTATACATCACAACACGCTGGTGTCCAGATGCTCAAAGCCAGCCACCAATTCCTTAGCAACAGCGGTAAGCTCCGTACAGTCTCCAGGGTGCTTGCCCTCCACATTCATTGGCATATTCGGGTCGTGGAGAGACAGGCGCAATAATACCCAGCCCTTATTCGGGAATACCAGCCGTACGCCTTCAAAGGACGGGGAGGCTATCTCGATACCTTTGGCAACCGCTCTTTCCTTAAACTTAGCCAATACATCATTACCATAGGACTTAAAGTCATCTATCCCCCGAATATAAAGACGATATTCCTTGGCCTCGACTGGATACTTAAGGTCACTGATAAGGCCTGCCAGAGCTTTTCCCTCCTTGAAGGCCTTGGCCGCTGCGATAAGTAATTTAACCGCCAAATATGCTCCATCATCCAGATAATAATTTTCCTTAAGGGCACCATGCCCGGAGGTTTCAATGGCCAGAGGGGAAACCGTGCCGCCGTCATTTAAGCGGATACATTCATTGATGACATTTTTGTAGCCCCGCATAAAGCGATGATGCTTCAGCTTTAACTTCCCTTCCAAAAACTCCGTCAGTTCATCAGAAGTCACCGAGTCGGTCACGATGGTACTGCCTGGATAATCCTCCTGCAATATGGCTGCCATCATGGCAATCAAGGCGTTGCGGCTGATGTCCTGGCCGTCAGGCAATACAGCGCTCATCCGGTCCACGTCCGTATCAAAGATAATGCCCAAGTCTGCTTTATTATCCAGCACAGCCTTTTTTATGGCCGCCATGGCTTCCTTGTTCTCCGGATTCGGGATATGGTTAGGAAAATGGCCATCCGGCTCCAAGAAACAGCTGCCGGAGGTATCCGCCCCTAAAGGCTGTAATACTTTCCGGGCAAAGAAGCCGCCCGCTCCGTTGCCGGCATCCACCACAATGTGCATTCCCGTTAATGGTGCATCATAATTGTCAGTGGACTGCACGCCGGCCCGTATGGTTTCACAAAGGGACTTGGCATATATGTCGATTAAGTTCAGTTTAGAAGCTGTACTGATGTCTGTTTCCACTGCTTCAATATCCGCTGCCATTTCCAACAGCTGCCGGATATCCTGTTTCTCCAAACCACCATCTTTGGTGAAAAACTTCATGCCATTTCTGTTAAAAGGCAAATGACTGGCGGTAATCATAATAGAACCATCCATCTGGGTTTCCTCAAAGATTATGGACATAAACATAGCTGGAGTAGAGGCCAGAGCACAGTCCACCGGTGTCGCTCCCTGTCCCTTGATGCCCTGCATGGCGGCTTCCTTTAAGGCAGTAGCGCTTAAACGGGAATCGTGCCCTACAGCCACCTTCAGCTCAGAGGTCTTTTTACCGGTCTTTTTCGCCAGGAACTGCACAAAGGCGGCCGCAATAACATTGGCTTCTGCCGAACGCAAATTGACTTCCTCACCGGGCACCCCTTCCATGGCAATCCCCCGCACATCACTGCCATTTTGTAACTTTAATAATAAACTTGCTTCCATTTTTCTACCTCCAACTAGATTTCCTTTCGGTTTAATTCTATATCAATAAGCTAACTTTAGCCAATTTTTTCTTTCATATTATCTAATAACCTCCTGTTTCATTTCGTAGTGTCCCATAACTTTTGTAAGTTACCATATAAAATGATATAATTACATATTGATGTGGAGAAAATCCCCACATTGGTTAGTAAGGAGTGTCAACATGGCTGATGTAAAAATAAAATCCATGACTGAAAGTGGTCTTTTAGCGGCCATTACAGTTATCACCGCTTTAATAGGGGTCTATGTCCCATTGCTGGGAACTATTGCCATTCTCTTATGGCCCCTGCCAATATTGGTACTGGAAGTACGCCACGGGATGAAATGGGCCCTAATGAGCGTACTGACTGCCGGCATAATCATGAGTATTCTGATTGAACCTATGGCAGCCATTCGTATGGTAATCGGCTTTGCGCCTCCGGCCATAGCCTTAGGATACGGCTTCCGTAACCAGCTGCCGGCAGCTAAAAATCTCATGCTGTCTTTGGTATCTGCCATTATTTCCATGCTAATTGCCATGGCCATGCTATTTTATGTTACGGAAATTAATCCCTTTGACATGCAGGTAGATATGCTGAAGGAATCCTTCGATATTACCCTCTCCGCCTACGAAACTATGGGTATGACCCCAGAGCAAATTGCCGAAAGCAAACAGCAATTTGATATGGCCTTTAACATGATTGCGTTATTAATGCCACTGGTTATCATCTGTTCCGGCCTTATTACCACCTGGATAAATTTTGCCATTGGCACCAGAGTACTGCGGCGTTTAGGCTACGAAGTATCCTCCCTGCCAGATTTTGATGATTGGCATTTACCAAAGGTTATTTTATATCTCTTTGCCTTCTCCCTAATTGGACTTTATTGGGGCAGTACCCGGCAAATAGATTTGTTATATCAGGTTTCTTTAAATGTAAATATCATGGCTACCTTTGCTGGGTTTATTCAGGGTATTGCCATTATCAGCAGTGTACTGCGTCAACGGGTATCCCGCTGGGTATTCTGGCTCATTGCCATCTTTGTTTTCCTCAACGGATTCATGGCGCAAATTGTGGCCTTTGTTGGGCTATTTGATATGTTATTTGATTATCGTAAGCGTTTCGCAAAAAAACATTAATCCTAATAGGGTAGAATTGAGGTCTAAAAAATGCCAAGAAATCTAAATGCCTGGATTGATATTGTGATCATTCATCTGGCAGCTCTATTCTTAGTAGTTGTGCTATGCATATACAATTCCTATATTGGTGCGGCAGCCCTGATGGTCTGGCTGGCTACCTTGTTTTTCGGCTATGAACGCTGTCGGTATCGCACCGAGGAGTTTGACCATTATTGTCATACCGTCATCAGTAATGTTAATGATGCCTCCAACTACGCCATTGAGTACTTGCCCCAGATAGTGGTTCTGGTAGACCGGGACGGCCGTCTCCAATGGTTTAACAAGGAGCTGGAAAAGCACATAACCAAAATCCCGGAATACGGCATGTCCATCAATCAGGGGGATGATGCCTTTTGGCCGGAACTGGATTTGGAGGCCATTTGGGGCAAGAATGACGAAACCGTATTTATCCATGAAAATGTTCATTTTAAGATGAAATATCGCCCAATTGCCACCAAGGATGATTCCTGTGGCTTAATGGCTCTGTATATAATGGATGATTCACCATACCAGATACTGAAGCGGATTCACGCTAATTCCCGTTCCGTGCTCATGTATATCCAGATAGACAATTACGAGGATGTACTGAAGGGACTCAACGATGCGGAAAGAACCAGTCTGGTATTTCAGGCCAACAAGCTGATTGGCGAATGGATTAACCATCTGGAGGGTTATATGCACCGCAGCCGTAACGACACCTATATTGCGGTTATTGAGCGGCGTAATCTGGATGTGGCCATCGAGGAGAAATTCTCCATTTTGGACAAGGTCCACAATCTCTTTAATAACACCAGCAAACTGCCGGTAACCCTGAGTATCGGTATATCAGTAGCTGATCGGCAAACTTATATCGAACTGGGACAGCAAGCGCAGTCCATGCTGGATTTAGCCTTGAGCCGGGGTGGTGACCAGGCCGCTGTCATGATGAACAACCAAACCAGCTTCTTTGGTGGTAAAACCAAGGCTCTGGAAAAGCAAAACCGGGTTAAGGCCCGGGTAATGGCCTCCAATATCAAGGCTTTAATGCAGACCTCTGATGAAATCTTTATCATGGGTCATCATAATGAAGATTTCGATGCGCTGGGAGCTGCTTTGGGCGTGGCCCGTATGGCTAAAAGTTTGGATAAGCCTGTCCACATTATCTTAAGCGATATGAATGAGGGCATTGGCAAAATCATCGAAATGCTGTCCACCCGAGAGGAATATGCGGATTTATTCATTTCCAGTGATCATCTGCTAAATATTACCGCTCAAAATCCGGTGCTCTTTGTGGTGGATACCTTTATTCCACACATTACAGCTGCTCCGGATATGCTGAATCGCATTGACCAGATTGTGGTTATCGATCACCATCGCCGCAGCGAGAATTACATCAAAAATGCCAAAATCACCTATTTGGAAACTGCCACCAGCTCCACCAGTGAGCTGGTCACCGAGCTGTTGATGTATTTCAGCGAAGATTTGAAGCTTAGCCGTATAGAAGCTATTGCTTTGTATTCCGGCATATTGGTGGACACCAAGAACTTTGCCGTACAGGTGGGTGTCCGCACCTTTGAAGCTGCTGCTTATCTCCGGCGCTGGGGCGCTGATTTGGTGGCCGTACGCCAGCTCTTTAGGACAGACTTTGACACAGAAGTGGCGGAAGCCAGAGCCAAGGCGGCTGCCACCATGTTCCCAAATGGTCTCATTATCACCAAATGTCCGGACACCATGCCAAACATTCAGGTAGTGGCTGCTCAGGTAGCCGACTCCATGCTGCGCATCGAAAATGTCCGGGTAAGTATAGTAATATTCCAGCTTACCGCCAATACCGTGGGCGTCAGCGCCCGCTCCAGCGGTGAAATCAATGTGCAGGTCATCATGGAAAACTTCGGTGGCGGCGGTCATCAGAACGTGGCTGGCACCCAGCTCAAAGATGGCACAATTGATGATGTATATAACCAAGTATTAGAATATACCCAAGAATTTATAGAGGAGTATGATAACAATGAAAGTAATCTTGCAGAAGGACATTAAGAACTTAGGTAAAAAAGGAGATATTGTGGAGGTATCCGACGGTTATGGCCGGAACTTCCTGTTGCCAAAAAAGGCGGCTGTTGAAGCCACCTCCAATAATGTAAATGTAGCAAAAGCCCAGGCTGGCTCCGCTGCCCGCAAGAAGGCTCAGGATACCGATGAGGCCAAACTCATGGCTGCCCAGCTTTCCCAGGTTTCCGTAAAGATTCCCGTAAAAATCGGAGAAAATGGCCGTCTCTTCGGCTCGGTAACCGGCAAGGATATTTCCGATGTATTGAAGAAGCAGCACAATATTGACATTGACAAGCGTAAGATTTCCTTAAAAGAGGATATTTCCGGCACTGGAACCTATGAGGCAGTAATCAAGGTACATCCGGAAATTACCAGCACCATCAAGGTGGAAGTGGTAAAGGGCTAATAGGGTGTATCTATGAAGGACTTTTTTTCAAAACTGTTAAATTTGAAGCACTCGGATAAGGAGCCGGACTTAAGTGAAGTGGAAGAAGCACTGGCCCGGGAACTGCCACCCCGAGATGAGATAGACCGAAAAATCGATGCCTTGTACAGCCTGCTGGTGGACTATTATGGGTCTGACCGGCTGGTGTTAAAGGCTGGTAAAATGGATGCTTTACAATTAGTGCGCTCACCTAACCGAGGTGAGCGTGTGCTGGCTTTACAGCGAATTATTAATGACAATCCCACCATTAAGGAAGTTCCCTCCGATGATGAAATCATGGAGATTCTGGACCTTTTAACGGAGCATTTTTCTGATATACTGGCCCGGCGCTCTGTGGAAGATGATTTGGAGAAAAAGGTGGCGGAACGGCTGGAGGAAAACCATCAGGATTATGTAAAGGATATCAAAATGCAAATCCTGAAGGAGGAAAAGAAATCCACCGAGTCCCCTTTGGAACAGAAGAAAAGGGAACATTTGGAAGAACTGGAGGAAGTCAGCCTCACCCAATCGGTGATGGAGCTGTTACGCCCTTCTTCCACCGAGGAGATTGTGGGACAGTCCCGGGCAGTAGATTCTCTGCTGGCCAAATTAAGTTCGCCATATCCGCAACATCTGATTCTCTACGGACCACCGGGAGTAGGTAAAACCACTGCCGCCCGGCTGGTACTGGAGGAAGCTAAGAAGCGCAAACTATCGCCTTTTAAAGAGGATGCTCCCTTTGTGGAAACCGATGGTACCACTCTGCGTTGGGATCCTCGGGATATGACCAATCCATTATTGGGTTCAGTACACGATCCGATTTATCAGGGTGCCCGGAAGGATTTAGCGGATGTGGGCATTCCAGAACCAAAACCAGGTCTAGTAACCGATGCCCACGGGGGTATTTTATTCATTGATGAAATCGGCGAAATGGATTTAATGCTACAAAATAAGCTCCTTAAAGTCCTGGAGGACAAGCGGGCTTATTTTGAGTCGGCCTATTATGATCCGGCGGATGAAAAAATTCCGCCCTATATCAAGAAATTATTTGACGAAGGAGCACCAGCGGATTTTGTGCTGATTGGGGCCACCACCCGGGAAGCCTCCCGAATTAATCCAGCCCTGCGCTCCCGGTGCGCGGAAATATATTTTGAGCCTCTGACCCCAAGCAATATTCAGGAAATAGTAGAAAATGCCGCCAAGAAGCTGTCGTCCACCTTGGGAGAAGGTGTGGCCAAGCTCATCAGCGAATACACCATTGAAGGCCGTAAGGCCATCAATATACTGGCAGATGCCTACAGCCTGGCTCTGGAGCGTTCAGCCGTCAATGAGTCTGAGGAAAACACCCCGGAGAATGTTATCATCGAAAAGGCGGATATATACAAGGTGGCTCAGGTGAGCCGTCTCAGCCCATATGTAACCAAAAAAGCTTCGGATAAACTGGAAATCGGACATATCTTCGGTTTGGGTGTAGCAGGCTTTTTGGGGTCGGTTATCGAAATTGAAGCCATTGCTTTTAAAGCCCGGGAAGAGGGCAAGGGCACTGTACGCTTTAATGAAACCGCCGGCAGTATGGCCAAGGATTCAGTATTTAATGCAGCTTCCGTGGTACGCATGCTCACCGGCAAGGATATCCACGATTACGACATTCATATCAACGTTATCGGTGGAGGGAATATTGACGGGCCTAGTGCTGGTACTGCTATTTTGACGGCCATTTTATCCGCCATTACCAAACGGCCAATCCGACAAAATGTAGCTATTACAGGAGAAATCTCCCTTCAGGGCAAGGTTCGCCCAGTGGGCGGGGTTTTTGAAAAGGCCTATGGAGCTAAGCAGGCAGGTATTGAAACCCTGATTATCCCAAAGGAAAATGAAAAGGATATCCCGAAAAATCATTTAGGACTGAATATAAAAACCGTTACCACCGCCAAGGAGGCCCTGGATATATTGCTGGGACCTGAACCAGAACAACAGGAGGAATAACCCATGCCAACTATTGACCGGCTGCCGCCCCAAAATATTGACGCTGAACAGGCGGTTTTGGGTGCTATGCTCATAAAGAAAGAAGCTATCGCGGAGGTATCCCAACTGCTGTTACCAGAGGATTTTTACCGGGATGCCCATAAAATAATCTATGATGCCATGCTGACCCTGTTTAATCGCAACGAACCAGCGGATATTGTCACTGTAACCAATTATCTGGACAAGGAAAACAAACTGGACAAAGTTGGCGGTATCACTTTTGTAACAGCCTTGGCCAACATAGTTCCTACTGCAGCCAATGTGCTATATCATGCCAACATAGTCCGGGAAAAGGCGGATTTAAGGCATCTTATTAACACGGCCACGGATATTGCCGGCATGGCCTATGAAGCCTCGGACGATGTGGCAGATGTTATCGACAAATCAGAAAAGATGATTATGGAGGTGGCCAACCGACAGAATGTCAGTGCCTTTACCCCCATGAAGGATATTGTTATTGAAACCTTTGATAAGATTAACATCCTTTATGAATCTAAGGGTGGTCTGACCGGTATTCCTTGTGGCTTTAAGGATTTGGATGCCCTGACCTCGGGCTTGCAAGCCTCGGATTTGATTTTGGTGGCCGCCCGTCCAAGTATGGGTAAGACGGCCTTTACATTGAATATTGCCGCCAACGTGGCCTTAAAAGCCAAGAAAACCGTGGCCTTTTTCTCTCTGGAAATGTCCAAACAGCAACTGGTACAGCGTATGCTGTGCTCCGAGGGAGCTATTGACTCCCAAAAGCTGAAGAATGGTGACCTGAACGAAGAGGATTGGGACAAGCTGGTAAGGACTGCGGATAAGGTTTCTGCCGCCCCACTGTATATTGATGATACTGCCGGCATCACCGTAATGGAGCTTCGTTCCAAAGCTCGCCGCCTCAAAGCAGAACATGGCCTTGATCTTATCATCATCGACTATTTGCAGCTGATGCAGGGTCGGAGTAAAGGTGGCAGTGACAACCGCCAACAGGAAATTTCCGAAATTTCCCGTTCCCTAAAGGCCGTAGCCCGAGAACTTAATGTTCCGGTTATTGCCCTGTCCCAGCTCTCCCGTAGTGTAGAAAGCCGCCAGATAAAGCGACCAATGCTCAGTGATTTGCGTGAATCCGGTTCCCTGGAGCAGGATGCGGATATCGTAATGTTCCTGTACCGGGAAGATTACTATGATCCGGAGACCACCAACAAAAACATCACTGAAGTCATTGTGGCCAAGCATCGTAACGGACCGGTGGATACGGTGAAAATGTTCTTCAAGAAAGAATTTACCCGCTTCAACGATCTTTCCAAAATGCAATAAAATGTCTGCTCATAATAAAATCACCTGTCAAAATGCTCTGACAGGTGATTTTTATTGCCCTAAATTATCTATTAATATTTACAAAATTGATCGGATACCCAGCCAACGGCTCCATTAGCCCGACGAACCTGCACCCACTCCGGACGGGCATCAATAATGTCAACCGTTTCTCCCTTGTCAAAATATCCCAGAATATTGGCATTTTTATTCGGATTAGCCCGCATCCTGACCTCTGTACCGGTTATCACTCCACTATTATGGGATGACTCCTGGGACTTGGTAGTTGCCGGAGGATTGTTGGCAGACGGAGTCGAAGTGGTTGGACTGGTTGTTTCCTTGCTGGTTGTCTGACTGATTACTGTATTATCCGTAAATTTTGGTGCCGAAAACAGCATATACAAGGACATTACACCCATAAGCAATGCCACAAAAAATACCACGCCGGCCAAAATTCCCTTGGTGCGTCCATCCCCCGGAGTATGGGAATTTGCTGCCAAAACACCCAAGATAATCGCCAAAATAACCAATATACCGATTGCCACAAAGGTGATGATTATGTGGGATTTATGCCATATTTTAAATTGCGTCTGGATGCTCTTATCTTTGCCTGAGGTAAAGGTTTCAGCCAAATTCCAATACAAGGTCTTATTTTCATTGGAAACCTTATCTGCATTATTAAAATCCGCAGCATAAGGTAAATTAATGGTAAAATCAAACTTCATCTTGGAAAGCATAGCCTGAGCCATGGCTGCTGCCTCTGGATCCTCGTTGCTAGTGTCATTACCCTTCATGTTGAAATCAAAGGAATAGGCATCGTAAAACCAGCCCCGAACTTCCCTTATACCATTTACCGACAAACCAGTGGTTTTATCCTTCTCCCCGGAAAGTCCCTTGGCGTACTCCCGAACTGAAGGATAATCTGCCGTGATCTTGTAGCCACTCATATTACCATCGGAATATGGCTCCACCTTGGCGGATTTATTCTGACTAACGATTGCCTCCCGTTGCTCATCAATGGCGCTCTTGAGCATATCAATAGTTGCCATGGTAGCTTCATACCGCACACTACCATCCTCATGAATCGTGAGATTACCGGAGGCACTAAAGCAGCCGGACAGGACGAAACAAAAAGCTATCAACAATCCCAAACAACATCTTTTAATCAACATACCCTAACCACCCTCCATGTAGTTTTATCTATTTTTTTATTCGTGATTAAGTCAGCGTTTTCCTTCAGCAAATAAAGTATACAATTTGTTCCCGTTAAATCCTGGAAACTGGCTAAATCTTTAACCCCATACGTTTGTAAAAATCCTCAGAATTATAATCATAGAAAAATTTTTTCCCATAAGCGATATAGTAGGCCGCCTGAGCTAAAGATACTACGCCTCTAGTTTCACTCATAGGGCCATCGCGATTTACATATTTCCAATTCCCCTTGTCTTCACGAAACAACATGATATTATCCCGATCATATTTAAACTTTGTCTTATGTCTATTGCTTTCCTTAGTTCCACCATGATTGGCATTCCCTACAATAAAGCTCTCAACTTCAATAATTGGTGTATTCCCATCCTGCACTATTTTAACCGTACTCTTATCAAGAAAAATTCCCGTATCCATATGGCCCTCCAAAAAAGGAAAGTTAGAATTATTCTTAAAAAAAGCCGGATAATCGCCAACCTTGGAGGCTAAAAAAGCCTCAGTCTCCTTATCAACCTGCTGCACCTTGGTGCTATTCCAAAACTTTCCGGTGTCAATATGTCCAAACTTTATCCCGATTACTAAACACAAGAGGAGTAATAAACTTACCACACTGACAATATATACGTAATCCGTTTTTTTCTTTGGAGATGACGTAGTTATTCCAGCTGGCTGTCCAGGCATCTGATAGGTCGGTTGAACTGGTACCGGCGCTCCCTTGGCATAACCACAGTTTGTACAGAAGGAGCCAGCATTACCCCCATGCCCACAGACAGGACAATTCCAGGTAATTGGCTGATTCTTCCCGTGGCCACATTGAACGCAAAACTTGCCATAATTGTGGGGATTGCCGCAATTTGGACATAGCCAGCTCTTTGGCGGTTCCATAGTTTCAGATGCTATATTACAGGTCTCAGTTGCAGAAAAAAAGCTTACTTCTTCATCTTTAACATCAGTTATTTCTTCTACAACGGAACTGGCTTCCGCAACAGTATCCTCATTCCAGCCCATAGCCTCTACTAATATATCAACCACACTTTGGGCCCGCTTTTCCTGTACATTGGCATCCAGCAGAATTTGCAAGGCATTTTTTTGGGCTACTTCCTTATCCTCATCTGAACCACCATCAGCCAATAGCATAGTTTCCGCCACATTAAAATCCAGAATTGCCCGCTTCAAGGGCTGATAATCCCGCTGCTGTTCGCCTGGCACCAGAGCATTTAGCTTTTCTATTAAGTCATCCCGGCGTCCGAGTAAACTGCGGTCCTCAGTGATTACCTTCCGCAATAACTGGGCTAATGTCTTATTTCCTTCTGCCATCTATGACCTCCGTAAAACAAAAGCTCCAAGCCAGATGTGCTAACCATCCAGCTTGGAGCTGCACACATTACTTATTTTACCTATCAGAACCTTGCTCTTACATCAAAGGCATCAAAAATCAATCCCTCAGAAATTGATCCATCGTAAATGCTAAATTTATGACCTATACTGCTGCCCATATATGACCAGCCAATACTTACATAACCAAAATGTGAAGAGAGTTGTTTTACTACTTCGCCCTGATTATATAAAGTTACGTCAAGGTCAAGGTTCGTCGTGTAAATGTTTCCTCTTTGTGAGGAGCCATTGTAAAAATCACCGTCAATTTCCAAATGCCCGTTATAACAGGTTACATTATTGGCACAATAAATCCATCTATTTTCTCGATAGGCCTCTTGTCGTTTTGTTGCATTTTCATCCTGTAGCGTCCGGCGGAAATTATCCAAACGTTGGAGAGCTTCCATTCGAAGCTTGCGCTCAAGTTCAATACGCTTTTGCTCCTGAACATTACAGAATCTCACCAGGAAGGAATTTACATTCTGGGTAAGCTCTGGCATATTCATGCTACTATCCAGCTGAAGCTCCTCAATGGTGAGGTCTTTGGCCTTATTTACCAAATTGGTCACACTGCTCTGAAACTCAGGGGATACAGATGCCGGAATAGCCCCATTGGCTGGGGGATTTTCCACCACATCATGTACAGATTTTAATATCTGACTTTCCAAATCCAGGGCTTCCACCAGTTTGGCATTAAAATCAGCATGCTTATCAGGTACACGCACGGAACGCAGAGAACTGAGCACATCATTTAATTGTCCCTGTTTTTCCTCTAAATCCTTAACATAAGCCTTATGCTTATCCGTTTCAACATCACCGTCTAAATTATTAATATCCGCCAAAACGGTGTGAATCTCCGCTGTCAAAACATCGGCTTTTTTGACTTTGGCCATATACCGACTTTCAATACCCACATAGAACATTATCAAGCCGACAATGACAATACCCAAAATAACTATACCAGCTATTAACGGCCGCCGATCCTTCTTCGGGAAATTCTCCTGACCCATGGGCCCGTTATACTGATTGTATTGATTATACTGATAATTATCATGTGCTGGTGGATAAGGCTCCATATCGGCCATATTGGCTTGCTGAATCTGCTGTTCAGTTATTGCCGGCATCAGCACAGTATCTTCGGAGGGAATATTCTCTACTGTTTCTCGTGGCTTGCCACAGCTTGCACAAAAATTTCCTTCATTTTCCACTCCACAGGAACAAATCCATTTTTCCATCTTCATATCTCCATTTTTAAAATATATTAGTACAGTTAACTTTAATAGGTTATCCCGCTCATTAACTTAGCCTTAACTATACGACGAACTGAGGCATCGATTTGGTCTTTATCCAATTCACCATTTTCGTAGGCCTCCAACAAGCCCAAATACAGTTCGGTAACGTGGTCATATTCATGGCACATCAGTACAATATCGGCTCCAGACTTGACAGCTTTCACCCCCAAAGCTCGATAGGAACCGTACTTGGCCACAGCTCCCATTTCCAAATCGTCGGTTATAATCAGACCGTTATACCCCATTTCTTTACGGAGCAAATCAGTCATAATAGCCCTGGACTGGCTGGCGGCGTTATCCGGATCCAGCTGCGGGTATTTGAGATGGGATACCATAATAAAGAACCCATTTTCACCCTGCTGACGAATTATTTCCTGGAAAGGCTTCAAATCGGTATTCTTCAATTCTTCCTTGGAAATTTCTATGCTGGATATGTCCTGATGGGAATCCACCGTCCCCCGGCCAATGCCTGGGAAATGCTTCAAGGCATACATCTCGTTGATGCTGGCATATCCCTTGGCAGCTGCACTAACAAATTGTGCTACCGTATCAGGATCCTTGCTGAAGGAACGGGTATCATTGGAACCCACATCGGCTACTGGAGCGAAATTTACATTAATCCCAAGCTCCTTCAATGTAGAACCAGTCTTTTTGGCCCAATATTCCGCCTGGGAAGCATCCTTGGTATTGCCTATTTCCTCCTGGGCAGGTGGGCATTCAATAAAGGATTTACCCCGAGCCACAATTCCACCTTCTTCATCGATAGCTATGAAAAGCGGGACCTGCTGCCCGGCATTATTCTTGGCGGACTTTTGCAATGCTTTGGTCAAGGCCGCCGTCTGCTCTGCCGATTCCAGATTGCGGTCAAATAATGTCACACCACCAATATGATACTGACTCATCATATAGGCCGCATCATCTGTAAGCTCTGTACCTTGAATTCCCATTATCACCATCTGTCCCAGCTTTTCCTTATAGGTCATGCTGGAAACTATTGCTTCTACCTGCTCATCGATGGTCATTTCCTTAGAAATTTTTACTGTAGTGTTAGTCTCTTCCTTACTCTTGGTATCCTGGCTTAACCATCTGTTACAAAAAGCCAAGCCACCCAATACGGACAGCACAACTACTGCCACAGCAATAATTGCCATTTTTTTATTTATCATTCGTAATGATCTCCTGTCTTTGATGATGACATGTTGTCAATATACCACTTACCACCAATATTTACCAGTGTTGCCTGCCCCCTGAAATACTGCACATATACTGCTCCCCCAGACCGGTCACGAGCTTTTAAATCGTAATTAATACTTACGCTGGTAGGGGAAGAGGCCGTAACTGTGGTACTGGTAACCTCACTGGTTAAGGTATTCACGAAACCGGAATTATAGCTTTCATAGGACCCCATCTGCCGCTGCATATTTTGGGTCAGCATGGCAAAGGCCGCCCCTAACTGATGCTGGCTAATGGCCTGATGATACCGTACAAAGGTATTTACCGCATCGGACTGGGTTGTGGAGGATTTCTTCTTGTTTTCATTCTCACGAATAGTAATATAGTCCACAACATCCGAGCCTTTATTTACGGCGAAGCGCAAAATGCCATCCGTACCATCTATAGATTTATAGTAATATTCATACAGGTCTTTACCACCGTATTCACTGGTGGCTGAAGCCTGCCCATAAGCATTGATGACGTCACTTATCTTGGAGCCCTGGGCCATGCCTCGCTTGGTTACCACCTTGCTGCTATTGGATTCCAGTGCAGATATTTTACCGTCATGAACTACCACCCAAATATCATCGTAGTAATACCGGGTATAACCTGGGGTGTCCATGGCCTTGCTTTCTTTTTCCTTCCCCAGGAGCTTACGCATATCATCAATAGATAATCCCAGCTCCAATCCGCCCAAGGACAGGTCTGTTTTTACATTACTCTGCTGGCTGGTTGCCGCACCTGGCTGAGAATTGGTCTGCTTGGCTTCATTCGAATTTGAACTGTACTTAATTCCGAAAAATACTAACAGCAGAATCAAAACCGCACCTATTACTGCCGCCATTATCGGCGTATTATTTTTTTTCATTGGTGGCGGATAATTGGGATTAGCCGGCGGAACAGGCGGACGATAGGAAGGTTGCCCAGACTGGGTTGGTGGCTGTACCGGCTGCGGAGAAACCTTTGGTGCTTCTTGTACAGGTACTGGTGCCCCCTTGGCATGCCCACACATTATACAGAACGTTCCTTTGTGATTCTCACGGCCACATGCCGGACAGGTCCAGGTTACGTCTTCATCTCTGGTACGTCCACATTGCACACAGAATTTACCTAAATTACCACCTTTACCGCATTGAGGACAAACCCAGCCAGCGGATTTCTCTAACTCCGAGGTATCATCTTCCTCCTCTTGTTTTTCCCCTGTCAGGTCCTCTTCCTCCGGTAAAACTTCCTCCACCGAAGCATCATCCCATCCCAAAGCTTCCACCAAGGTCTCTACTACACCTTGGGCCCGCTTTTCTTGCACATTGGCCTCCAACTGTACCTGCAAAATGATATTTTTGGCTGCCTCTTTTTCTTCATCAGAACCACTATCCGCCAATAACATAGTCTCAGCCACATTAAAATCCTGAATGGCTCGTTTCAGGGCCTGATAATACCTTTGCTGCTCAGCAGATACCAACGGATTCAGTGTGTTAATCAAATCATCCTTACGGCCAAGTATACTGCGATCTTCGGCAATTACTTCCCGCACCAGCTGGGCCAATGTCTTATTTTCCTCTGCCATCTTATCCTCCATGAAACTCAACTATTAACTAAGCTGTATTCTTCCTGGTTTATTGAGTCTCCATTCACCATTAAAATTTTGAAATTGTGCTGGCTCTAAAACGACAATCCGATTATAGGTGCCACTTTTAAAATTCGATACAAAAGCTTCTTTCATACCAGCATAATAATGTAAAGTTTCATCATAAGTGATCCGCTGATTTGGTACCACTTCATACAGTACCCCATTAATCAGCTTGGCCCAAAAATCCCCTTGGGCCACTGAGTCATTTTCTCGGAATACTGGTGCTTTGGTTGGCGTATTAACCCTTTCCTGATGATTAATACAAGAAAAGGCCTTTAATTTGTAGTGCTTAGCAAATGCATCGCGCTGTTGTTTATCCACCAGCGAACCTGTTTTAGGCAGCTGATTATATTCCTTAACAAACCGGCTCCCACCAATTGTACTTCCACCGGAGCGTGGAGGTACCGTCATTGTCTCCGCTTTAGGGATAATTCTTGGGGTGGTTTTTATTTGCTCTGGACTCCAGGTGCGAATTCTTTCTTCCCTGGCAGAAGGAGCAAAATTATTACTTTGAGATAATCCACTTTGAGGTGACTGGTTCATGTTATTAGCATAATTTGCTTTACATAATTCATCCAGCAGATTTTTAAATGCTAATGTATCAGCTTCCATTTTTTTCCATACATCCACCAGATCATCATATATTTCATCAAATCTCCTTTGCTGTACCAAAAATCAGTCACCTCCTATTATTATTTTTCAAGTCTAAGCTGCCCCTTTTGAAGCAATTGGCTCAAGCCACTGAATATAGCTGGCTTTAACACCATAATTCCGGCATAAGAACCCGCCTGATAGTTGGAATCAAATACTTCTTTCATGCCCCCAGTCTGATGAACCTGCCCCTCATAGGCCTTCAGATTAGGAACCACCGCATACTGATCCCCCTGCAGCTGCAGAGCCCAGAAGTACGCCTGGGCTGGATTGCCATTTTCCGCAAAAATTGGGGCCTGCTCAGGATGATTCATACGCGCTTCATAGTTAACACAGTCAAAGCCCCGCAAGCGATTATCCTGAACGAACTGCCGCTTGGCATCCCGAGCTGCCATGCTGTTGTTGCGCTGGCTCATCAGAGCATTATACTCCTGCACGAAACTGTTTAGGCGATTCCGCAGTTGTTCCTCCGGACTTTCCTGCCGAAGAGGCTGTTGCGGTATAGCCGCTGGTCTTGGCTCAGGAGCAGCTGGTCTCACCTGCTCCGCCTGATACTGCCGCATTCCCACGGCCTCTACATGACCAGATAATCTGGCTATTTTTTGCTCCTGCTCACCAATTTTCATTTTTAATTCACGAATCATGCGAGCATTTTGTTTTAATGTATCATTATCCAGATAGGCCTTTAACAGGGCTGCCGCCACTAATATCAGCGCTATCAGGGCCACAATTAATGCCACGTAAGCAATACAATTGATACCTATTCCTAAGGGATCCATGGCATTAATGGCCTGATCTATCAGAATATTTACCTGTTCTTTATCCATTTGGTAACATCTCCATCATCTTTTTCAAGCCCATAATAAATACCGGCTCAACAAAAATCTTCTTCACATCCTTATCCTTTTCTGAAACATAATAGCTGTTAAGGCGCTTTAAGATGTCATGTCTAAGGTCATCGGTAATAGCAATTCCTTCACCCCAGATATGATTATCCCCATTAAATGCCTCCATAAAGCTGTCGATTTCATCCAAGGATTCCACCTTGATGCCCTTGGTGATATCATAGGCCGAAATAAAGGATGTCTTATCGCTTGCCGTACCATCAGTTACAAAACTGTTGCCGGCAATAACGGAGCTGGCAATATAATCATCCACATGCTTACCAAAGAGAGTTACCTTCTGCTTTTCTTCATCAAAGAACTCATCATCATTATGCGGACGCTGCTCGATCATACCACTGGCAACCTCCACCTTTGGCTGGCTGCTCAAATTGATGTTAAAGCGGGAATCCTCATCCAAACCGGAAGCCTTTATCATCATATTCTTAAGCACAGCCAAATACGGGTTGGCACTATTGAAGGTACCTCCGGTAAGCCAGGAGAAGATACGGGAACCATTACCACCCACAAAAATATCTGGTACATGATTTTCGGCATAAACTCCCTTGGCATGCAGTTCGCCCAACAAGCTGCCCAAATAGTAGAATATACCTGCCATGGCCATCTGGGACTGCTGGAGTACTTTCTTAACCTCTTCACGACCAGTGAGGTTCTTGAGGTTCTTAAGATATTCTTCGCTATGCTCCCGCAAATCGGCATCAATAATGGTCAAATACTTTTCCTGCTCGGCATCACTGCTATCTGGTAAATTCTTAACAAACAAGGAATAATTCTGATAGATTGGACGGAACAAATAGCGTCCGGCAAACTGAATGGAAGTATGATAAACAATCCGTCCTGGCTGGCCGCTAATAATAGAAATATCCGTAGTTCCGGCACCAATATCCAGGCAAATTGCCCCTTCGCTAAAGTTGGTGTCACTATGCCCCAGCTTATTGAAATAATACGCTGAAGCCTTGCTTTCTGGCCAAGGCTTAATGGTATCCATATCCCGATCTATTTCAAAGGAAGCATTATCGTAGGCATCGGTCACCGCTTCCTGACAGGTTGCCTCAAAGGCAAACTGCTGCTCCTTGGAAAAGGCCGTAGGGAAGGAGAAGTTCCACTTCAACTTATCTACTCCTCGCTGAGCGGCCTCAGCCAAGCTCTGCAAACAAATCTGCTTCACGTAAGCGGCCACCTTCCGCCGACCGATAGCGTCATCCTGCCACTTCAGATTAGTATCAATCCGGGAAGCCTGGGTCTTAAATTCATCAGTACGCTGAGTGGTCAGCCAGAATACATGTCCATCCTGCAATGGCAATAACTCATCGTGGAGCTTCTGAGGATTCAGAAGATGGAAAATACTCAAGAAAGAGCCATCCTGCTGATCCTGGGTTGAGGATGGAATGAAATTAATAAAGGTCATGTTACGAGCACTCTTACTGTTCATAACCTGGTAAAGATGTGGTTCAAATACCAATGGTTTGGCCTCTTTGCCACCCTCCCGGTAATACAACATGGTGCTGGAGGTACCAAAATCAATACCCATCTGCCAGGTAAGCTCCGGCTCTCTATGTACTACTGGCGGTGGAGCCAACAGCAACATACCGGTTTCCACTGGCTGAGCATAAGCACTACCATCCACTGTTGCAGTAACCGTACACAGCAAAGCCTCTGGGAAATCATCCATACGGCCAGTATAACGATTAGCCAAACCCTGCTCTGGAATATCCCGGGCAATGTCCCGACCATAGCACCAAGGAGAAACATAAACAAAGTCCTTGCCAACTTCCTGGGTTCCCTGGGTATTCTGGGCTTCACTGTTCTCATAGTAGAGATAATACTTGTTCCAGCCTTCCCGCCGGAAGTTTGGCCAAATCTCAATAACCGGTACATTGGTAGAGAGATATATGAGTTCATTTTTCGGATAATGCTTAATAAACTTATAGTCACTTGGCTGCCCATGTACACCGGACAATGGGAAGTTAAACTTAACCGTAATTCGGTCGCTGCTATTTTCAATAGCTATACGCTGAGCAATTTCCTCTGGAGTGAAATAATCCAACAATTCCCGACGAATTGGCAATATAGCACTTAAATCATCCGCAGCCAAAAGCTGGTCCCCGGCATATGGAAGGGAAGCCATTATTGCATCTCCTGGTTCCATTACAGTCATACGCTCGGTAAAGAAATCCTCTGGACGGCGGAATTCGGTCTTGCCCAAAACCGCATTGCCCAGCTTATTCCGTTCACCCATAAGCATCTGATCGGTGACATCATTTGCCGAAATGCCTGGCCAAACTACCAACTGAGCTGCCGGAATACCCTCCTGGGAGGCAAATTCCCGCACCATTTCTGGTGATACCAACAGTATGTTACGGCCCGAATTACGCATTGGAGATATCTGTAAACGAACAGCTGAATCCTCAGCAGTTGCCCCTTCGCCCTTTATGGACTGATTCAAGGAACGGAATACGCCTATGTTTAAGCCCAATTCCGCATCGATCAGGCGATAATCTCCACCCACACTGGCATCCCGAGTCTTTATATCATTGCAATATTCATCAATGCACCGCAAAAGATTCAAATATACAGGATTCTCCCGCTGACCATCAATCAGGCGCAAAGAATCGTATAACTTACGGCACCAGCAATGAAGCTCATCCAGCTCCTTTGGGGTCAAATTATCTATTGGGTCTGTTAAGGTAAAGCCATCATTACTCCATGGCACACTAAGCTGACCGCCAAAAGCAGTACTATAATCCGCTGCAGCCGAAACCAATGTGGTAGGAGAAGTAATAGCAATAGGGATTCCCTGATAATACAACACATAAATATCCGACCAAGTAGTATCATTACTCAGGGATTCCTTTGGTGCCAAAGCAGAAAGAACCTGCTCCAAACCGCTGTCTCCTTCACCAATATGAACAGCAGCAGCTGACAGATTTAAGTGTCGTACATCCTTAAGGGCAATCATAGCCAAAATGCAGCGCCACTCATTGCGTACCCGCTCATGAAGTCCCTTGACGAACTCCTGGGTTGATTTCTTTTGTTCATCAAACAGAGCCATCTGAAACAGTAGCGGTCTGGCCCAAACATCCGGAATGGAGTCAATATGTCCCACATCCTTGATAGAGCCACTTACTGCCAAGCTCTTAACCAACGCATTGAGGAAATCATGGGTTTCATCCTCCCATACACTGGCTTTGTCGGGATTTACCGCTGAATCCTCTTTTAATTTTGGTAATAATGGAAAATAACGTTCCTTAGCCATCTATCCTAAATCCTCCTCAATCCTTTGCACAGCAATCGTAAAGGGCCCGTAAAAAGCGACCAAACCCGCTGGAATTTGCATCATCCCGACCTGGATGCTCCGACAAACGATACCACAACTCATTCATGGTTATCCTGCTCTCTTCATCACAAATGCAGTACGCAAATTTTGTGGCATCCACCCGCGCCGGACTGGAAATAAAGGTATCCCGGCGGACCAAATCAATACGGCGATGATTTTCGCTGCTTTCAATTTGCTCCAACCAACGCACAAAGCTCTCAGCGTAGGCATCAAAATTCTTAACTTCATTGGTGTCCACATCAACACCATTAAAGTAATCCACAAACCATGGGTACTTGTAGGTCTTCTCCTGACCGGATGCTAACGGACTTAGAATAGGTCTTATTAAATGCAAGTAACTGAAAATAAACCGTACGAACTGGCCGAAACGGTCTTTAACCCGAACGTCACTACCATCAGCCATATGAACATCTGGGAAATCCGTCCACTTAAAGCATTCCTCAATGCTATGAGTTATAAAGGAGCATTTCTTCAGATCATCCACCGGCGTCTGATAAAAATCAACTGCAGCAAAGGCACCATAAAGGTCCACAATATGGGCATCATTGTTCTGACTTGCCGCACCAACGCTAAAGTCCTTAACTGGTGACAAGACGTCATCACCAATAAAGTACATGGAATTATAAACCTTATCCTTAACGGAATAATATTTCAAAGCTGCCTTGGTATTAGTCAGGAAGTTTTCCGAGGAGGCAAATATCTGGTTACTGATCTGAGTAGGAGTAAAGGAGAAATACGGTAAGATCAACGCTCCACCGATGACCACCTTTCCTTCTTCACAATAAGTTTTAAATTCCCGCTGTAACAATCTGGCTACTGTTGGCATACCTGCCGCTCCAGTACCGCCAAATACAGAACCAGCCAAGAAAATACGTGCTATCTGACCAGATTTAGCATCCTGCTTAACCAGCCGGGCAAATTTATCCCAAGGAGCATCTGCATGATCCTCCCACCCCTGAGTACTAAACAGGGCGGCCTTTTTAGCCATAACAGCTGCACCAATGGATGGACGTCCACGGAATCCTTCATTTAAGAAGGTGTTCCGTTCATCTCTGGTGTAAAGGGCCTCATAAAGGCTCCCCAAGGGAGTATCCTTGTAGGCCTGATAGGACATGATATCATCCAGTTTTTTGTCATGCTCCGTTGGACTCCAAATAAATGGCTTGGCCAATTCTACCTCAGTTTTCAGCAGGGGCGTATTTTTGCCTACCTGAAAATCCTGAAATACCTCAAAACTATTCAGTGCCGCACTACTGCGCTTTAAATTACCGTTACCGATATCCGGGTCAATGGCCATAACATAGAGCTTTTCCTGCTTTTCCTTGTTTGGCAGAAGTCCGGCAGCACACAAATGTGTCAATGATTCCATTACCTTGGCTCCGGAACCACCTATTGAAATAAAGTAATAACCCATTGTCTATATCCTCACTTTCTGCCTCTAGCCCCACGAATTACTACCGCACCAAGGGGTGTGTACTTAAATGGTGCCGGAGTGGATAAAATACTGCCAAGCCAATAACCCAGTATGGTATATAAAAATACAAATAATAACGGAATGGCAATATTTATCTTAAGCTGATTATCAAAGAAAGCGGTTACATACGGAACCACAAAGCAAATAAACAATTCTATAAAGCCGATAATGCACCAGATTACGCGCTTACCCACGTTGTATGCATACTCAACCTTAAGAACAAACCGTGCCAGTAGATACCACACCAATGAGATTATGCCGGAAATAATTCCTATATTGCGTACCAGCTTAAAGAAATGATCCTGCCACACAGTATAGCTGGTTCCTCCCGCCGTCAATAGGGATTTTCCCAAAAATGATCCGATATAATATGCCAAAACGCTAAGAATTAATGTACCAACAATGATGCCAATAATTCCTATGACGGTTTTTACCGTTCTACTCATAAGTATTACTTCCCCTCTATATATAAATTACCGATAATCAATAACCATATTCATATTTACCAAGGACGGATGCGATGTCGCCAACACAGATGCTTTTAGGGAATCTACCAAATGCATTAAATGAATGGTTTTAGACCCATCAAACTGATCTGGCGCAATATCAATATTGGCCATATTCCATTGCTTAATCCAGTCTGGCATCTGAAAGCCCTTTTCTTCCGGGCACACAGACACATGAAGGAAATTAATGTAACCGGCCTTAGTGGACAATTCCGGCGTAAATTTCACCGTAATGTTATAGTTACCAGAACTTTCCGGATCTGGTGCGACGGTGGCATCAATCTTGCCATCCATGTCATCCACCAACTTCCATTCCCCTTCCTCCAAGATGAATACTTCACTCTTAACAAGCAATTTATTCATATCCAGTGGGAAAGAGCCGAAACGTGGCTTGTAATTGAATGTAGAAACCAGCATAGACTCATCACCAAAGCTGTCTATGCCAAATTCCCGAATCCGTTTGTCTTTAATAGCAAGGCGTTCATCCTTGAAGATATTCTTGCTATCCTTGATTTCCAACCGGGAAAAATCCGCCGCCTCTTCGGTTAAGTTTTCCGATAACAGCAGGTACTGCATTTCCACAGCATTTGACTGACGTTCTTTCCATGTATTGAAAAACTCTGCAACCTTTTCCTCTGGTCCCATAATAAACAAATAAAAAGGACGATATTTTGCTGGATCATTACCACTGTTGTATTTATACTTGGCAGCATTCAATCCAACGTCAAAAATATCTCCATCAAAGGGATTCTTTATGCCAATAATGCCCACAGCCAAATGCTTGGCAAAATATTTTTCCTTAAGCTTTTTGGTTACATTACTCCAATCTGAATCACTCTCAAAAAGGTCAGTAACAACTATGGATAAATGGGACTCATCCGCTTTATCTATGACATTATGAAAGGCGGTAATAAGCTCATCATAGTAGCCTGGCTCGCTGAACTTGCGATATTCCCGCCCCTCAAGTTGTTTTATATCCTTACCAAAGCGATAAAATTTTGTTTCACCAAAATTACTGCCAATATCCCCCAATCTATCCGGCAAAGTCCGATAGAAATTTCCATTGGTTATGGTAGTGTAACCTTGCATGGATACTGTGGCATCCCAATATACATCCACATCTATTTGTTTTGAGTCGCCACTTGCAGTGCTGGCCACCTGCTCTGGCATGGTAATCTGCACGGCATCATTACCACAGCCAGCCAATACCAATGTGAACATCATCACCAGCAAGGCCAGCACGCTGCCAGATAGAACCCGCTGTCTTCTCATAATTCCTTCTCCCTTGTTTTATATCTTTAGTCTTCCTGAATCACGACTTTTACGCCGACTCCACCATTTTTCTGTGAAATAATTCTTTTTAATTCGATGATATCGTCATTATAAAGGCGTATACATCCCTCAGAAGCATTGGTACCTATACTGGACGGATCATGAGTTCCGTGAATACCGATACCATCCCAACCGGTATTTAAAGAGATGAACCACTGACCATAGGCCCCCGGAATCTCCCCATTGCCATCACCAAAATCATGGCTCCAATCACCGGCATAGAGTATTTCATCCACTTCAAAAGGAATTTTCGCTGAATCAGTATGTGGAAGCGCACCTGGAATGGAGCCAGTTACGCCGCCCCAGCTGGTAGGCGTGGTATTATCTCCTGAACGGGTCTTATCCCCATTATTTTTGGCAGTTGCACAACTATAAACCCGATAAGGGGCTGCTTCACCCTTCTTATACAGTTCCAGCTGATGAGACAGCTTATGGATTACAATGCGATAATCCTGATCCCCAAAGCTGCCACTAGAAGCAACCTTCTCTTCTTTGTTGCCATTATCAACTTTTTTGGCCTTTTCAGGCTTTTTGTCAGCTTTTTCAACCTCATTTACTTGCTGAGGATTTTCCGGGGTGGTTTCGGGCTCATTAAAGAGCCCCGTTCCCCACCATACACCAGCAACAAAGACAAGCAAAACTGCCAATGCACCTAATACTCTCGGCCACTTGCTTCTCCGTCTATATCTGTGCCGATAATAATTTTGCTGACCATAATAATTATTCATTTTATTAACTCACCTTTAATTAAAATTTACAAAATTGATCTGATACCCAGCCTACAGCCCCATTACTTCTCTTAACCTTGGCCCAGCCTGGACGTGATTCTAATATTTCTACCTGCTCACCCTTGTCAAAGTAGCCAATGATGTTTTCATTAAGACCAGGACCTACTCTCATCCGTACCTCGGTACCAGTAATAACGCCTGTATTTCTTGGAGCTGGATTATCCTTTGGCTTTTCCGTGGAAGTAGGATTGGATTTGGTATTCTTTTCCACCGCCGGCTTCTGTTGGGTACCTATGGAAAAGGTTTCCTTCACTTCATTTATGTCACCATTAAACACAACAAAAAAACCAAGGACCCATATAGCAATAAATACCACCACGCCGATTATTACAAATACAATGGTATTATTGTTACTGGTTTGATTTAATCCTCTAGGTGGAACCTGATTAGGAAATTGTACCTGGTTAGGGACTGGTGCCTGATTAAGGTTTTGTGGTGTGGATTGAGCAGTCCCGCATTTAGGACAGAAGGTCGCATTATCTGCCAATGGGGTACCACATTGTTTACAAAATTTACTCACGTTTTCATCCTCCATATACAAAAATCAACTAACTTATATTTTACAATATATGGGCATATAGTTCTACCCCTCAACCAAAAAGCCTGGAAAAAAAAGCAATTTAATAACAAATCCTTAGCTAAAAAGAACAAAAATTATTGGTATGGTTTTTTTATGATAAAAATAGTATTATATAGCATGAAATGAAACGATTAGCCTATAGGAGGACCCCCTATGCGAATAGTAATAGTTGGCGCAGGAAAACTGGGCTACACCATTGCCGAACGGCTGTCACAGGAAGAATATGACGTGGTGGTGGTGGATAACAATCCAGCCCGCCTGCAAATCATACAGAACAATCTCGATGTTCTCACCATTGAGGCTAATGGCTCCAGTCCAATTACCATGAACAACGACGACATTCGGGATGCCGATGTGCTTATTGCGGTAACTGCCACCGATGAGATAAACATGGTTGCTTGCATATTGGCCAAGAAACACGGTATAAAGCGTACCATTGCCCGTATAAGAGACATGCAGTTCATCTCCGAGGCCAAGGAATATCTTAAAGCAAATTTTGATATTGACCTTATGCTCAATCCTGAGCTCATCATGGCCATGGAAATAAATCGCATTCTGATGGTACCAGCTGCCCTTAACATTGAGGATTTTGCCGATGGCCAGGTACGCCTTTTTGAAACCAAGGTCAAGAAAAGATCTCCTTTGGCCAATATCATGCTGAAGGATTTGGATATGCCCAGCACTATTATCGCTGCTATGATATTCCGGGGCCAACGTATGATTATCCCTCATGGTGATGACAGTCTCCAGCCAAATGATAATGCCTATTTTATCGGCCTTACTACCGACATTGATCAATTCAGCAAGAATCTGGAGGAACGAAATAACTCCAAGCTGGAAAAGGTCACGGTTGTAGGTGCCGGCCGTATGGGACGATTTGTAGCCAGCATGCTGGACAAGCAGAAAGTCAAGGTAAAAATATTTGATACTAAAAAAGAGCGGCTTCATCTCATTGCCTCCCAATTTCGTAATAACGGCAAGGCCATATGGGCCGATGCGGCAGATATTAACAAAATGCTGGAGGAAGGAATTAACGAAGCTGATGCCCTTATCTGCCTTACGGATGATGACAAGCTAAACTTCCTTCTGGCTCTGTTGGGCAAACATCATGGTGTAAAAAAGACCATCATCAGGCAGGCAAAAACTGACTATAAATCCATCCTGCGGGAATTGGGCGTAGATGTGTCCCTTTCCTCGCGGATTTTGGCTGCCAATGAGGTTCTGGCCTTTGTCCGGGGAAATTCAGCAGTTTCTCTCTTACAGGATGCCCGGGCCGAGGTTACCGAGGTGGTTATCCAGACCGGCAGCCCTGTTTGCAACAAAAAACTCATGGAGGCCAATTTGCCAAAATCCTGTCTGGTATGCGCCTTTGTAAAAAACGGCGAAGTCCAGATTCCAAACGGCAACACGGTATTAAAGGCCGGCGGTCGGGCCATTATCATTACCGAAAAACAATCCACTACCAAGATTTTGAAATATTTTAGCAGGAGCTAAAAATGGATCGGTTAATCCTATATCTAATTAGCAGAGCCCTGTTTAATTGTGCCGGGCTCATGCTGATTCCCTTATTTTACAGTATATATATTGGAACTGACGCCACCACTGGGGTATTTGGCAAAGCCATGGTTATTACTTTGTTGGCGGCTGTCTTTATTCGCGGCAAATCAGCCCAACATGGTGACTCCTTGTCTGTAACCGGTGGGGCTGCCTTTTTGTTTGCTGTTTGGATTGCTATATCTATGGCGGGGGCTCTGCCCTATTATCTCAGTGGACAACTGACAGGTGTCAGTGCATTTATGGAGAGCCTTTCTGGCTTTACCACCACTGGCTATACCAACCTTATTAACCTTAATGATCCAGCCCTAATTGTATGGCGTAGCCTCACCCAGTGGATTGGTGGCGGCATGATACTAATGTTTATTGCCACGGTCCTGCCAGCCATTAGCGGTATTTTTGGTATCAGCTTCGCCATGCCAGTTGCTTTGAAAACCGGTATTATTTCCCTTAGCCGTCTAAAGAAAAACACCCGCCGTCTCACGATTATATACAGCTTTATCACTATTTGCGGTATACTCTGCTTTTATTTGGCTGGACTAAACCTTTATGATGCCGTTAATTACTCCTTGGTTATTATATCCACCGGGGGATGTTATTTTTCCGGCACCTATCTTTATAATAACTTCTGGTTTGCCATTGCAGTATCTTTAGGATTAATCGCTGCGGGCTGCAACGTCATCATCTATTGGCAAGCCATTAAACGGCGCAAAACCTCTATTCTGAAGAAAAATTTCCAAAATACCGAATCCCGCCTTTTTATCCTGATGATATTAGTGCTGGGATTGATTATTGGCGCCCATCTCTTTTCCTGCCATTACTATAATTTGGCCGACAGCTTGTGGTATGGCTTTTTCAGTGTGGCTCTTTATGCAGGTACTATCAGTGCCTATCCTATGGAAGTTTTGGCTTGGAGCGATTTTGACAAGCTAATACTGATATTGGTTGCTGTGGTCGGTGGCTGCATTGGATCTTTGGCTGGTGGTTTTAAAATCCTCCGACTGATGATTTTATTTAAAAGCTGCGCCAACGAGCTTACCCGCACCATTCACCCAGATATTATCATGACCTCCAAAATCGATGGGGAAATCGTGCCACCAGCTCTGATTAACCGTATCCTGGGCTTTTTCTTCATCGTCATTGTTACTATTGTATTTTCCATTCTGGTTATTTCAGCTGCTGGATTGAATATGCAGCAATCCATGGAAATCGTCTTGGGTTGTCTCACCAGTACTGGTGCCATTATGTTCTTCCACACCGACAGTGCTACCCTGGTAGCCCTGCCCGCTGTGGTCAAGCTATTTTGTTGTTTTTTGATGATTTTAGGAAAAATTGATTTCTTCGCTTTTTTGCTTTTGATATACAGCGGCCGAAATCATTTACTTAACCAACGCTGGTAGGAGGTGGCCAAGTGAGTTATCCAATTATATATTACATGCTGAGCCGCCTTATGTTTGCCATGTCCCTAACCCTGCTCATTCCTCTAATTGCCTCTATACATTGGCAGGAAACGAGCTCTCTGGATTTTTTAGGGGCTATTATCTGCAGCCTATCTTTATCAGTATTTTTCAACAATAAGGGAAAGATTACCAATGATGATATAAGTATACGGGAAGGTATTGCTATCACTGGCCTCAGCTGGCTCTTTGCCTCCATTATTGCCTCTATACCATATCTTTCTGGCCATTACATGCCCTTTGTGGACTGTTTATTTGAAGGAGTATCCGGCATTACCGGCAGCGGAGCCTCCGTTGTAAGTAATATTCCCAGCCTGCCCGCCAGTATATTATTGTGGCGCAGCCTGACTCATTGGCTGGGTGGCTTAGGTATAATTGTTATTTTTATTGCTTTGGCTCCCCAAGCGGGTATCCGTGGCTTGAAAATGTTTGAAATCGAGACCACCGGCCCTACTGAAGACAGACCACTGCCTCGCTTTAAGAGTACCGCCCGGGCCCTATTGGTTGTGTATTTCTCCTTGACCTTTATTCTCATAGCCCTTCTTCTGCTATGTGGCTTTAATATGTCCGAAGCGGTCAACAATGCCATGTCAACCATAGCAACTGGCGGCTTTGCAACCCATAACGACAGCATGGGCCATTTTAATAATATACCAGCAGAAATCATTATAATGATTTTCATGCTGATTGGTGGCGGTAACTTCTCCTTGTTTCTTGTAGCTTGGAAACGGGGCTATAAAAAGATTTTTGCCGACCAGGAATTTCGCGTCTATTTAATTATTTTTGCCCTAATTTCTGTGGCCATTACCGTTAACCTGGCCGCAGCAACCGGACTTAATCTCTTTACGGCACTGCGCTATGCTTCCTTCCAGACCGCAGCGGTAATTAGCACCACGGGTTTTTCCACCACAGATTTTGACAGCTGGCCAGCTTTTTCCAAATATTGCTTGCTCATTGTCATGCTTACCGGAGGCTGTGCCGGATCCACCGCTGGGGGCATTAAAATAACCCGTGTTATCCTTTTATTCAAGATGATAAATCGCATCGTAAAGGAAAAACTAAATCCCGATCATATCGTCTATTTGAAATTTGATACTGGTGAAAGACTGGATACGGTCCTTAACCGCACCAGCCGCTTCTTTTTCCTGTATATTTTCTTAGCCCTTATCGGTGCACTTATCTTTACCATTGACGGCCTGCCTATTATGGATGCCATTGTTCTGGGCATATCGGCCATAGGCAATGCCGGCATCGCCTATGGAGCCGCCAACGATTTCAGTCAGCTCAATAATCTTACTAAAATCGTTTGCTGTATGCTGATGGTCATCGGCCGTTTGGAAATATTCCTGTTTTTGGTCATGTTAAAACCATCCTTCTGGCAAAAGGGTGCCAGCTGGTAAATAATAAAATTTTGCACAAAAATACCGTGAGTTTCACCGAACTCACGGTATTTTTTTGCCTTCCCCTTTGGGGAAGGTGCCCTGTAAGGGCGGATGAGGTCATCTCGTAAAAAACTCGTTTTCCACTGCCATGCACAACATGTGATATACCGGCAAATGCAGCTCCTGTATCTTATAGGTTTCCTTTTCCGGAACGCAAATGGCTATATCACACAGGTCCTTCAGCTTGCATTCACGGCCACCAAGGAGGCCGATGGTTTTCATGCCCTTGACCTTGGCCATCTGCACCGCATAAATAACATTGGCGGAATTCCCCGAAGTGCTGATTCCTATCAAAACATCCTCTGGATTGCCCAATCCCAACACCTGCTGGGCCATGGCCAAGTCCGGAGCCTGATCATTGGCAAAGGCACTGTTTAAGGCTACAGCATTCATCAGAGAAATGGCCGGTAAAGCCCCCTGCAGATTATCCCGCAGGTAAGCCGCTTCATTAGGACACACCTGCTTCATCTTTTCATAAAGTTCATTTTCAATAGGGCGCTTTAGTATAAAGCCTTTCATTAGCTCTCCTACGATATGCTCTGCATCTGAAGCACTGCCCCCATTGCCACATACCAGTAGCTTACCTCCCTGTTTATAGGATTCACAGATAGCCTTTACTGCCTCTGCCAAAGCCGTCCGACAAGCGTCCAGCATTGGATACCGATCTATCAAAGCGTCTACCTTGGACAATGTAGTTTCCTTCATAAACATTTCACCTCGTATCTTTTACTCCTTATCCATCAGCTTTTGATAGCGCCGACGGAGCTTTGCTCCCAGTCCACCATACTTCATAAGGCCAGCTGGAGCGTCTAAAAGGGGACATCAGATTGCCTTGGCACTTAGTGAGCGCAAGCGTCAGCGCCGAGTGAACTTAGTACCACTAGGCAATCTGTCTCGAGCGGGAGCGTGCCCCGTTAGACCTGCAGCTGACATAGGACAATAAAAATATCCCTATTTATTTCTATCCATCAGCTGCTGCAACTCCCGCACCTGATTGAGATGCGTCTCATAATCCAGGTCATTGGCATCATATTGCATGCGTTTTTTCAATTCATCAATGCGCCGTTGCAGCTTTTCCTTTACTTCAGGGCTAAGAGCCATGGTATCACCTGCTACAATTGTTTTAACATATTATACTCGCAAAAAAAGGGTGCTGTCAAAAAGACAGCACCCTTAATTCGCCTATAAATCGATCTTAACTTATTATTCTTCTCTGAAACGATCCACGATACAAGCGCAGGCAGCATCACCAGTGATGTTAACTGCGGTACGGAGCATATCAAAGATACGGTCTACACCGAAGAGAATTGGCAAAGCCTCGATTGGAATACCAGCAGCAACCAGTACGGCAACTACCAACAGGGTAGGGCCTGGTACACCGGCCTGACCAACAGCACCCAAGGTGGAAGTGACAATGATGGCAATATACTGACCAAAGCTCAGCTCCATGCCGTACATCTGAGCGATGAAGGTAGCAGCCATAGCATAATATGCTGCATTACCATTCATGTTAATGGTTGCACCCAGTGGCAGAGCAAAGGAAACTGTACCTTTATTCAGGCCAAATTCTTCCTCGTTGGTCTTCATGTTCAGTGGCAGAGTAGCCATGGAAGAAGCAGTAGAGAAAGCGAATACCTGGCATTTCCACATGCTCTTGAAGAACTGGATATAACCAACTTTCTTGGAGAACAGTGCTACAGTTCCACCAATCATTACATAAGTAACAATGGCCAAAACTACTACATAAAGAACAATCAGATTGAGAATCTTTACCAGCACATCATAACCGAAAGTACCGGTGGCATCTGCCATCAGGGCAAATACACCAATAGGAGCCACACACATAATGGCGGTCATAACCTTGATGAAAATTTCAGTGAAATAGTTGAAAATCTTCACCATAAACTCTTTCTTTTCTGCTTCCAGAACCGAAAGGGCAAAGCCTACAAACAGAGCAAATACGATGGTCTGCAAAATATTACCCTGAACCAGGGCAGCAAATGGATTGGTTGGAACGAAACCAATTACAGTCTCCCAGAAACCAGGAATCTGGCCACTCTGGGACATATCGATATCAATAGCTGCCTCGGAAATAGCCGCCATATTGATACCAGAGCCTGGCTTAAAGATCTCACTGAAGAGTAAGCCCAGGGCTACAGCTACCGCAGTGGTAGCACCATAATAAATGAAAGTTATAAGACCGATTTTACCAGCACCTTTGGAATTTCCCAAGGAAGCAGCTCCACCCACCAACGAGAAAAAAACCATAGGTACAACTACCATTTTGATCAGTGACATAAACAGGTCGCCAATTGGAGCGAACATGTGGGCAGGCTGCCCCATCACCAGACCAACGACAGCACCGAGAATAGTGGCTACTATAATCCACTTACCCAGACTGTCAAGAAATGAACCCTTACTTTCTTCTGACATAATTTCTCCTCCATTTACATAAAATTAATTGAAAATTCACACGATTTCCAATTCTCACTATGTTTAATTATAGATGCTTTGACCTGCTTTGTCTACTGACAATATACAATTTTTAAAATGTCTTTTAAATTTTCTGAATATTTAATCTAATCTCAATGAAATCGCCACCTTTGACCTGTAATTGTATAATAAAAATATGGAGGTAATTACTATGAAACAATCCTACTATGAAAATCAGGCCGAAAGCACGGCCAAAACCATACAACAATACAAAAAAGACAGCCAATTGTTTACCACTAAACGAACATTGGCCTTTATTCTCCTGGTATTAACCGTGGGAGCTGCTTATGACTTCGGTAAGAGCTGGATACTGCTGCTAGCCATATTTATCTTTGCCTATTTTTTCTACCTAATAAAAGCCCATAGTCAATTGCATGACCACTTGCTGTATGAAGAAAATAAATTACAGGTTATAAACAGATACCTGGGACGGTTTAACGGAGACTGGAAAAAATATCCTGACGGCGGAGAGGACTTTATGTCACGTAATATCCCTCAGGATACTGATCTGAATATATTAGGCCCCAATTCCCTATTTCAATATTGCTCCGTCGCCAGAACAGAAGCCGGGCGAAAGCGCCTGTCCCAACGCTTACAGCCCGATCCTGTTGCCATTGACGAAGTAATCTCTCGGCAGAAGGAAACAAAGTTTTTCCTGGATCACCCAGCTGAATCCATTCACCTACAAAGCTTAAGCCAACCTATTCCTCTTAATCACAGTATGCAAAAACTCTTAGATTACATCTCCGATAGGCAGGGAGATTATCCAAAAACCTTTACCAAGGTAAGCATCCTGTTACCTGTATTATCCCTTGCTATGTTAATATTGGCTGTTATCGATATTATCCCCTCTGAGCTTCCCCTGCTGCTGTTTTCCTTGCAATTGGGACTGGCACTGCTTATGCTGGGCAAGAACAGCAATCATATTACGCCATTATACAAATTAAACAAGGAGCTGGTGCATTATTATCAGCTGCTTTCTGCCCTGGAAGAAATACTTCCGGAAAAAATCGGCCAGCTTGATCCTACAGAAATCAAATCATCCCTTGCTCCAATAAAAAAACTGGGCTTACTATGCATGTTAGCAGAGCTTCGCCATAATTTCATTCTGTTATTCCTGCTTAATTTCCTGTTATTATGGGATATACATGTTGTCAATCTTTTCATTAATTGGCAAAAAAAATATGGAGAGCAGCTACAGCATTGGCTGTCTATATGGCATGAAACAGAGGTTAGCCTTAGTCTGGCCACCATAGGACAATCCCGGGAAAATGCCATTATGCCACTACTGCTTAATGTTGATACTCCACGGATAGAAGCTGAAGAATTAGAAAACATATTAATTGAAGAGGGTAAAAGCATCGCCAATTCCCTAACCCTTGTTCCTTCTTTAAATGTTATTACCGGCTCCAATATGTCCGGTAAAACTACCTGGCTGCGAACCCTGGCCTCAGCTTGTATTTTAACCTATGCCGGTGCTCCGGTAGTAGCCCAACGCTTCGCTTTAAGTCCCATGAAGATTCTAACCTCTATTCGCGTAAACGATGACCTGAGCGATGGCATCTCCACCTTTTATGCTGAGCTTACCCGCCTGAAAGCCATGATTGAGGAAACCAAGAAGGGCACACCTATATTGGCAGTAATCGATGAAATATTCAAGGGAACCAATTCGGCGGACCGGATCATCTGCGCTCAAACCGCGCTAATTCATCTAGCTAAGGCAAAGGTCATTACCCTGGTATCCACCCATGATTTTGAACTTTGTCACTTAAAACCTAATAATGAAATACCGGTGAATAACTACCATTTCCAAGAACATTACCAGGAAGATAAAATCTTATTTGACTACAAAATAAAAAATGGGCCTTGTGAAACCACAAACGCCCAATATCTGTTAAAAATGGTGGGTATAGAATAAAACCTCATCCACCGCAAGCGGTCCCCCTTCCCCAGAGAGGAAGGCATTTTTAGCCTTCTCCTTTGGAGAAGGTGGCAGCCGCAGGCTGACGGATGAGGTTTATTTTTAATATGCCAGTAACTGTTTAGCCGTAAACTGGTCGGTTATTAACACATTGGCGTAGCGTCCCTTTAGGGCCGCCTTAATGGCAGGAATCTTAGCTTCTCCACCAGAAACCAATATACTATGTTCCTTGCTTCGCAGTTCATCCAGGGTTATACCCACTGTCCGGGCATCCAACTCCTTGTTACATATCCGTCCATCCGCATCAAAGAAACGGGAGCAAATATCTCCTACTGCTGTTTTCTGAATTTTACTCTTTTCATCGGCATCTGTATAACCAAGGCGGAAAAACAAAGCATTCGGTCGTACCGTACCTACGCTGAATATGGCAATATTGGCATGATTACCAATTTCCAAAACCCTTTTAATATGCCGGTCCTGATCCACCATTTCCTTGACTTCCCTACTGCCAAATACAACCGGCAGTGGCAAATACTGCGCTATTGTAGTGTAATTATTGGAAAAATTATCCAGTATATCCTTAGCGTAATTTCGCCACTTGGAATGGGTGACACCACCCTCCAGCTGAACTATCTGTGCTCCCTTTAGCTCCTTGGGAATCAAAGAACAGGACATATTGTACAATGTGGTTCCCCAACCCACACCGATAATATCTCCATCCTGGACGATAGAGTCAAGATACTCTGCCGCCTTAATGCCGATATATTTTTTTATTTCATCCTCATCATTCAAAGTTGAGGAAGCAATCCTGACCTCATGAAGATGATACCTTTCCACAAGCATCTGCTCCATGTTGGACATATCCTCCACTGGATCCATTATTTGAATTTTGACATACCCCTTGTCTTTGGCATACTGCAGCAATCTCGAAACTGATGGCCTAGATATACCCAGCTCTTCGGCAATTCTCTGCTGACTATACTCAGACCGATAATATAGCCTTGCCACATTAATGGAAAGCCTGTCCCTATCGCGGTTCATACCCCTATCCTCCTGAAACCACTCATAATTATTATTTATTATTTACAAATGTAAACACATTTTCATTATCCATGTTACAAAAGTAAAAATCAAGTAATAAAACATCAACAATAAGAAATTTTTGAAAAATTTATAACATTTTTTTTACGGTATTAATCCTGTTTTTTATTACTAGCTATTAATTTGTTATTATTGTTTGAACACAATTGCAGCAAGGCTTTCAGCATTTTTTCATAATTCTGAATTGTGGCAAAATTTTCGCAACTGTGGATAGAATCAACGTTTATCAAGGTTTAGGCCCCTTGACATTTAAAATCTCTGATTTTATACTTAGACCATAGCTTTTTTTTATTAATCAAGCAGGAGGTATTATTAATGAAAATTTCAAAGAAACACGCTTTGGCAGCTGGTATTCTTGCTGCTGTAGCAACCATGGGGATTCAGAGCTTTGTAGCTCCAGCACAGGTTGAGGCAAAGGCAGACCTCGACACTTATTTCGATTTTGAGCCACATCGTGGTGGTCGTGATGCTCGTCCAGAGAACACCCTTTACTCTTATGCTTATGCAATTGAGATGGGTGGTACTTCCATCGAGTGCGACATGCAGCTCACTGCAGATAACAACATCGTAATGAGCCATAACCCTGTTCTGAACCCAGACATCACTCGTTATAAGGGTACTAACAAGTATGTTGAGGCAGGCAAGTACGATCTCCGTACTATGACTGTTCCTGAAATCAAGAAGTTCGATGTTGGTGTTATGGACCCTATTACCAATCCAGATCATTACTACAATGGTCATGGTAAGTCTCAGGTAACCCCAGCTTCCGCTGAGATTCCTACTATTGATGAACTCTTCCAGCTGATCAAGGATTCCGGTTATCAGGGCCTCGTAAACATCGAGACTAAGTCCTATCCAGATCCTGAGTATCCAGAGGGTTACAAGCATACTCCTGATGCCAAGAAGTTCGTTCGCGTATTCTATGACAAGGTTAAGCAGTACAACATGCAGGATCATGTAATTCTGCAGTCCTTCGACTGGGCTACCTTGATTGAAATGAAGAAGATTGACCCTAACATCACTTGCTCCGCTCTGTGGTGCGAGCAGCCTTCTTGGGGTCGTGATTCCGAGTGCATCCGTATGTTTGAACCAGAGGTTTCCCCTTGGCTCGGCGGCTTAGATGTTAGAAAGTTCCCTGGTAGCTCTGTAAATGCTAAGGTTATCAATGCAGCTCATTCCTTCGGTGCAGAAGTTATTTCTCCATACTATCCAGAAATCAGCACTGATGATGTAGATCTTGCACATTCCTTGGGCATGAAGGTTGTTCCTTGGACTGTAAACAGCATCGAAGCTATGGATCAGCTCTACAACATGGGCGTTGACGGTATGATTTCCGATAAGCCTTGGATTCTCCGTGCTTACCTCGAGAAGAAGGGTGCTAAGCTCCGTCCTACCAAGAAGGTAGCCGTAGCTAAGTATCACCTCGAGCCAAACCATCGTGAAGTTGATACTCACAAGATGGCTGGCGGTACTGACGCAGCTTACTAATATCCTGCTTGGATAAACAAATTGAACTCAGCTCCTTTTGGGGCTGGGTTCTTTTTTGTGTGCTTTACGCAAGTGTCCGATTGACTCTCTGACGTGTGAACTCTTGCGGTATATGAGGTTTTATGGTTTAATTACATTACAGAGGTGAAATTATGGGCGATTTAAAAGAACCTTTAAATGAAATTACTAACCAGCCAACTGAAGATAAACAACAAATACACCCAGAAGAACCCAACGAGGATATTATTCCAGAAATTGCCTTAAAAAAAGAATTTATCCGAAAAAAGAAAACCATCGGCAGCTACATAAAGAAATTAATTATTCTCTGCGTAGGAGCCTGTCTATACGCAGCTGGACTGGAAATATTTCTCATTCCAAACCAGATTATCGATGGTGGCGTAGTTGGTATATCCATTATGGCATCTTATCTAACCAATATAGATTTTAGCGTTTTTATGCTGATTATCAATCTACCTTTCTTGTATTTAGGGTATAAACATATTGGCAAAACCTTTTCCATATCCACCGTTGTAGCTATTCTTCTCCTGGCTCTCTGGACGGAATATTTTGAACCTATTGCCCAAGTTACCGACGATTTCTTTTTGGCAGCCATATTTGGTGGAATTGTAGCCGGCGCCGGTGTGGGACTGATTATCCGTAACAGTGGTTCTTTGGATGGTACGGAAATCGTGGCCATAATAGTGGACAAGCGCTCCACCTTTTCCGTGGGTGAAGTGGTGCTGTTCTTCAATATCTTTATTCTGGGCGCTGCTGGTTTTATCTTTGGTTGGGATAAGGCTATGTATTCTCTGGTAGCCTATTTCGTCATTTCCAAGATGATTGATGTCGTTATAAAGGGTTTGGACGAATCCTATGCTGTGATGATTATTTCAGATGAAAGCGATGAAATAGCCGATGCCCTGATGAGCCGACTGGGACGTGGTGTGACTTTTATCAAAGGTATGGGTGCCTATACTGGTGACCCGAAGAAGGTTATTTATTGCGTTGTTACCCGTCTGGAAGTGGACAAACTAAAAGAAATCGCCATTGAAAAGGATGAAAATGCCTTTATCACCATCAATCCAGTTCACGATATTGTGGGTGGAAGATTTAAGAAAAAATCCATACATTAAAAAATAAGACCTCATCCGACAGCTTTCAGCTGCCACCTTCCCCTCTGGGGAAGGCAAAATAGGTGGATGTTACTACCACTTATAAGCCTTCTCCTATGGAGAAGGTGCCCGAAGGGCGGATGAGGTTTTTTATTATTCAGTAAATAAAGGGGTGGAATAGTAGCGATCGCCACTGTCTGGCAACAGAGCAACGATGACCTTGCCCTTATTTTCAGCCTTCTTGGCATACTCGATAGCTGCATGAAGGGCTGCACCAGAGGAAATACCTACAGAAATACCCTCCTTATGAGCCAGCAGCTTAGCAGCAGCAAAAGCATCTTCATTAGCGGCCTTAAATACCTCATCATAAATCTTGGTATTCAGTACATCCGGTACGAATCCAGCACCAATTCCCTGAATTTTATGGGACCCTGCCTTGCCCTCGGACAGCACTGGCGAATCCTTTGGCTCCAGAGCCACAATTTTTACATTGCTGTTCTGCTCCTTGAGATACTCTCCTACACCAGTTACAGTACCACCAGTACCTACACCAGCGATGAATACATCTACCTTGCCATCAGTATCCTTCCAAATCTCCGGACCAGTGGTGGACTTGTGAGTACGTGGATTTACACCATTGACAAACTGACCAGGAATGTAGCTGTTAGGAATCTCCTTCAACAGTTCCTCTGCCTTGGCAATAGCTCCCTTCATTCCCTTGGCACCCTCGGTGAGAACAATTTCTGCACCATAGGCCTTCAGGATATTCCGACGCTCTACGCTCATTGTTTCCGGCATAGTCAGAATGATCCGATAACCCTTGGCTGCTGCAATAGCCGCCAAACCGATACCTGTATTACCAGAGGTTGGTTCAATAATTACTGAACCCTCCTTCAACAGACCTTTTTCCTCCGCATCTTCAATCATGGCCTTGGCAATTCTGTCCTTGACACTACCAGCCGGATTAAAGTACTCCAGCTTAACCAGTACAGTGGCCTCCAAGCCCAATTCCTTTTCGATATTTACTACTTCAACCAGAGGTGTATTGCCTACCAGATCCAAAGTTCCTTTATATATATTCGACATAACAATTCCCCCAATCATTTATACGCAGATTAATTATGCATTTACGAAAATATTTAAGTTCAGCTAGAAGACTAAAAGGCTCCTCAGATTGCAGCAAAGCCCTTCTCCAAATCGGCAATAATATCATCAACATGCTCTACACCTATGGAGAGACGGATAGTGCTCTGACTAATGCCCTGATCAGCCAACTCCTCCTCGTTCAGCTGTGAATGCGTAGTGGAAGCCGGATGAATTACCAGGCTCTTTACATCAGCCACATTAGCCAGCAAGGAGAAAATCTCCAAATTGTCGATAAACTTCCAAGCTTCCTCCTTGCCACCCTTAATCTCAAAGGTGAAAATGGAACCGCCGCCATTCGGGAAATACTTCTCGTAAAGCTTGTGATCCGGATGATCCTTTAAGGAAGGATGATTTACCTTAGCTACCTTTGGATGCTTGTTAAGGAACTCGATAACCTTCTTGGTATTTTCCGCATGACGCTCCAAACGAAGTGACAAAGTTTCCACACCCTGCAACAAGAGGAAGGCGTTAAATGGAGAAATGGTTGCACCAGTATCTCTCAGCAAAATTGCCCGAATATAAGTCACAAAAGCAGCTGGTCCAACTACATCATAGAAGGATACACCATGATAGCTAGGGTTTGGTGCAGCAATATTTGGATATTTACCACTGGCCTTCCAATCAAACTTACCAGCCTCCACAATAATACCACCCAAGGTAGTACCATGGCCACCGATGAACTTCGTAGCAGAATGTACTACAATATCAGCACCATGCTCGATAGGACGAATAAGGTATGGCGTACCGAAGGTATTATCTATTACCAATGGCAGTCCATGCTTATGAGCTATTTTAGCAATGGCATCAATATCTGGAATATCACTGTTAGGATTACCAAGTGTCTCTAAATATATAGCTCTGGTGTTTTCCTTAATAGCACCCTCAACCTCTTTTAAATCATGGGCATCAACAAAAGTAGTTTCAATACCATATTGAGGTAAGGTATGGGCCAAAAGATTATAGCTGCCACCATAAATTGTCTTTTGAGCCACAATATGACCACCATTAGCCGCCAAAGCCTGAATAGTATATGTTATAGCTGCGGCACCTGATGCCAAGGCCAATGCGGCACTACCACCCTCCAAAGCTGCTAAACGCTTTTCTAATACATTCTGAGTGGAGTTAGTCAAACGTCCATATATATTACCAGCATCAGCCAAGCCAAAGCGATCAGCCGCATGCTTACTGTTTCTAAATACATATGAAGTGGTCTGATATATAGGAACTGCTCTTGCATCGCTGGCTGGATCTGGCTGCTCCTGACCTACATGTAATTGTAAAGTTTCAAATTTGTAGTTGCTCATAATCGTAATCCCCTTTTCTTTTCATTTTTTTTAGTAGTTAATTTAATAAAAAAGCCCGAGACATCGGATATGTTCCCGGGCTAATGACTAACATAATCAGCAATTTCAACATCGCGTCATCGAGGAGTGCAAAGACACAGCGTCAAAGCCCCCAGTCATATAATATGCCCGGCTGCTGCACATTCGACAACACATCATGTTACTCTTTCTCAAGGATAATATTGTCTTCATCTCTACACACCTCTTTCTTAGTTTACTGATACGATAATTTGTATGTTATTGTATCAGTGCGCTTGTCATTGATGAAACTATAACACCTCTCACCTATCATGTCAATAGGTTTTATAAAAATTTTTTATTTATTTTTGCTACGGTAGTCTTCCAAGGCTGATTTTATGGCTTGTTCCGCCAATACCGAGCAATGAATTTTGTGAGTTGGCAGCCCATCCAAGGCTTCAGTCACTGCCTTATTGGTAATTTTTTCCACCTCACTAAGGGGTTTACCCTTAATCATTTCCGTAGCCATAGAGCTGGAGGCAATAGCACTGCCACAGCCAAAGGTTTCGAATTTAACATCCTTGACCATCTCGTCCTCAATCTTTAAATACATCTTCATTATATCGCCACACTTGGCATTACCCACTTCCCCAATGGCATTGGCATCCTCCAATACACCCAGATTACGTGGATTGCGGAAATGATCCATTACTTTTTCACTATATAAAGCCATTTTCTAGTCTCCTTTTATCAAATATTATTATTTGCCTTTCCTTTTGACATAGGATTAAGCGGGTGGCATGCGGGTGATTCCATGAATAAGCAAAGCGTCAAATGGCACATCACAACGAAACATATCAAAGCTGATATGTAGTTGCTGACGGCCGCGAAGCCCGTCAACATCTCGAAGATGCCGTATCCTCTTTGATGTGACACTAGCGGCGCGCATGAATGGAACACCCCATGACAGGGCCCGCCTTGTGATTTATATCACTTCGGGTATAAACCTTATCCGTCAGCGAGTGGCATGCGGGTGGTTAGACCTGCAGCTGGCGTGCTATCCGTTGGCCAGGCTTTCAAAGCAAATGCTTGGCCTTCCCCGTACTCAAATCCCGCCATACCGGGGAAAAACTCCGAAGATAATCCACAACTTCCTTGACAGACTTGATTATATAATCCGCATCAGCCTCGGTTATATCCTCACCCAGACTCAACCGCAAAGACCCATGAGCCACATCGTGAACCCGGCCAATTGCCAGCAGTACATGGCTAGGATCAAGGGAACCAGAGGTGCAAGCACTGCCGGAGGAGGCCTGTATCCCCTTATCATCCAGCAACAAAAGTAAAGACTCACCTTCAATACCCTCAAAGCAGAAATTGATATTGCTTGGCAGACGCTTTTTAGCATCACCATTTAAAACAGAATGAGGTATTTCGGCTAAACCATTGATTATTCTATCCCGCAGAGCCCCTATATGCGCCGTATTCTTGTCCATATTGGCACTGATTTCCTTTAAAGCAGCCGCCATAGCCGCAATACCTGGAACATTTTCCGTACCAGCCCGCTTGCCCCTTTCCTGAGCACCACCTTCAATAAGATTGGTAAGGGCTATTCCCTTTTTGACATATAGGAAACCTACTCCCTTTGGCCCATGGAATTTATGAGAAGATGATGACAACATATCGATATTTTCAGCCACCACATCCACTGGTACATGGCCAATAGCCTGTACCGCATCCGTGTGAAACAGAACATTTTTCTTGTGGCAAATAGCCCCTATTTCCTTTATAGGCTGAATCGTACCAATTTCATTATTGGCATACATTATGGTCACCAGACAGGTATTGGCATTAATGGCCGCTTCCACTTCTTCCGGACGCACCAATCCGTCCTCATGGACATCGAGCAAAGTAATGTCAAATCCCTGCTTCTTCAGCTTCTCTAAAGTATGCAGTACTGCATGATGCTCAAAGGCTGTGGAAATAATATGGCGTTTTCCCTGTTTCTTTCCCAGTTCTGCCGCCGAAAGAATAGCCTGGTTATCCGCCTCACTGCCACCGGAGGTAAAGAGAATCTCTCCCGGCTGGGCGTTTATTACCCCCGCCACATCGGCCCGGGCCTGCTCCAATACCTCTTTTGCCTGCTGGCCAAACTCATACAGGCTGGAGGGATTGCCATAATTTTCCTTCATATGTTCTACCATTATCTTTATCGCAGCTTCACTCATCTTGGTGGTTGCCGCATTATCAGCATAAATCATAAACATTATTCTCCTTTCTTTTGCTGTGGTAATTATATTCCTATTCACCCTATGTGTCAATAGGTAAAAAAATACTTGATTTACCAATTAACCTTGGAGTATAATAGGCAAAAGTAAAATAACTTTACAAGGAGGTTTTGCCATGATTTCCACTCGTGGACGATACGCCATCCGCGTTATGATTGATTTGGCGGAGAATGATAATGGTCACTATGTACCTTTAAAGGATATTGCTGCCCGGCAGGAAATATCCAAAAAATATTTAGAAATAATTGTAAAGGATTTGGTGGCTGGTGAGATAATCGTAGGAGCCAGTGGCAAAGGAGGCGGCTACAAGCTATGCCGTAAACCGGATGAATACACTGTTGGCGAAATTCTTGAATTGATGGAAGGCACCATTTCCCCAGTGGCATGCCTTACTGAAAAAAATAACAACTGCCCAAGAAAGGGAATTTGCCAGACTCTGCCAATGTGGTCCGAATATGACAAGCTGGTACACGAATTTTTTTACCACAAAAAGCTAAGTGACTTGGTGAAGGAAAAAAACTTATAACGCCATTGTTCAAATTTTTCTTCTTTAGAAGAAAAATCTTCCAATTAGCGTTTCCCCACAGGGACTAGCTTCGCGTCGCAACGAGCTGGGAGATATGCTCGCCAGCTGTTGTAGTTTGTTTTCCCCCACCTAAAGAGGTGGAGGACATCTTAAAGCTCGTTATAATAAAATGGCTGTGAAAAATTTTTTTTCACAGCCATTTTATTATGGTATATGTACATTTATTTCTTTGAAATCTGCGATTTAACATCTTCAATGGTCATATTCCCATCAATGATTATTTTATCCAATCCATAATAATCACAAACAGGATCATGGGTCAGCCCGGTATCAAAATCGTCATAGGCAATATGACGGAGAACACGCCGCTGCTCCGGAATATCACTGGGTGCAATATTAACAACCTTTTTCCCTGCTGCAGCTTCCTGGGCAATATACGCCATCCGGGTGGTGTCTTCCCGCCAAATACTATATAGTACCAACATAGTTGCCAATACAATGAAAGTAAGAAGACAAGAACCGCCTACACGCCAATTTCTACCCTCCGGCCGAATAAATAATCTTTCCTTTACCTCGTCAATGTCCAAAATCACCATAACACCAATAATAAACATTATTGTTGAGCTAAACAAGGCCCGTCCCGGAAATGATGGTGCCCCTATCATCATTACATTATTGAAAAAACACAGGCCTATGAGAAATGCCCCATAACGAAGCTCTGGAAAATCCTCCATCAGCAATCGGCAAGGAATTTTTTCTTTCACACAACGGATGCGTTCCTTAAACACCCCCAGGGATCGTACGCTGATAAGGTATACATATGCGATACCCGCCAAATAGATAAATGCTTCCTCAAACCCCTGCATTGTATTATGAAAATGATCAAATAACACCAAGTCATTTATACCTAATGGCAAAAAAAAGCCATAAACAATGGCATCCTCGATAGTTTGCCCCACAAACCCGGTCGTGGAAAATGAAACTATAGTCACCAGCAAAATAGTCAGCAGAAGATAGGGATGCTGGCCTTTTGATACAGGAACTGCCTCTATCCCCCGCCGTTTTGCTGTCTCAAGATATAGCAGCCGCACGGCCAACACCAATGTCATAATAATTGGCATCATATACAAAATCATTTCCAAATTTCCAACAATCTGGTTAAGAAAATGAAACAGCCAAGACCGATCCTGATCCTCCTCAATACGAACGAAATTACCGGGAGCAATAAGGCAAATCACACTTCCTATCAATGAGCCCACTGCACCGGTACCCATCCAGTATTTAAAACATCCTTGCCGATGCGCATGCCAGCAACACCAAAAAACCAGTAATGTGGTTGTAACAGTAAGATTTTCGACCGAGCAGGCAGCAATTACCCCCAATAGGAGCATAGTAATGGTCAGCCAGCCATCGGGCAGCTGCATGGTACCAGCCAAGGAAAAATTATATGGGATAAGGAAAATAGCCGTAAAAAGCCCTGTCCATAAATAAACTGTCGAGCCGCACAGCCAGATGGCTACCTCACCAAAATGGGATAATCCAAGCCACATAAACAGCCCAGCCAAAAACAGCAGCCCCGGTTTATCCAGACAATCTATTCTTCTTCTCACATGCATTACCATCACGGCACACATCACGGCAAACACTAAGGCATTGTCCATATTAAACCAGTTTTTCCCTACCAGCATAAATACAAACTGTATAAAAAAGCTGACCAATCGTCCACCATGTAACAAATAATACCGCTCAAGGGATAAAACCACATCACCCATAGATTCCAGGTGATTACCGGTTTTCCAAATCAGCCCGGACCAATAATCGTCCCGATAAAGTGGCATTAAGGCATTGGCTGCATACATTAAAGCAAACCAGCCGATTAACACCATTATCCCTTTTAGCTTACTTGTTTCCCTACAATCAATCTTTTTCCATTCCATAATCTTCAAAATATACCTTAAATAATCCTTTATCTTTAATGCTATTAGTTATTAACTGAAACACTTTTACATTATACAAAAAGTCCTATGACTTTGGCAATTATTATTGCAATTTCCATAGGACTTTTATAGGCACAGCACTATTCTATTGTCTTACAGCAGCTCATCTTCATCATCAAAACCAAAGATACTGAAGTGGTCTTCGTAGTGCTCCTTGACATGGTTAATACCCATATAAGAAACAAACGGGGCCAGTTCACTGAGCTGCATAACTCTTATATCGCCATCAAGATTGGCCATAACAATTTCATTGATATCAAATTCAGCCATTACCTGCAGGCATCCACCACAAGGCACAAATGGATTTTCTGTGTCAGCAACTACTGCCACAGCATCAAATTCTCTTTTTCCATCGGATACAGCCTTATAAACCGCCGCACGCTCAGCGCATACAGTCAAACTCATTGAGCCGTTTTCAACATTGCAGGCTGAATACAAGGTACCATCAGATGCCAAAATGCAGGCACCAACTTTAATCTTTGAATAAGGACTGTAGGATTTCATTCTGGCATCCTTGGCCATTTTAATCATGGTATCAGAAATTTCTTCATTAATCATACTTATCCTGGCTCCTTTTTTGTCAAATTATACCGCTCTATGGTTAAATTTTATTCTATATATATAATTTTATCAATGTATTTTTAATTTTCAAGTATATTTATGGGCATTTATCCACATTTTACTGTACATATCCACCTAAAATCACCCACATACCTGTGGATAGTGTGAATAATTTTGTGGACAACTCAATATATAGTGAATAAAATCATCTCATACACAATATATAGAAAATCACCAGACAATCTATCTAATTATGTCTGTGGATATTCGGTTTTTATAAAATATTTTCCATATATTAGTTGCATTAGTTACCTTTCCATCTTATAACTCAATGGAAGATATCCATTTCGTTGAAACGCTAATTAGAATATTTTTCTATTTTTAAATAGAAAAATTTGAACAACTGCGTTATAATAGCTAGGCAGTTTAAAATAAATTTCTTACATAATATAGAAGGAAGCGAATTTTTTGCAAAGAAGAAATTATCAGCAACAAGAACCTATATATAGATCCAGACGCCATAGAAAGAGAAAAAGTAATTTCTGGCCAATATTCCTACTCTTGGTTGCTTTTATTATAGCAGCTGTTGCGGGAGCTTTATTTGCCTCTTCAAATCTCTTTAACAAGCCACAAAAAGCTAACAAAGAAAATCTCATGGTTGCCAAGGACAAAATCATGGTTATGATAATGGGCGTCGATGAACGAGAGGGAGATGTGGGCCGTTCTGACACCCTTATGGTGGCCACCCTGGATCCAAAGAAGAAGAAAGCCGCTTTGCTTTCCATCCCAAGAGATACACGGGTAAAAATTAAAGGAAATGGCTTTGACAAAATTAATGCCGCCTATGCTTACGGTGGCTACCAGCTCACTCAGGACACGGTGGAAAACCTGCTGGGCGTACAAATGGAGCATTATGTCATCATAAACATTAAATCCTTTAAAAAGATAATTGATGCCATTGGCGGCGTGGATATAAATGTGGAAAAACGCATGTATTATGAGGATATCTGGGATGATGACGGAGGATTATTGATTGACCTTCAGCCAGGCATGCAGCACATGGACGGTGACACAGCCATTACCTATGTGCGCTACCGCGATGAAGAAGGTGACATTGGCCGTATAGGACGCCAGCAGAAATTTATGCAGGCTGTAATGGATAAAATCACTTCACCAGCCATTATTCCTCGTATTCCAGCTATTGTTAAGGAAATCATCGGTAGTGTGGAAACAGATTTATCAGTGAAGCAGATTATTGAATTCCTCACAGCCCTTAAGGAGGCCCAGCGCTCCGGACTACAATCGGAAATGTTGCCGGGCAAACCTGTATACATCGACGGTGTCAGCTACTGGGTTCCCGATTTATCAAAACTTAGAACTACCATTGCTAATACATTGGATGTACCTATGAGCGGCAATGTACGCAGCAGCATGGAAAAGGATGCCATGGAATATCAGGAATCGATTCCGGAGAACGCCCGGGAGCTTAACCCGGAGGAAAGCAAACGGCTTAATAAAATGGAAACTGATGAAGAAGTCAAGATGGAAAGGAAAAAGCCAAAAATTCCATCCACTGACAGTTCCTTACTGAAGGATCCTTACGGCGATGATGATAAACCAGCCAGTCAGCCGAAGAAATCAAACAATAATACCAGTCGTCCTACAGCGCCTTCACCAAGTGTTCCTTCTGCTGGAAAAAAAGCACAATAAAATCACAACAAAAAATCGCTCTCTACTGAGAGCGATTTTTTTATTATCTATTAATCATTTTTCTGCAACAAGGTTGCCATAGAGGACACCTTATCACCTTCCGCCGGTTTCATAATGATTACTCCCTGGGTATTACGGCCAATCTGGCTGATACCACTGATGGAGGTTCTAAGAACCACACCACCTTCAGTAATCAAAAGCAGCTCATGATCCTCATGAACCACGGACATACCGATAACCTTACCGGTTTTTTCCGTAACCTTAAGGTTAATCAGACCCTTACCGCCACGATTTTGCACTGTGTACTGGTCAATGGTGGTACGCTTACCTAAACCACATTCGGTAACGGTAAGTACATCCGCATCTTCCTTCAAGGTATCCATGGCAACTACCTCATCACCCTTGGAAAGACGGATACCCCTTACGCCGCGGGCCACACGACCCATTACACGAACCTGCTCCTCATCAAAGGCAATGGCCATACCATCCTTGGTTCCCAGCATAATCTTCTGCTTGCCATCGGTAATCTTAACACCAATGAGCTCATCACCTTCCATTAGACTGATGGCAATAACACCAATCTTCCGGGAAGTGTTGAAATCAGACAAACTAACCCGCTTTACCACACCCATCTTGGTGGCCATAAACAGGAATTTATCCGGATTATAATCCCGTACCTGGATTACTGCGGTAACCTTTTCACCTTCGTCCAGCTTCAACAAATTAATCAAGGCAGTTCCCTTGGCTGTACGGCTGGCTTCTGCTATCTGGTAGGCCTTCAGGTAATATACCCTGCCCATATTGGTGTAGAACAATATGGTATGGAGATTAGTGGTAATCAGGAGATTTTCTACAAAATCATCCTCCTTGGTTGGCATACCATTTACACCAGTACCGCCCCGATTCTGGCGGCGGTAAGTATCAAGTTTAATGCGCTTGATATAATTTCGATGGGTAATGGTAACCACCACATCATCATCGGCAATCATATCTTCAATATCAATATCACTCATATCATGAGTAATATTGGTACGACGCTCATCGCCAAACTTCTGCTTAACCTCGGTAAGCTCCTCCTTGATGATTTCCATTATCTTCCATTCATCAGCCAATACCGACTTCAACCATTCGATACGCTTTAAGATTTCCTGATACTCTTCTTCAATCTTTTCCCGCTCCAGACCTGTTAAACGCTGGAGACGCAGATCAAGAATAGCCTGAGCCTGTTTTTCAGTAAGGCTAAAGCCCTCCATCAAGGCTGCACGGGCGATATCCGCAGTTCTGGACTCACGAATAGTGGTAATTACCGCATCAATATGGTCAAGAGCAATATTCAAACCCTCCAAGATGTGGGCTCTGGCTTCTGCCTTGGCCAGTTCATAACGGGTACGTCTGGTAATAACATCTTCCTGATGTTTTATGTAATAATGAAGAACCTGCTTTAAGGTTAATACCTTTGGCTGATTGTCCACCAGGGCCAACATGATTACACCAAAGGTCTCCTGCATCTGGGTATGCTTGTACAACTGATTGAGCATTACATCAGGATTAATATCCTTGCGCAACTCAATAACAATCCGCATACCACTACGGTCAGATTCATCTCTTAGATCAGTAATACCTTCAATCTGCTTGTCCCGTACCAAATCAGCAATTTTTTCAATCAGACGGGCCTTATTTACCTGATAAGGAAGCTCAGTAACAATAATCCGTGGCTTACCATTGGACATGGTCTCAATATTGGCCTTGGCCCGCATCTTTATCTGACCGCGGCCGGTGGTATAAGCACTCTTGATACCGCTGGTGCCCATAATAAGTCCACCAGTAGGGAAATCAGGACCCTTAACTACTGTCATCAGCTCCTCAGCTGTGGCATCCGGATTATCAATAAGCATCAATACACCATCAATTACCTCATTCATGTTATGAGGTGGTATATTAGTTGCCATACCAACTGCTATACCGGAAGTACCGTTAACCAACAGTTCCGGAAATTTAGAAGGCAATACACATGGTTCCTTTAAGGACTCATCATAGTTGGGAACAAAATCTACTGTTTCCTTGTCAATATCCTGCAGCATAAGCTCAGAAATCTTTGACATACGAACCTCAGTATAACGCATCGCCGCTGCCGGGTCGCCGTCCACGGAGCCAAAGTTACCATGACCATCTGCCAACAGATACCGCATGGAAAAATCCTGGGCCATACGGACAATAGCATCATATACGGAGCTATCACCATGTGGATGATATTTACCCAATACTTCACCCACAATACGGGCGGATTTCTTATATGGCTTGCCGGAAGTCATACCTGCTTCCTGCATAGCATATAATATTCTTCTATGAACTGGTTTTAAACCATCACGTACATCTGGTATTGCTCTGGACACAATAACACTCATGGCATAATCAATATAGGAATTACGCATTTCCTGTTCCAGATTTACCGGTAAAATCTTACCTTCACCAAATTCCACTATCTCACCTCAAAATAACAAGTTACAAAATCAATCAGCTTCTAATTATACCATATTTAAAGGATTTTAGGAAGTTTTCACTTAATTATCTCTGAATATATAAAGCCCTCCCGAACCCCAGAATCACTATAAATTACCTTGTTCACTCCGAATTTTTTTACAATTACATCTGCGATTACCATACCTGAAATTATGGTGTTAATCCGATCAGGAATATTTTTCATCAATATTACAGCTTCATTCTGAGAAAGCTTGCCAGTACTACCAAATCTTCGTATCATTTCTTCAATTTTTCCTGATGAAACTGCTTTATTCTGTCTATCCTTAGTATACAGGGCATTATATAAGGCCGTGGTTCCTTTAAAAGTTCCCCCAATTCCACAAATTATCATACATTTTATACCGGAAAAACCAGTAGCCAATCCCAGCACATCTTCTGCTTTTTTATACATTTTATCAACTTCGTCTTTATTGGGTAAAACAGACTTGCAAAATTCCCGTTTCAAACCCAAAGAGCCAATATGCAGACTAATTTTTTCCTTTATTTCACCATCTTGGTAATAAACTAACTCGGTACTGCCTCCTCCAATATCCACCAGCATTCCCTGGGGCATATCTATATTTCTGGTAGCTCCTACAAAATCATATTCTGCTTCCTTATCACCAGACAAGATTCTTATATCAATTCCCGTACGCCTGCTTATCTCCGCTACAGCATCTTTGCTATTTACACAGTTTCGAAGGGCAGCCGTAGCAAAGGCAACCACATTTTCAATACTAAATATATTGAGAAAATCCTTAAATTCCTCCAAGATAACACATAGCTTATCAATCCCCTCTCTGGTCATAACATTGTTATCCAGATAAGAGGCTAAGCCCAACATATGCTTTTTTTTATGAATAAAATCAATATTACTTCCCTTTATTTCATAAATAGCCATTCTAACTGTATTTGAACCAATATCAATTATCGCCTGTATCATATTAATCCCCCAATTTTTCTCTATCCCGCGCCAATAAGTTATCTTAATTTATCCGACTACATTATGATATCATAATTTTATTGCTAAACCCATTAAATTATGCTAATATAACAGTGGGTGAACACTGTGGGGACAGTGTTTTGGTGGAAAAGGTAGATGGCGTAAAACGGGTAGCGTTCGGTTGCTGCCCGTTTTATGTTGTAATTATTTAAATATTTAAACAAATTCTATTTCTATTTATGTTATTTTATGATAATATTTTTTATATAGTATATTTATTAGTTTTATATATAAGTAGAATAGATGGTGATATAATATGACCAGTAAAATTTATGCACTTGTTGGACCTCATGCGTGTGGTAAAACTACTCTTATACACAAACTAATAGAGATGGGTGTTTGCTGTATTCCAGTTTATACCACCAAAGATCCTACTCCACAGGACAAGGATACTAAAACTAAAATTTTCGTTAGTCAGTCAGATTTCCTGAAGAAGGAATGGGTAGTAAAGGTAACCTATAAAGGTGACTATTATGGTCTGTTAAAGGACGATGTATTAAATGCTTTGACCAAACATCATGTTTCGGTTACTACCCTTAGTGCCAATGGTATAAAACAATTAAGCAAGATATTTCCTAAAAATCTGGAAACTGTTTATATCATGGTAGATTATGTCACTCTGATTGACCGTATGTTGAAGATGGGACACAGCAATACTGATATGAAATATCACCTGGAATATGCGGAAAATAACGGCGAATTTGATAGCTGGAAATTAACTGATCATGTAATAAAAAATATTGGCAAGGGAGATAAGGCCTTTAATCAGCTGATGTCCATAATGGGACTGTCAGCAAACTTCACCCCGGAAATGGTTGCCAGATTATAAAAAAATAGGACTTAATTGGAATTTCCAATTAAGTCCTTTTATTATGCTGTTATTTTCCCATGGCTGCTGCCTGCTGACGCAATAAATATATTCTTTCACCAGTATCAGGGTGAGTACTGAACAAATTAGTAAGCATCTTGCGGGAACCTGCCAACGGATTAATTATAAACATATGGGAAGTGGCTGGAGTAGCCTGATCCATTGGCCGGGCATGGAGAGAATAATACTCGATTTTTTCCAGGGCATCCGCCAAATAATTTGGATTTCCGCAAATCTCTCCGCCGGATTTATCAGCCTCATATTCCCGAGAACGTGATATGGCCATCTGAATCAGCATAGCTGCTATTGGAGCCAAAATAATTGTCACCAATAAGCCTATAATATTTCCACCATTATCATCATCATCAGAGCTGCCGCCAAAAATCATTGTCCACTGGGCGATATTAGCCAACATGGAAATTACACCGGCAATAGCTGCTGCCACTGTGGAAATCAATGTATCCCGATGTTTTATGTGGGATAATTCATGGGCAAGTACCCCACTTAATTCCTCTGGAGACAGGGCATTCATAATACCAGTGGTTACTGCAACTGCTGAATGGGACGGATTTCGCCCAGTAGCAAAGGCATTTGGAATAGGACTATTCACTATGCAAACCTTTGGCATAGGAAGCTCAGCTCTGGCTGCCAATCCAGCAACGATATTATACAGCTGCGGAGCCTCCTGAGGAGTAACCTCCCTTGCGCCATAAGCCTTTAAAACCATAGTATCGCTGAACCAATAGGTAAAAAAGTTCATGGCCAGGGAAATCATCAGCATCAAAACAGCACCATGTCTGCCACCAAAAGCACCACCAATGGCAATCATTATTCCCATGAGCAAAGCCATTAAAACTGTCGTTTTTAATGTATTCATAGATTAATCACCTCTCTGATACGCATTTCACCATCTACAGAGATTATACAAAAATATTATGAAAAACAAATTAAAAAATGTCAAAAAATCAAATTTTAATTAAATATCCAGATTACGTACGTATTTAGCATGTTCTTCAATGAACTGACGGCGAGGCTCTACCTTATCGCCCATGAGAATATTGAAGAGCTCATCTGCTTCCTGGGCATCCTCCATGTCCACCCGCAGCATGGTTCTGGTTTCCGGATCCATGGTGGTTTCCCACAGCTGCTCCGGATTCATTTCACCCAGACCCTTATAACGCTGAACATTTACACCATCACGGCCTACCTCATCCAACTTGGCATTCAGTTCTTCATCACTGAAGGTGTACCAATGCTTCTTGCCTTTTCTTATCTGATAAAGAGGTGGCTGGGCAATATATACATGACCATGCTCAATCAATGGCTTCATATAGCGATAGAAGAAGGTCAGGAGCAAGGTACGGATATGAGCACCATCCACATCCGCATCGGTCATGATAATGATTTTTCCATAACGACGTTTGGATAAATCAAATTCCTCACCAATACCACTGCCAAAGGCGGTAATCATAGTACGAATTTCCGCATTGCTGTAAATCTTGTCCAAACGGGCCTTTTCCACATTCAGAATTTTACCACGAAGTGGCAAAATAGCCTGGAAGCGACGGTCACGACCCTGCTTGGCACTACCACCGGCGGAATCACCCTCGACGATGTATATCTCGGCCTGCTCAGGATCCTTAATGGAGCAATCAGCCAATTTACCAGGCAAAGAACTTACTTCCAAAGCACTCTTTCTACGGGTAAGTTCTCTGGCCTTACGGGCTGCTTCCCTGGCTCTAGAAGCCAATACAGCCTTTTCCAATAATTCCTTGGTAATAGCCGGATTTTCCTCAAAATATTCATTAAGACCTTCCGAAACAATGGATTCAACAATACCCTTGGCCTCGGAATTTCCAAGCTTGGTCTTGGTCTGACCCTCAAACTGTGGATTACGTATTTTAAGGCTTATTACACAGGTAAGGCCTTCACGTACATCCTCACCAGCCAGATTTTGCTGATTTTCTTTGACTATATTATTGCGCTTGGCAAAATCATTGGCGGCTCTGGTAAGAGCACTCTTAAAGCCTGCCAAATGAGTACCGCCTTCTTCAGTATTGATGTTATTGACAAAGCTGCAAATCTTTTCCTGATAAGTATCGTTATACTGCATGGCAATTTCAACATCAATATCATCCTTCTGACCGTTGAAATAAATTGGCTTTTTATTTATTGTGGTCTTCTTCCGGTTGAGATATTCCACATAGGATTTAATGCCACCCTCAAAATGGAAGGATTCCTTCATACCGGTTCTTTCATCACTTAAGGTTATAGTAATACCCTTATTGAGGAAGGACAGCTCCCGCAGACGGCGCTTCAACACATCAAAGCTATATTCCGTAACAGTGAATATTTCCTTATCCGGCATGAAATGCACCTTAGTACCCACCACATCAGTATCACCATTAATAGTCAATGGAGAAGTGGTAACACCACGTTTAAAGGAAATATTGTGTATTTTCCCATCCCGGCGAACTTCTACATCCATGTACTCACTTAAGGCATTAACAACCGAGACACCTACACCATGCAGACCACCGGATACCTTGTAGCCATCACCGCCGAATTTACCACCAGCGTGCAGTACAGTTAAAACAACTTCCACAGCTGGCTTACCGGTTTCATGAATATCTACCGGAATACCGCGGCCATTATCTACTACAGTAATACTGTTATCACCATGAATAGTTACATCAATATGATCACAGTAGCCAGCCAAGGCCTCATCAATGGAATTATCCACTACCTCATATACCAAATGATGTAAACCACGCTCAGAAGTGCTGCCTATATACATACCAGGGCGCTTACGTACTGCTTCCAGTCCTTCCAATACCTGAATCTGATCCGCACCATAATCGCCATCTACTGCTGTAATATCTGGATCCTCTTCCTCATGATTAATTTTGATAGTATCATCAGTCAAAATATCGTTTAATTTATTTTCCTCACTGATGATATTTTCATTTTCATTAGCCATTAATAAATTCTCCTCCAAGTTTACAATCAATTTATATATTTATTGTCTATTTTTCCAATTATTAATTCTATCTTTTCGCATGTATTTAAAACCATCATTAAAATCATAACGAAATTTTTTTATGGTACTTTCCCGCATTTCCTCGGTTATTTTTTCTGGCGGAACAGATTTATATAGCATAGTTAACAAATCCATATAAAATGAATCTTTATTTTTAGGATTAATTATGGCTGCTAATTTTTGCATTAAAATAATTTTTTCTTCATTTACCTCATTAGCAGTACATTCTATATCCTTAGCCACATCACAATATCTTGCCCATGGCATATCCAGTAAATATTTTCTTATGGAAATTAAACGTTTATGCTTTTCTTCTCGTTTACATTTAACACATAATAATTCATCCGAAGGACATAAAACATCACATTTTTGACATTTATGCCATTTTTTTTCTCCCCGGTATTTTTTAAATTTTTCATCATTTATACGAACCTTATAAATTATTTTTCTTAATTTTTCATCCTCGATAAATGATAATTTATTTTCTATATTTTTTAACTCTTGATCTGTTATATTTATTTTTCTTATTTCATTGCCAATATTTTCAACTGCTTCTTCTTTTTCTTCACTATTTCTTGCTGGTGGAATATTAGTAAATACTATTTTTTCAACTAAATATTCACCCATATAATTATTTATTTTTTTTATTATTTCCTCTTCCATGTATGAAAGCTGGGTTGCCCATACTGGATGAACAGAATATAAATATAATTTTTTAAACTCTATTTTTACTGGTTTAACATTGGCAGAAATATGTTTTCCTACAATTCTTGGCCAATAAAATAATACCATATGACTGAAAAATTCTTTACCTACTCCCATTCCCTTAAGGGCTTGAGAAAATATTATATTCATTTTTTCCAGCTTGCCACTGCGTTTATCCGCCATGGTATCACTTCCTGCCAATTAGATCAACATTACCATTTTCTACACAGTAAAAAACTCCCGCTGTATCTTCATCAAAATAGGCTTTATCTGTAGCGGTTATAATTGTCTGTATTTTTTCCTTTTTTATAAAATCCAACAGCTGCTGACGTCTATTTACATCCAATTCACTCATTACATCATCAAGGAGCAAAACCGGATATTCTCCCTTTTCTGAACGGATAAATTCCAGCTCAGAAAGCTTCATGGATAAAACGCCGGTACGTTGCTGCCCCTGTGAACCAAATGCCTTTAAATCAATGCCATTCACACAAATATTAATATCATCACGATGTGGACCAATGCTGGTCACTCCACGATATATATCATCATTTCTTACTCGCAGCAACGCTTCATTATACCATAAATTTAATTTTTCTTCTATCTTGTCATGGTTTTCTGAAAATCCATTTATTCCATAGGAAATAGACAAAGTTTCTTCATTGGTAGAAATACGTCTTTGCATAAGATTAGCCAGCATATTTAATTTCTTTACTGCATCCAGTCTTTTAATTATGATTTTTGTTCCACAATCTGCCAGCTGTCCATCCCACATATCCAACATAGAAATGTCAGCTTTTCTTTCCCTAATATTTTTTAAAAGGGAATTTCGTTGATACAGCAATCTTTTATATTTAACTAATTCTCCGTAATATGCCGGACTGGCCTGGGATATTTCAATATCCAAAAAACGGCGACGTTCAGCTGGAGCACCCTTGATAAGATTTAAATCCTCCGGAGAAAACAAAACCACATTAAAAATTCCTATCAGGTCTTTTACCTTTATATTTCCCCCATTATGAAGTATCTTCCGCCTTTTTTCCCTTTGAAAAACAAATTCAAGCTTGTTCTCTACTCCCAGACGATCAAAGGTAAGGGAAATACTACTACCGGGACTGTTCCACATTATTAAATCATTTTCATTGTTAGTCCGAAAGGAACTTCCCATGGAAGCATAACAAACAGACTCAAGGATATTGGTTTTTCCCTGAGCATTTCTCCCGATAAATATATTGGTACCATCAGAAAAATCTAAATTTAACTCTTGGTAATTTCTATAACCAACCAGCCTTAGTTGACTAAGCTTCATGGCTTATCATTCTCCGATGCTGCAACCTGCCATGATCCCATGTCAATGATTTTTACCACATCCCCGTCCTTTAACTTTTTACGACGGGCAGTTTCCAAAACATCATTAACAAATATCATTTCATCCTCAATCAGCATTTTTACCTGACCGCCTGATTCAATGATACCAGCCCATTTTAAAAACTGGTCCAACTGAATTGTCTCTGTTTTTATTTCTATTTTTTCCATAAATTCCTCTAATCAAATGCCGTTATTCCGTACTGGAGTAATGATATAAGTAAAGGACTCATCATCCAACATACGTATAGAAGCTGGATTCAGTGAGGCATTAAGACTTATATAAAATTCCTTTGTATTCACTATTTTTAGGACATCAGCAATATAGTCAACATTAAAGGAAATGGTGATATCCTCACCATCAATCTCAGCTGTCATTGACTCATCAGCATTACCAATTTCCGGGTTATTGGAAGTTATTCTGATCATACCGGCAGAAAACTCCAAAGTAGCAATTTTATATTCATTAGTCCGGGAAATAAGTGCTACACGGTCCAGAACTGAACGGAATTCCTCGGTATTTACCTTAACCCTGGTACTAAAGGAAGTAGGCATAGCCCGATTATAATCCGGGAACTGACCATCAATCAGTCTGGATGCTATATAGGTTCCATCCAATTCAAAGCTTATTTGATTGGAGTTATAGTTGATGTTCACTTCTCGTGGATTATCAGAAATAAGTAATTTCTGAATTTCATTGAGAATTTTAGAAGGAATAATCATTTTCCGCTGACCTTCGAAATCCTCTAAAGTACTGGTCTGAAATGCTAATCTTCTAATATCGGTGGCTACCATATTTACCTGGGAACCATCCAGCTCCAAAAGACAACCAGTAAATACTGGACGAGCTTCTTCGTTGGAGCAGGCAAAAGTAGTACGGGAAATTAGCTCATGGAGAATATTATCCCTTATTTTGAAGTTAAAATCTCCCTTAATCTTATTGATTACTGGGAAATCATCTGGAGACATGCTAAGAAGGGTGAAATGTGCTCTGTTGGATTTAATATGAGCGGTTTTTTCCTGGCGATCATATTCTATTTCAATATTAACACCAGGAAGTTTTCTGATAACCTCTTGTAAATATCTTCCAGAAAGAACGATCTGACCACTCTCTTCAATTTGAGCCTCGATTTTACATATGATTCCTATTTCATAATCTGTTGCCTGCAATTCCAATAGGTTATTTTCGGCTTTTATATATATACCTGACAGAATAGGATTTTGATTCTTTACGGAAACGGCTTTTGAAACAGTTTGTACAGCCTGGGCTAAATCTGTTTTTGCACATGTAAATTTCATGTTATGCACCCCTTATTGAATTATGATTAGTATATATTAAAAATTAGTAGTCGTAATAGTAGGGCCTGTGGAAATGTGGATAAGCAGCTCCAGCTTAACGGCCCTTTGAATTTTTGATGTTCATAAAAAGTTGATAAAACAGGGAAGGATATCCACAAAATACACAGAATAATCCTTCCCTAAAAGTTATATACATTTCTTCTACAGGGAATTTACAATATTATCCACAAAATAAATGGGATAAGTTGTAAATTATAAATTATAGTCTTTCTATCCGCTTTATTAATTCCTGAAGAGTGTTGTCTAATTTGGCATTTTCAGCTTTTTCTTCACTGATCTTGTTATGAGCATGAAGTACAGTGGTATGATCACGACCACCGAAAAATTCTCCAATCATTGGCAAGGAAGTATCCGTAAGCTCACGGCAAAGATACATGGCGATTTGGCGAGGATAAGCCAAAGTCTTGGTTCTCTTACTGGAATTAAGCTCCTCAACCTTCAGATTGTAGTAGTTTGCTACTACTTCCCGAATAACATCCATAGTTATTTCTTTATTGTTTGTGCCAGGAATAATATCCTTCAGACTTTCTGATACTAAATCAGTGGTAATCTTTTCACCGATGAGATCTGCATAGGCAATGACTCTGGTAAGAGCTCCCTCAAGTTCACGAATATTATTATCAATCCGGCTGGCGATATATATTAAAGAATCATCAGGAACATCAATGTTTTCCAGTAAAGCCTTCTTCTTTAAAATAGCAATACGGGTCTCCAAATCCGGTACCTGAATATCCGTTAACATACCCCAGGCAAAACGGGAGCTAAGACGCTCCTCCAAAGTCTTTATTTCTCTAGGTGGACGATCACTGGAAAGAACTATCTGCTTATTGGCCTGATGTAAGGCATTGAAGGTGTGGAAAAATTCTTCCTGAGTCCGTTCCTTTTTGGACAGGAACTGAATATCATCCACCATCAAAAGGTCAATATTGCGATATTTCTGGCGAAAAGCCTCAGTGGTATTATCACGAATTGAGTTAATGAGCTCATTGGTAAATTTTTCACTGGTGATATAAAGAACCCGCTTGTCCGGATTATTCTTTAAAACTTCATGGCCTATGGCATGCATAAGGTGAGTTTTTCCCAGACCAACGCCACCATACATAAAGAGAGGGTTATAGGCCTGGCCAGGATTCTTGGCTACGTTTCTGGCTGCTGAGCAGGCCAGTTTATTAAAGCCACCTTCTACCAAAGTTTCAAATACGTATTTAGGATTTAAGGAAGAGGCATCACCTGGTGCTATCTGCTTATGTTCGTCAGATTTTACAAATGTTTCAGTGGAATATTTATCTTCAATTTCAGAAAATAATGATTCTTCCACTTCTTTCTTTGGTTGCTCCGGAATTTCATTGATTTCAATTTCGATTAAAATATCATCAATATTTAGGACATTTTTACAGGCATCCTTCAAATCCATTACATAACGTGTTTCAATATAATTTTTTTCAACAGAAGTTGGTACACTTATGGTAAGTATACTATCTGTCAAATCTACGGCCTTTACCTTGCGGGGAGAGAACCAATTTTCAATAACTACCTCAGCAAGGAAGTTCTTTAGTTCTGTACGAATTTTTTCCCATATTTCATTTAGCTGTTCCTGCTCCATTATTTTCCTTCTCCTCAACAGAATATTTGTCAACAGATAAATAAATTTATCCACACTTGTTGATAAGTATGTGGATAAATCTATAGTTTAAGCTGTTTTTTTTATTTTTTTAAAACAATTTCTTCTATTTATATAATATAAATCAAATTAACCATTCAAAAATGTGTTGATAAGTTATATTCAACACCTTCATAATCATATCAAAATCTTATAGAGTTATCAACAAAAATAAGTGGATATAATGGCAAAAAACACTGGGTTGTCCACAGATACTGGTGTTTAGTAAAGCAAAATTTCTTGACACTAAAAGAAGGGTAGTCTATAATCTTGTTAGTTAAATTCAAGTACTATGTGTAATTGTGGTTTGACCGGGTATTTTGCTCGTAAAATATAAGGGGGTGCGAAAATTGAAGCAGACTTATCAGCCAAATAATCATTGGAAGAAAAAGACCCATGGTTTCCGTGAGCGCATGAAGACTAAAGGTGGTCGTCAGGTTTTAGCAAGAAGAAGAGCTAGAGGCAGAAAGAAGATTTCCGCATAAGCTAAGAGGTCACTTCGGTGGCCTGTTCTTTTACTATGAAATATTAGTAAATCAAGCTTTTCTAATAGCTGAAATGGGGATTTTGCCATGTTAAAGTTACCTAAAAGTCGTATTCTGCGTCGCAGAAACGATTTTCAAAAGGTCCACCGTTTTGGGAAATCCTATGCAAACAGGTACTTAGTATTGTATGTCTTTACAGCAAGTGGGTTGGAGGACAAGGTTGGTTTTGCTGCTGGAAAAAAACTTGGCAATGCTGTAACGCGTAATCGAGTCAAGCGACTTATGCGGGAGTGTTACCGTTTAAACCAGGATAAGATTCGAAAAGATTGCTGTATTCTATTGGTAGGCAGGAAACCAGCTGTAGAAAAAAAATACGATGTTATCGAAAAGGCTTTTCTCGACTTAGGTAGAAAGGCCGAAATTTTTGGGAGATGAGAATAATTGGTGAAGAGATTTATGTTATTTCTCATAGGAATTTATCAATCCTATATATCACCACTTAAACCACCTTCCTGTCGTTATATTCCTACTTGTTCGGAATATGCGAAAATTGCTATCGAAAAATACGGACCAATGAAGGGTGGTTTTTTGGCGATAAAGAGAATTCTTCGTTGCCACCCATTTCATAAAGGTGGATATGATCCGGTTCCGTAATATAGGATTTTGTGTTGACAGATTTTCTGTAGAAATTAGGATGTGTTAAATTGGAGTTTTTGTCATCGCTTTTTGAACCAATAGTAGAGATATTTCGCGTTTTAATGGGCGCATTTTATAGTGTTACTGAAGTAACCGGTTTTCCAAACTATGGTGTTGCTATCATTTTAATGACTGTCTGTGTACGAGGATGTCTTTATCCATTAAGTAAGAAGCAGATTATGTCTATGAAGGCCATGCAGGAAATCCAGCCTAAGCTGAAGGAAATTCAGAATCGCTACAAGAAAGATCCAACAATGATGCAGCAGAAAATGGGTGAGCTTTACCAGGAATCTGGAGTAAATCCATTGGCTGGCTGTTTGCCGCTTTTGGTTCAGATGCCTATTTTGATGGGTGTGTATTATGCTCTTTATGGTTTTGAATATCAAGGCGATCCGGGATTTCTGTGGCTGACCAGTTTGTCAGAAGTAGATGCTACTTATATATTGCCATTACTTTCTGCATTGACTACCTACTTGGTTCAGAAGCAGACGACAATGACCAGTGGGCAGGAAAATCAGCAGATGAAAATGATGATGTATATTATGCCAATTTTTATTGGTTATATATCCATCAACTTTCCTTCTGGTTTAGTTCTCTACTGGGTTTCTATGAATATTTGCCAGATGGTTCAGCAGTGGTACATGTTCAGAAATCAGGATGATGCTGTATCTGAAAAGGCCAAGAAGGGAGATGCCTGATATAATGTCTTTGGAAGTTGAGATGACTGGTCGTACAGTGGACGAAGCAAAAAGTGCTGCTATAGAGGCATTGGGTATTTCGGCGGACTTAGTTGATTTTGTGGAAATTACAGAGCCAAGTAAGGGCTTTTTGGGACTTATTGGCAGTAAGCCAGCTAAAGTAAAGGCTGTAGCTCGTGAGCTGGGGCCTATTGAAAAGGCCGAGAAATTTCTTAACGATATTTTCGCTGCCATGAATTTGGAAGTAAAAATTGAAAAGAGTGAGAGTGAAGATGGAACTGTTTTCAATCTCATTGGTGAGAATTTAGGGATTTTGATTGGTAAACATGGTCAGACCTTGGATTCTTTGCAGTATCTTTCTAATTTGGCGGCAAATCATGGCTTGGCAGATAATAAGGTCCGTATCTTTATTGATGTGGAAAATTATCGTAGTCGCCGGGAAGATACCTTGCGTCGTCTGGCAGTAAGACTGGCCGACAAGGTTAAGAGAACCGGTGAGCGGGTTGTTTTGGAGCCAATGAATCGTCATGAAAGAAAGATTATTCATATGGCATTACAGGATAATTACCGTATTGCTACCTACAGCTCCGGAGACGAGCCTTATCGTAAGGTTGTAATCGAACTGAAGCGTGGCGGCCGTCGTGATTATCATGATCGCAAGGACAGAGAAGTAGCTGAGTAATTACTCTTTCTCTGGAATAGGGATATATTGAGGCTGTCTCATTTTGGGGCAGCCTTTTGTATATGAATTTGGAGGATTTATGCAGCAGGATGAAACTATAAGTGCAATTGCTACTCCACCTGGTGAGGGTGGTATTGGTATCATACGCCTAAGCGGTGCAAGATCTGTTGAAATTGCCACTAAGATATTTAATCCTTATGGTGGGGAAAAACTTACCGAATGCTCACCTCGTAAGGCAGTTTATGGTACTGTAGTAAATGAAAAAAATAAAATAATTGATGAAGCAATCTGCATAGTCATGTATGCTCCAAATTCATATACCTGCGAAGATGTGGTAGAAATTCAATGCCATGGCGGCAGTATTGTGATGAAGGAGATATTGTCTCTTACTTATAGAATGGGTGCTCGTCCGGCACAACCTGGAGAATTTACCAAACTGGCTTTTTTAAATGGCAGATTAGATCTGAGCCAGGCTCAGGCTGTAATGGATGTTATAAATGCCAAGACCAAGGCTTCTTTGGCTATGGCCATGGGGCATCTTTCCGGTGATTTTTCCAATAAAATAAAGGAATTTCGCCATGAAATATTGTCGATGATTGCTCATTTAGAGGCTTCAATAGATTTTCCTGAGGATGATATTGAGGATTTTGCTGTTGAGGATACCAGGGAAAAGCTCAAGCTTTTAGTAGAAAAAATAAAGAGAATGTCTGATACTGCTGATGCAGGAATAATTCTGCGGGACGGTCTTAAAACGGCTATTATTGGCAAACCAAATGCGGGTAAGTCCAGTCTGATGAATTTACTTCTGGGTCAGGAAAGGGCTATTGTAACTGATATTCCTGGTACAACCAGAGATAGTATAGAAGAATATGTAAATATTGGTGGCATTCCTTTAAGATTGATTGATACAGCTGGTATAAGAGCTACTGATGATATAGTGGAAAAAATCGGTGTAGATAAAGCATATTCCTATGCCAATGAGGCTGAGCTGGTATTGGCAGTATTTGATAATACTCAAGAACTGTCTGAGGAAGATGAGGAAATCATCAATATCATCAAAAAATGTCCGGGAAATATTATAGTCATTTTGAATAAAATGGACTTATCAGGGGACATAAATAATGATATTATTAGTCGAAAGCTAAATGAAAGCAATGAGACAAGAATTAGGGGAATTATTCCCATGTCCGCCAAAAATGGCGATGGACAGGAAAAGCTGGAACAGCTTCTGCAGGATATTGTTTACGGTGGCAATGTAAATAATTACGAGAGTAATATTATTTGTGATGCCCGCCAAGGAGAGATATTGAGGCAAACAGTGTTGTTGCTTCAGGAATCCCTTAATACTATTGAAATGGGTATGAGTGAGGATTTCATTGTGATTGATTTGCGATCCGCCTGGGAAAAACTGGGGGAGATTACCGGTGAAACCATTGAGGACGATATTGTAAATCAGATATTTAGTCAGTTTTGTATCGGTAAGTAAATTACTGATGCCGGCTGTACAAACCTTCCTATCTGTGGAAGTTGCCAATCCTGCGAGGCAGATGAGGTTTTAGGAGGAAATTAAATTGAGCGATAAGCTTTTTATAGCTGGGGAATATGATGTTATTGTAATAGGTGCTGGCCATGCTGGTGTGGAGGCAGCATTAGCTTCTGCCCGTATGGGCTGTTCAACATTATTGGCAACTTTAAGTATGGATAATATTGCCATGATGCCATGTAATCCATCTGTAGGAGGTCCTGCTAAGGGTCATTTGGTCAGGGAACTTGATGCCCTAGGGGGACAAATGGGTATTAATGCTGATGAGACCTGTATCCAATTCCGTATGCTCAATACAGGAAAGGGACCGGCAGTACATGCCTTAAGAGCTCAGGCCGATAAAAAGCATTATCAGTTCCGTATGAAGGAAGTCTGTGAAAATCAGGATAATCTTGATGTTAAACAGCTGCTGATCAATGAATTAATTATTGAAGATAATGCCATAAAGGGCGTTATCACGGAAAATATGGAACAATATATGTGCAAAACGGCCATTATTGCTACCGGAACATATTTGAAGGGTAAGATTATAATTGGTTTACAGACATATTCTGGTGGTCCAAGTGGTCAAAGATCCGCAGAAAATCTGTCTAAATCCCTACTTGCGGCTGGAATTAAGCTTATGCGATTTAAAACTGGCACTCCGGCCCGTGTAGATGCCCGGACATTGGATTATAGTAAAATGACTATTCAACCGGGAAATGATGAAGCCCGTAATTTTTCCTTTATGAGTGATGAAATCACACGGGAGCAGGTTCCTTGCTGGCTTACTTATACCAATGAGCAAACTCATAAGATAATAATGGATAATATTGATAGGGCACCTATGGCTAATGGTATTATTAAAGGCATTGGACCAAGATATTGTCCATCTATTGAAACCAAGTTGATCAGATTCCCAGATAAGGAGCGTCATCAGCTTTTCTTGGAGCCAGAGGGACTTCATACCAATGAAGTATACGTTCAAGGCATGTCCACCAGTTTGCCAATGGATGTGCAGATAGATTTTTTGCATACCATACCAGGTTTGGAAAATGCCAAAGTTATGCGGGCGGGCTATGCTATTGAATATGATTGTTTGGATCCATTGCAGTTAAAACCAACATTAGAGCTTAAAAAAATTGCTGGCTTATTTTCGGCTGGTCAGGCCAACGGAACATCAGGATATGAGGAGGCTGCTGCTCAGGGTATAATTGCCGGCATTAATGCGGCTTTAAAGGTTCAGGGGAAGGATCCTTTAATACTTAAGCGTTCTGATGCTTATATTGGTGTTCTGATTGATGATTTGGTAACCAAGGGAACCAGTGAACCATATAGAATCATGACTTCCCGGGCAGAGTATCGGCTTATTTTACGTCAGGACAATGCAGATCAGCGGCTTACACCAATTGGAAGAAAAATTGGTTTGGTAAGGGATGATCGTTGGAATAGATTTACTGTAAAGAAGCAAGCAATTGATGATACAATTGATTTATTAAGGAATAAGACAATAACTCCAAGCCAGGAAAATTTACAATTTTTGGCGGATAATGGAATTGAGGAAATTAAAAATAGTACCAGTCTGTATGATTTGTTAAAACGTCCGGAAAGTAACTACGATAAATTGCGAGATATGTTTGATTTACCGGATTTAAATGCAGAAGTAAAGCAGCAGGTAGAGATTTCCATTACCTACGAAGGCTATATCAAAAAACAGTTGGAGCAGGTAGAAAAAATGAAAAAGCTGGAAGAAAAGCTTATACCTGATGATATTGATTATGATTTGGTGTCAAATCTTCGGGATGAGGCTAGAGAAAAACTGGCGGATATTCGTCCAATTTCCATTGGTCAGGCTGCACGGATTTCTGGTGTTTCGCCAGCGGATATCTCAGTTTTGATGATCTATCTGGAGCAATACAGGCGATTAGCACACTAGGGGAGATTAGTAGATGGACTTTAAGGGATACTTAAAGGATGCTGCAGACAAATATGGCATAAATTTGTCTGAGAAGCAATTAGAGCAGTTTGAAAAATATTTCCAGCTGCTTATAGAATGGAATGAAAAGATAAATCTTACGGCCATTACTGACCCCAAGGAAGTGGCAATTAAGCATATGATTGATTCTTTGTCATGCTGGAATGAGGAACTATTCGACGAAAATATAAAGGTTATAGATGTGGGAACTGGTGCAGGATTTCCAGGAATTCCCCTGAAGATCTTTAAGCCGGGCATTAAGCTTACTTTATTGGATTCCCTCAATAAACGAATTGTTTTTCTCAGGACAGTAGTTGATGAATTGGGGCTACAAAATGTGGAGTGTATCCATGCCAGAGCCGAGGAAGGCGCCCGTAACAAGGAGCTCAGGGAGCAGTTTGATTTGGTTGTTTCTCGGGCAGTGGCCAGATTGTCTGTGTTGGCAGAGTATTGTCTTCCTTTTGTGAAAATTAATGGAACCTTTGCAGCGTTAAAGGGAATGAAATACGCCCAGGAAACTCAAGATGGGAAAAAGGCAGTGTCCATTTTAGGGGGCAGTACTCCTGATTGTGTGGAAATCAGGCTTCCAGATCTGGATGATAAACGGGCAGTTATCTACATAAAAAAAGAAAAGAGTACCCCAAAAGCCTATCCGAGAAAGGCAGGTACTCCGGACAAAAATCCATTGCTGTAATAAAGGATTTTAGATATTTTTAGAGAATTTTTATAGGTGGACAGATAATGTTTTGTTTTCAGTGATTCATACGAGGATGTGAAATTCATGAAGAAAAAAATAGTAATACTTCTTACATTTATTGTGATGCTATGTAGCTTTTCAGTGGTTTTTGCCAATGATTCGGGAAATGGAGATCCTAAATCCGCGCAAGCAAATTCAGAAGAACAAGATAATCAAGAAGATAAGGAATTAAGGTTTATCAAATTTGCTGAAGATGAATCATTTGTATATCTTTTGGATAGAAAGGATTCTGGCTGGATCAGAAAACCTTATACAGCTGATACTTATGTAATTGACGCCTGGATAAAGATGATTCCTTATAAATTTGATGCTACTGATGCATATATTGCCAGTGACGAGTATGATAATTATTATTTGGAGCACTATTTGATTGATCCGGCGAATAAGCGTATACAATTTTTGTGTGAAGTTGAAGTTTCTGGAAGACCAGAAAACAATATCAAGCAGCGAAAATATGCACCTAATGGTTGGGAAGGACTTGTACCGGAAAGCGTTGAAGATACCATATACCATGGAGTAGTGAAGGAATATGGTAAAAAGAAGGGTGATGGAACTATTAAACAGTTTACGGATATGCTGGAGGATGTTTTCCATATATCAATTACCTAATTATCAACAAAAATAAAGGTACTATCCACAAATAAACCGAACAAATTTGTGAATATGTTAATAAATCTGTGGATAAGTATGAAAAACTCCTGTTAGAGCACTTGTTAAAAGCCTAACAGGAGTTTATTTATTGATTAATTAATTAATGATGGAATAATCTTATATGGGTAAAGGCCATAGTAATGTCATACTTGTCAGCAGTTTCAATTACATTGTCATCACGGATTGAACCACCGGACTGGGCTATATATTGAACACCACTCTTGTGAGCACGTTCAACATTATCACCAAATGGGAAGAAAGCATCAGAGCCAAGAGATACTCCAGAAATAGTTTTTAAATAGTCTTTTTTCTCTTCTCTGGTAAGTGGGGCAGGCTTATGAGTAAATACCCGTTGCCAGTCATCGGTCTCCAGTAAATCTTCCCATTCTTCAGAGATATATACATCAATGGCATTGTCCCGATCAGGGCGTCTAACCTCATCCTTAAATGGTAATGCCAGTACTTTCGGGTGTTGTCTCAGATGCCAAACATCGGCCTTATTTCCAGCCAAGCGGGTGCAATGAACTCTGGATTGCTGACCAGCACCAATACCAATTGCCTGACCACCTTTGGCATAGCATACGGAATTGGATTGAGTATATTTAAGAGTAATTAATGCAATGAGTAAATCACGTTTCGCTTCTGGGGAAAAATCCTTGGATTTCGTTGGGATATCTTTTAAGCAATCGTCGGTAATTTCAACGTCATTACGCTGTTGCTCAAAGGTCACCCCAAAGACATCCTTGTGTTCTAACGGGGCTGGATTGTAATCATTGTTCATCTGTAATACAAGATAAGTTCCCTTGCGCTTGTTTTTTAATATTTCCAAGGCCTCTTTGGAGTATGAAGGGGCAATTATACCATCAGATACTTCTCTAGCCAAAAAAGAAGCGGTCTGGGCATCACACTCATCAGATAAAGCTACAAAATCTCCGTAGGATGACATGCGGTCAGCACCTCTGGCTCTTATATAGGCAGTAGCAATTGGTGAAAGCTCGATGCCTTCTACAAAATATACCTTTTGGAGAAGGTCGGAAAGTGGTACGGCAACAGCTGCACCAGCTGGACTTACATGTTTGAAAGATGCTGCTGCTGGAAGTCCTGTAGCTTTTTTTAATTCCTTTACCAGTTGCCAGCTATTCATGGCATCAAGTAAATTAATATAACCTGGCTTGCCATTTAAAACTGTAAAAGGCAGGTCGCCTTTTTCCATAAATACCTTGGCCGGTTTCTGATTTGGGTTACAACCATACTTTAATTCCAATTCCTGCATTAATTTTACTCCTTTATAAATAATTAAAATTGGTTTATGTCGAGAAATGTTTTAGCCTCGACGAAACGCTAATAGGTATATTTTGCCTGTGGCAAAATTTGAACAACTGCGTTATAATTACTTTAGGTATGTGTTTAACGCAATTAAAACCGCAAGGTTACTGTAACATCAGCATGTTTTTTTGTCAAGGAAGGGTATTTGACAAATGTGAATATATTTACTATTTATGTTCATGGGGGTATATGATATGTTGAAATGTATCGGTGTTTTGACAAGTGGTGGAGATAGTCCTGGTATGAATGCGGCGGTGCGTGCGGTGGTGCGTACAGCTTTATTTGAAGGCGTTAAAGTTTGGGGAATTTATAATGGATACCGGGGTTTACTGGACGAGGAAATGGAAGAGATGACCTCCCGTAGTGTTAGTGACATCATTCAACGAGGGGGAACTATTTTAGGAACTGCCCGCTGTAAGCGTTTTATGACTCCTGAAGGTAGAATGCAGGCCTATGAAAATATGAAAAAGCGTGGTATAGAGGGTCTGGTAATTATCGGTGGAGACGGTAGTCTTCGTGGAGCAACTCAGCTAAGCTTAGAAACAGGTGTTCCTATTGTTGGCTTGCCAGGAACCATAGATAATGATGTTTGGGGGACGGATTACACCATTGGTTCTGATACTGCTGCCAATACTATTATTGATGCTATAAATAAACTTCGTGATACAGCTTCTTCTCATAATCGTATTGCTGTAGTTGAAGTAATGGGACGTCATTGTGGTTGGTTGGCCATGTTGGCTGGTATTGCCGGTGGAGCAGAGTTTATCCTCATTCCGGAAAAAGAGTATAACCTTGATGATATTTGTCAGGGAATATTAAAATCATATGAGCAGGGACGTCGTTATTCCTTGATTGTAGTTGCTGAGGGATGTGGCAGCTCTTTGGAAATTGGCAAATATATTGAAGAAAAAACTAATATGGATGTGAGAGTTTCAGTCCTTGGTCATATTCAGCGTGGCGGATCCCCATCAGTCCAGGATCGGGTAAAGGCCAGCCAGTTGGGTGAAAAGGCTGCATTAGCTCTTATTGCAGGCCAGTCTGATGTGGTATTTGGTTTTAATCAGGGTAAGGTTGTAGCAATTGATTTGCATGATGCTATTACCAATAAGAAACCAATCAGTGGAGAATTCATTAGATTGGCAGATCAGTTAATCTAGAGCAAGTTAACAAAAAAATGTTTCACGTGAAACATTTTTGGTAGATGAAAAACGGGTATGAGATAGATGTTTATCTCATACCCGTTTTACTATGTTCATTTTATTAAATTATTTACCAACGATTTCATTGGCAATATTTAATGCTATTACCGCATCCTGGGCGTAATAATCAGCCCCAGCTTCATCGGCATAATCCTGAGTTAAGGCAGCACCACCAACAATTACTTTTGATGTATTACCACTGTCCTTTAATTGGCGGATCACCTCATCAATTTCTGTCATGGTTGTGGTCATTAAAGCACAGAGACCTACAATATCAGCATCATTTTTTATGGCACTGGCCACAATTTCTTCGGCAGGCACATCTTTCCCTAAATCTATAAGATTAAAACCGCTATTTTCCAGTAATGCGCCCACAATATTTTTTCCCAGATCGTGTACATCACCTTTTACAGTAGCCAAAATTACTGTGCCCTTATCACCATTGCTAGTAGTTGCATATTTTTCTTTTAAAATAGTAAAGGCACTTCGCATAGCTTCTGCTGACAGCAAAACCTGTGGAAGAAATACTCTGCCGGCCCCAAAGTCCACGCCTATATCATTCATGGCGGCAGTGAGACATTTTTCAGTAAGTTCATTAGGATCAATTCCAGTAGCCAGAGCTTTTTCAATTAGTTCAGGCATGGAATCGGCATCTCCCTCAATTACCGCCTGTTTCACAGCTTCCAATGGTGATAATTCCACATGTTTAGCTACAGCTGGACCCTTTGGAATATTAAGGTTAGCTTCATTTTTACTAAAGTCTCTGCCATTAGGATCCTTACCTAAAAGCGCCATGCTGGCCATCAAGGCATTCTGCATGGATTCATCATAAGGATTCATTATTGGTGCGTCTAAGCCAGCGGCCAGACACATGGCAAAGAAGGTACTATTTATAAGCGGGCGGTTCGGAAGACCAAAGGAGATATTGCTAAGGCCCATTGTGGCAGGATAGCCGTATTTTTCCCGATACAAATGTAAGGTTTCTAATGTTTGGTTGCAAGCATTCTGATCCGCTGCCACAGTCATAACTAAACCATCCAAAAGGAAATCCCCGTCTTGTAATCCAGCTTCCTTCGCCGTTGATACGATAATATCCATTACTTCAAGACGCCCAGCAGGAGTTTTAGGTATACCATCATCTGTTAAAGGCAGACACAAAATAGCAGCACCATATTTCTTGGCCAAAGGTATGAATGATTTGAGACGCTCTTTTTCAGCACTTACGGAATTGATCAATGCTCGTCCTGGATAAGCCCTAAGACCGGCCTCCAATACAGCAGCGTCACTGGTATCTATAACCAGTGGGGCATCCGTAAGTTGCGATATTTCTGTTATGGCTTTTTTCATGGCCTTACTCTGATCAATGCCACCCACACCCATGTTAACATCCAGAAGATTGGCACCGGCCTTTACCTGATCCATGGCTTCTTTTTTTACAGACAGGAAAGAACCATCCTTTATTTCTGCTGCCAGTTTTTTGCGACCAGTAGGATTAATGCGTTCGCCGATTAATACCGTAGGGAGTTCTTTATCAACGGTTACTGTTTTACTGCGGCTAGTAAGCATTAATCTCCGTTGCAACGGTTTAAATTTTGGTTCTTCTACGTCCTTTAATGCATTTTTTATGGCAGCGATGTGACCAGGCGTTGTGCCGCAACAACCTCCGATGTAAGTAGCACCTGCTTGAATTAGCTTTGGTGCCCAATTACCAAAGTTCTCCGGAGTCATTGGAAAAGTGGTTTTTCCGTTGACTAACTGTGGCATTCCGGCATTTGGCTGAACACTAATAGGCTTATTGGTGTTTTCGGCCAATGCCTTTACTACAGGTACAAGCTGTTCCGGTCCAAGAGAGCAGTTTACGCCAATAATATCTGCACCCATAGCGTCCAAGGTTATTGCTTCAACCTGAGGGGATGTACCAGTAACGGTGCGGCCGTCCTCACTAAAGGAGAGCTGACAGATAACTGGTAAGGAAGTAACTTCTTTGGCAGCCAATAATGCGGCTCGCATTTCCTGTAAGTCAATGGAGGTTTCTATTAGTATGTAGTCTGCTCCGCCTTCTGCCAAAGCTGCGGCCTGTATTTTGTAATTTTCAAAGGCATCTTCAAAATCCAAATCACCTAAGGGCTTAATGAAGCGTCCCGTTGGCCCCATGCTTCCTGCTACTTTTACAGTGTTCCCTGCGGCTGCCTTGGCGGCCTTTACAGCAGCAATATTAATTTCTCTGGCTCTGTCACTGAGATTGTAGTGGGAAAGCTTTAAAGGGGAGGCACCAAAAGTATTAGTTTCAATAATTGTTGAACCTGCCTCCACGTATTGTTGGTGTACGGCAGTAATTTCCTCTGGTTTATCTATATTGAGAAGCTCCGGGCAATATCCTGGGGCTAAAAGTCCTTTTTCTTGTAAGATGGTGCCCATGGCACCGTCAAATATATGAATCATAAAATCATTCCTTGCATAATTTACTTAAGGTTTGTAGAAATACCAGTCAAGACCAGAGGACAATTTTCGGCTTCATCCCGCCGTTGCAATCGCCATGCACATTTATTTTCAGCATCTATAGGACGGTAAAACCGTTCTTACATCTATCCATTTGCTTGATTAATTGCCCATGGTTCGCCTTCGGCAAGCAACTGTGGTCTTGCAGGTGAATAATTGTCCTCTGGCCCATAGATTTAGTTGCTAACAATAATGATATATTGAAAGTATATCGGTTTACGACCTTACTTGCAAGTATTTTGCCTAGCAATACAGTCGGTTTTATTGCATTGCTCACAATTATGTTTTGGTTTACCCTCTGGACAGTTTTCTTCCTTTTTATATAAGCCGATTATAGCTGTGATTGATTTTCTTGGTTCCAGCATTAAGGATTCAGTAAGTGTAATGCCGATTTTTTCTCCCTGGGCTGCTTTTAGCATTTCTGGTTGCTGTTCTATTGGCCAATCACCATATCCGGGACTGAAACGCCACTTCATGTTATAGCCCTTTCGGCTGACTTGTTCGTTTATGGCTTTTTCCATTAAGTCAGCACTTTGTTCCACAGCGGTGGTAGCTGCTGCATCCAACATCAGTGAAAGACTATATTTTCCTTCCTTAAATAGATCGGTTATTTTGTTTTCAATCTCTGTACCCACTGTGGCGGAAAGAAGAATTACTTTTTCACAACCAGTAAGGTGTTTTTTTATGGATTCCCCCTGTAATATGAAAGGAGGAGATGTATTTATCTGTTGAGTATTATCATTGTAATCATATATGTCCCAAATGCCAGTTGGATTGATTATAAGTCGGGCCAGTTCGCAGGCCTCATCCACAATTTCTTCATTGAAATCTGAATTTCTCAATCCAGCGTAGCGTTTAGTTTCTTTTTTATCTATTTCAAAAAATGGTGAATTGAAAATTGGCATAATATCACCTCTATATTTTCAAAATGTTTCACGTGAAACAATAATATCATAAAATGAAGAAAATACAAAAACAATTACTTTATTTGTCGAAAAAAAAGTGTAATAATGGTACAATAGTTAAGAACAGTTAAAGTTAGTTATAAAATAAGTTATAAGGTCGGTGACTAAATGGGAAAAGTAATAGCTGTAGCAAATCAAAAGGGCGGAGTAGGTAAGACCACTACATCCGTTAGTTTAAGTGCTGCCTTGGCTGAAAAAGGAAAAAAAGTATTGTTGGTGGACTGCGATCCTCAGGGAAATGCCACCAGTGGTTTTGGTATAAATAAGCAGGAGTTGGAGCATAGCATATATAATGTAGTAATCGGTGGCTGGTCCATAAAGGATATAATAATGCCAACTGAGTATAAAATTGAAATTGCTCCATCTAAAATCGATTTGGCTGGTGCCGAGGTCGAATTGGTGGATTTATCTGAAAGAGAATATAGACTGAAGAATGCTGTTGATACGGTGAAGGACCATTATGATTATGTTATAATTGACTGTCCTCCATCATTGAGTTTTCTTACATTAAATTCTCTTGTAGCTGCGGATTCAGTATTGATTCCTTTGCAGTGTGAATTTTATGCTTTGGAAGGATTGACTCAGCTGCTAAATACCATTGATATGATAAAGGCAGATTTGAATGTGTCTTTGGAAATCGAAGGAATAGTTATGACTATGTTTGACTCCAGGACAAATCTTTCTGAGCAGGTAGAGGCAGAAGTGAGAAATCATATCGGCGACAAGGTTTACCAAACCACTATTCCAAGAAATGTTAGACTTAGTGAAGCACCGTCCTATGGTTGTCCAATTTTTGCCTATGATCCAAATTCCAAGGGGGCAGTTGCTTATATGAATTTGGCACAGGAGGTAATAGATAATGGCTAAGAAAAAGGGTGGTCTGGGAGGACTTGGACTTAAAGCGCTGGGTCTGGGAAATGATACCACAAATAATAATGAAAAGGCCTCAGCAACGAGTGCTCCAAAGGTTGATACAACAAATCCCCAGGAAATAGATATCAGTTTGATAAAAGTAAATCCTCATCAGCCAAGAAGTGAATTTGATGAGGAGGCTCTTAATGCCCTGCAGGATTCCATAAAGGAATATGGTGTTTTGCAACCTGTATTGGTTAGAAAAACTCCTAAAGGCTATGAGCTTATAGCTGGTGAACGACGTCTTCGGGCCTCCAAATTGGCTGGGAAAAAGTCGATTCCGGCAATAGTCAAGGAATATAACGATGCCCAGATGACGGAAATTGCTCTTATTGAGAATATTCAGAGAGAAAATCTGAATCCTGTTGAAGAAGCACATGCCTATCAGCATTTGTTATCGGACTACGGTTTGACTCAGGATATGCTTTCCAAAAAAGTTGGCCGCAGTCGTTCTCATATTGCTAACTTTTTGCGGCTTCTAAAATTGGCTCCATCCATTCAAACCAAGTTGGTGGACAACGAAATATCCATGGGGCAGGCAAAGCCGCTTTTGGCCATTGAAGATACCATGTTGCAAGAAAAGGTTGCAGACTTTATAATAGATAAGGATTTGTCCGTGCGCAAGGTTGAAGCCCTGGTAAAGCAGATATTGAAGCACCCGGATTATTTGGAGGAAAAGCCTGTAGATCCAAAGGGGCAGGATCCTGATGCTGCAACATTGTATATTTTAGAGGCAGAAGATAAATTAAAAATGTTCTTCGGAACACAAGTTCGTATAAAGGGTACTGGAAAAAAGAAAAAGCTGGAGATAGACTTTAGCTCCAATGAGGAATTGGAGCGGATAATTGACCTTATTAGTGAAAAGGTCCAGGATCAGGATAATGCAGCAAAGATAGCTAAATTACGGGAATTTTCAACTAAGGGTAAGTTTAGCGTATAACCAATAATTAACAATAGAGGAGTTTTTAGATGGAAAACACATATATAATGAAGTTTATTATCAATAATTTAAGCTATGTGGTAGCTGTGCTGGGTATATTAGTTATTGTAATGTACCTTCTGATGATAAATTTATTTTATAACCTTAATTATATGAAGAAACGGTATAAAAAAATGATGACCGGTGTTGATGGTGCTAACCTAGAGAGAATGATTATTGGCTGCATTGATAAAAATGAAGAAGTGGCCAATGATAATTTGAAAATACATCAGGATATTAGTGATATTCAGGCACTTCTTCAACAGGCCATCACCAGAGTGGCTGTAGTGCGGTTCCGTGCCTTTGAAGACATGGGTAGTGACCTTAGTTATGCGGTGGCTATGCTGGATTCTGATAATAATGGCGTAGTAATGTCCAGTATTTTTGCTCGGGAGGATTCCCGTAGTTATGTAAAACCTATTACAGCTGGTAAGTCTTCTTATCCAATGACTGACGAAGAAGAAGACGCCCTGAAACAGGCCATGGCTCAGAGGTAGTAGTTGTAGTAAATTGTTTTTCACCAATTTTTGCAATATTTGATAATATTTGAAAAACTTTTTGAGATATTTTTATTAAGGTATTGTGCCTTCACAGTGGGGAGCAGGCTTGTTTCCCACTGTGAAGGCTAATTTTTTTTGTTTATCTAGGACTTGAAATCACGGAAAAATCGTGATAAAATTATCAAGCTATAGAATGTTAGAGAGAAAAATGAGTGCTTTTTGAGGTATGGAGGATTGTTTTGGAAAGAAAAGTAGATAACACGGATAAGCGGGAATATACTATAAAGATTATACCGCATCAAGGGTCCAGTGTTCATAGCATCCACTTGCCAATAAAGTGGATAAAGTATGCTGTCGGTTCACTGTTGGCAGTTGTACTTTTGCTGGCTGGTGCCTTTAGTTATTCGGTATATAGCAGTTATTCTTTGAGAAATGAAGCCTCGCAGATTGAGAAATTGAAAGAAGCCAACACCCAACAGCAGGAACAGTTGCTGGAATTATCCAAGAAGGCTAACAGCCTGCAAAGTGAAGTGGATCAGCTGGAACAGATTGAGAAGGAAGTGCGTCAGCTGACAGGTGTTGAAGAAGAAGCTGGCAATAATAGTCAGGAAAGTAATAGTGAGGTTAAGCACAACGGTCAAGGTGGTCCAGTAAAAAATTTAGATATTCAGGACGTAAGCCTGGCCCTTAGTGATGTGGAAAAGCGAGTTGCTGATCGTAAGAATAGCTTAACTCGGTTAAGAGATGCCTTGCGTGAAAAGCAGCAGATTATTGAGATGCAGGAAAGTATCTCTGCATCCACTCCTTCCATTTGGCCTACTTCAGGTGATGTTAGCTCGCCATATGGCCTGAGATGGGGCGGCAGTGATTTTCATCCAGGAATGGATATAGCCAACGATGTAGGAACTCCGATTGTGGCCACAGCTGATGGTGTTGTTACCACTGCAGGATATAATTCTGGTGGCTATGGAAATATGGTTGATATTGACCATGGCAATGGTTATACTACAAGATATGGTCATATGTCTTCAGTAGTGGTAAGTGCTGGTCAGACTGTAAAGCGTGGTCAGATTATCGGCTATATGGGTAGTACTGGATTCAGTACTGGACCGCATCTCCATTATGAAATCCGTGTTCATGGTGAACTGGTTAATCCAGCAGGTTATATGAGATAAGGTGGAATTTATGTTTGGTGTAGTAAAGAAGTCTATAGATAATTCGATGAGCAATGATATTGAGACGGTGATTGGCAGTAATACTGTAATAAAGGGCGAAATCAACGGCAGCGGCAGTCTGCGGGTTGATGGCGTCGTTGAAGGCGGTATTTCTGTTACCGGTAATGTAGTTATTGGTGAATCTGGTCGGATAAATGGTGATGTTGCTGCAGGCGAGATGATTGTATCTGGTCAGGTTGAGGGTAATATTACCACGGAAAATTGCTTGTCTATATTTTCAACCGGTCAGGTTATTGGCGATGTTAAGGTGGGCAGCCTGCGTATAGATGAGGGCGGCATGCTGAAGGGTCGCAGTGAGATGACACCAAAGTCACAGACTTCTTTTAGTGAAGATTAATTCTGGAATATATAAAACAGATGCGATTTGCATCTGCTTTTTTTATTGTATACCGTAATACTATACAATACATAAAACCTATAACAAATCATATATAACGCATTGTCCCCTAGTAAAATAAAGGGTTTAAGTTTTTGTATACATAATATAATTAATATTGATGAATATATAAGGACAAATACTGTATAAATATTCATAGATTAGTGGTATAATAATCTCATAATATGGATTGTATCAGCAATTTTATCAATAAAATATGAATATTTACATTGACAATAGGTATAATAATACATATAATGTTATTTGCGGTTTATACATTATATGGATACAAATGTATTGTATAAATGGATTATATATTACTATATGTGTTGTTTTTATAATAATATAGGATAATTGGAGGAGAGTTACGATGTGTAGAATTGGTTCAATTAAAAGTAAAATCCCTGTACATCCATCCAAGGCATTGCATTTAATGCTTCCTCAGCAGGAGGGACATGATAATTCAGGCTTTGCAATGGTGATGCAGGATTTATATGGGACATTTACCGACTATAAAGATAAACCCCTCCTGTCTATGGCTTGTACCCAACGTGGTAATCAGCTGGTAGAGGAGTACATGGACGCCCATAACTTTACCCAGCTGGCTGAATGGATACCTATACCAAATAAGCAGCCGAATTTGGATATTCAGGCTATGCCTTATTATATTTTCCGTAATTACGATGTGCCGGAGCATTACAATGAGTTATCCGAAAAGGAACGGGAGGATTTGCTCCTGGATACCCGTCTGGCCCTTAGAACAATCCTTGAGGAAGCTGGTGAGGGCTTTGTATATTCCTTTTGGCCAGATGTACTTACTTTGAAGGAAATCGGCGATCCTCGGGATATAGCTACCTATTTTCATCTTTGGGAGGACAGTGGCTGCCTCTTGGCAAAGAATATTGTGGTTCAGTGCCGTCAGAATACCAATTATGATATTGTGCGTTATGCGGCCCATCCATTCTTTTTACAGGGGTATACTCTTTGTGCTAATGGGGAAAATACATTTTACACCAAAAACAAGGAATTTCAGAAGTCCTTACATAGAGGATATATCGGTTTTGAATCTGATTCCCAGTGCTTCCTCTATACCCTGCATTATGTCCTGCATGAGCTGAAATGGCCAATGAACTACTATAAGCATGTTATTACTCCTCTTCCTTTCGAAGAAATTGAAGAAAGGGAGGATAGGGATGTGCTGATGGCCATCCGGCAGTCTCTGGCTCATTTGGAGATTAATGGTCCTAACACTATTATTGCCACATTACCGGATAACCGTATGATTACTTGTTGTGATTCCAAAAAATTGCGGCCAGTAGTTTTGGGGCAAACTGAGGATATGGTAGCCATTTCCTCGGAGGTTTGCGGTCTCAATGAAATCATGCCTGAGCGGGACAAGGAACAGGATATTTATCCAAATGAACGGGAAATTATTGTTATTAATGATGAATTGGAGGTACAGAGATGGAAGCAGTAAAGACGCAGGATGTGTCAGTTAATGATCTCTCCTGGAAAATCGAATACCATGCTGACCGCTGTACCATGTGCGGCAGCTGTGTGGCAGCTTGCTCCTTTAAGGCTATAAAGGTGGAAACCCAAGGTCAATCCATTGTGGTGTCTACGGACAATCAGCCAAATCCGGAGCATCGCCATATTGCCAGACCAATTATTAAACAAAAAGCCAGCCTGACTGACTATTGTCGGGGCTGTGGCATGTGTGAAAAGGTTTGTCCTAATAATGCCATTCACCCAGTTCGTAACATCGATAGTCGGCAAAAGCTCTTATCCAAGGATAATGGACCTATAAAGCGGGGCGGCCGAACCAACTTAAATGCTCAGCGTACTTTGGATAGTATTATGGTTGGCCGTATTTCCCAGATGACGGACCCTTCTTTGGATGCTGCCCGGCATACCTTTGATATACGTTCCCCTTTTGGTCGGGTTCTTTCCCCAAAGGAGCTGCCATTTAAGTTGGAAAATGGCAAGATGGTTATGGATAATAAGGTTCCGCCGGTAAATTGGATTTATCCATTGATTTTCTCTGATATGTCCATAGGTGCGCTGTCTACCCGGGCTTGGGAAGCTGTTGCCCTGGCTTGTGCTTATCTAAATGAAAAGTGCGGTTTGCCGGTGCGCATGAGTTCCGGTGAAGGCGGTATGCCAGTCAAACTGATGGAATCAGATTATCTCAAATATTTCATTTTGCAGATTGCTTCCGGGCATTTTGGCTGGAATCGGATTATTAAGGCTATTCCTAGCATGAAAGTGGATCCGGCAGGTATCCTTATAAAGATTGGTCAGGGTGCTAAGCCAGGCGATGGTGGGTTGCTTCCAGCGGCTAAGGTGGCGGAGCATGTACAGGCTATTCGTGGTGTACCAAAGGCCACATTATCCTCTCCACCAAACCATCAGGGTTTGTATTCCATCGAGGAATCAGTGCAGAAAATGCATCTTTCACTGAATGCTGCCTTTGGTTTCCGAGTGCCGGTAGCCATTAAGTGTGCTGCTTCTGCGACATCGGTATCTGTATATAATAACTTACTGCGCGATCCGTATAAAATTTGTGGTGGGTTCTTTTTGGATGGTATTCAGGGTGGTACCGGAGCAGCTAATGAGGTTTCTCTGGATCACACTGGTCACCCGGTTGTCTCTAAAATTCGTGACTGCTACAATGCGGCGGTTAAGCAGGGCCTGCAGGGTCAGATACCGCTCTATGGCGGCGGTGGTATCGGTCTTACTGGTGATGCGGCAGCTGATGCCTTTAAGATGATTTGCCTTGGGGCCAATGGTGTATTTGTTGGCAAGGTACTCATTCAGTTGTTGGGCTGTGTGGGTAATGAACATGGCCGGTGTAACTCCTGTAATACCGGCAAGTGCCCAATGGGTATCTGTACCCAGGATCCACGGCTGGTTAAGCGTTTGGATGTGGATAAGGGTGCTCAAAAGATAGTTGATTATGTATTGGCCTTTGATACAGAATTAAAGAAGTTCATGGCTCCTATCGGTAATAGTTCTTTGCCAGTGGGTCGCAGCGATGCGCTTGTATCTACGGATAAGGCCATTGCCGATAAGTTGGGTATTCAGTATGTATGCTAAGAAAGGAGTGAACGAGTATGTTTAAAATTGATACAATGAACGGACATGAGCGTATGTCAACTCAGGATCTCCTTCTGGCTATTGAAGGGGCAGTTCGGTCCGGAGAAACGGAATTTGAAATTGCCGCCTCTGGTCAGCATGATATCGGTGGTCCCTTGTGGAATGCTGATGGTCAAAAACTAGTATTCCACGTGTCCAATGCAGGTCAGCGAGTAGGATCCATGTGTCTGCCAAATACCGAAATAATGGTGGAGGGATCAGCCTCAGCGGATGTCGGCTGGCTTAACGCTGGCGGTATTATTACTGTAAAGGGTGATGCTGGTGATACAGCAGGACATTGTTCGGCCGGGGGAAAGATATTTATTGGCGGCCGGGCCGGAACCCGTAGCGGCTCTTTGATGAAGCATGATCCATTATATGAGGCTCCTGAGTTATGGATTTTAAAAAATACCGGCTCCTTCTCCTTTGAATTTATGGGGGGCGGCCGGGCGGTTGTTTGTGGCTATGATGCGGAAGAATTTGAGTCCGTCTTAGGTGAGCGCCCGTGTGTGGGTATGGTTGGCGGTGTGGTCTACGTTCGGGGACCAATTACCGACTATCCAAAGGATATAAAATGTTTGGAGCTGGATCAGGAGGATATAGAATTCCTCACTGCCGGCATGGAAGAATTCCTTGCTAAAATCGATCAGCCGGAGTTACAAAGTGAGCTTACCCAGTGGAGTCAATGGAAAAAATTGAGACCGCTGACCTTTGAGGAAAAGAATGCTCAGCCAAGTGGTAAGATGAGCATCAAGGATTTCCGGACTCAGGAGTGGGTAAAGGGCGGTATCTTTTCCGATGTTGCCATGGATGATTTTGCCGTCCATAATACAATTTCTACTGGTCTGTATCGCTTGCGGGTACCAAGCTGGGATAATGCCAAGTATGCTGCTCCGTGTGAGTTTACCTGCCCAACAGGGATTCCAACACAGCAGCGTTATGAGCTTATTCGTCAGGGTAGGCTGGATGAAGCCTTGGATTTGGAGCTGCAATATACCCCGTTCCCAGGGTCGGTGTGCGGCAGTGTATGTCCTAATCCATGTATGGAAGGCTGTACCAGAAGTACAATAGATGAAGCTATTCAGATTGGCCAATTGGGCTTTCTGTCGGCTTTGCGGGCTGTTGAACCACCAACCAATAAGACTGGTAAAAAGGTAGGCGTTATTGGCGGTGGTGTAGCCGGATTATCGGCCGCTTGGCAGTTAGCTCGCAAGGGTCATGATGTAACGGTTTATGATGATGCAGAAAATATCGGTGGTAAGCTGGAGCAGGTTATTCCTCGCGGTCGCTTGCCTCACGAACTGTTGGAATCAGAGATTAAACGTATTGAAAGCGTCGGTGTAAAATTTGTTACCTCCTGCCGGGTGGATAAAGATAAATTTGCCAATATTCGTCAGGAAAATGATGCGGTTATCGTGGCTACTGGTGGTCATGAGTCCCGGTTCTTTAACTGGGAGGGCAAAGAACTGCTTACCATGGGATTGGAGTTTTTAAAGAAAGTTAATCGCGGTGAAAAGCCAAGGGTCGGTAAGCGGGTTGTAGTAATCGGTTGTGGTAATTCCGGTATGGATACCTGTCGGGCGGCCTTTGACATGGGGGCTGAGTCCGTTGTGGCAGTAGATGTTCAAAAGCCGGCGGCCTTCCAGGATGAAATTGAATATGTGGAGAGCCGGGGCGGCAAGTTGGTATGGCCATTCTTTACGGAAAAAATCACCAAGGAGGGTGTTTATGCCAATGATGGTAGATTTATTGCGGCCGATGAGGTAATTGTTTCCATCGGCGAAGCGCCAATACTGGATTATCTACCAGATAATGAAGGTATAGAAAAGTTCCGGGGAAGCTGGCTGTTGCCTAATGCCAAGGATAAATCTATTATGAAAGGCGTATTTGCAGCTGGAGATGTCATTAAACCGGGGCGGCTTACTGATGCTATTGGTGATGGAATAAAGGCAGCCTACTATGCTGACCAGTATATTATGGAGGCAGAATATGTGCCATTCCCTCACCGGGAGAAAATTCCAGCGGAACGCTTATCCAAGGCCTATTTTGCCAAATGTCATCACTGTGAGCTGGGTAACCCGCAGGATGATCACACCAGGTGCGTCAGCTGCGGAACTTGCCGGGATTGTAAGATGTGCTTGGAGTCTTGCCCGGAAAAAGCGATTACCCGTATCGAAAACGAGGACGGTTCCTGGACCTATGTTTCCGATCCTAATCGCTGCATAGGCTGTGGTATTTGTGCCGGTGTCTGCCCATGTGGTGTTTGGAGTATAAATGATAATCCAGAGCCAATAAAGATGTATCGGACATACAACAAAAACTAAAAACAAAAGACTATGAATAGGCATTGTAGCTGCTATTCATAGTCTTTTGTTTTTTTATAGTTATTAAACTTCACAAACAATTACTTCAATATTGTTTTTAGCGAAATAATCCCGGTATTTTGTTGGGAGCTCCTCGTCTACCACAATGCAATCGATTTCGTCCAAATTGCAGAAGGTTATGAGGGAGGCGGAATCAAGCTTGGTACTGTCTACCATCAGAATCTTTTTGGCCGATTTATCCACCAAAGCACGTTTTATATCACACTCCAGAGGGGAGGCTGTGGTGGCACCCTTTTCAATGGAAATGCCTGTGCTGGCCAAGAAAATCTTGGAAATATTGTAATCTTTTAAACAGTTAATAACACTTGGCCCTACAAAAGCTCTGGTTGGAGCATATATGGTTCCGCCTGTAGCAATGATATTGAACTTGGCCGAAGCTGCTGCAATATCAATAACATGAATGCTGGCGGTAACAATGGTGATGTTGTGTTTATTCTCCAGATAAGGCATAAGGTGCATGGTAGTAGTACCGGAATCGATATAGATGACATCATCATCTTCTACCAGGCTGGCAGCCATCTGGGCAATTTTTTTCTTATGAAGTTTGTCGCTGTCCACAGTAACAAGGGCTTCTTGTGGCTCCTTAGGCGCTTCCTTTTCCTGAAGGACAATACCACCATAAACCTTGCTGATAATACCGCTCTTTTCCAATTCGGCAATATCTCTGCGGATGGTATTTTTTGATACCTCAAAGAAAGCACAAAGGTCATTTATGGAAATGCTTTTCTTTTCTTCCAGCAGTTCCTGAATTTTACGGAGACGATTGATTTTCATTAATTCACCTATGTCTTCATTTAAAATAGAAATTACTCATAATAAGTTGATAAAGTCATGAGTATGTTTGCCATTATTATACAGTAATGTACAAAAAAATACAAGTAAAACGAAAAGAGTTTTCACCAATAGTGTATCATTGTTGTAAATTATGAGAATATTTAAAAAATTTATGATAAAATAGAACCATAAAATACTTACAATGAACTAATTATTTGGAAAGATTATTTATTTTTAATAGAAAAAATTGAGCAATTGCGTTATAATGCAGGTATTTCTTTCTAGGAGTGAATGTGCGTGAGTGTAAAGTATCGATTTTGGATGACAATATTTCTGGGTATTCTGTCGGCCATGGCCCCGTTGGCTACTGACATGTATCTGCCCTCTCTGCCGATTATGCAGAAAGAGTTTGCTATAAGCACCTCGTTAATTCAGCTAACTTTGACTATGACCATGCTGGGTATGGCCTTGGGGCAGATTTTTGCGGGCCCGATAAGTGATATGAAGGGACGTAAGATGCCTTTGCTGGTGGGGATGCTGGTCTTTATGCTGACTTCCGCAATATGTATTGTGGCTACCAATATAACTATTTTTTTGGCTGCCAGATTTATGCAGGGATTTGCTGGAGCCTGTGGTATTGTTATTTCGCGAGCTATTGCCCGGGATATCTGCAATGGCCCCGAATTGACCCGCTTTTTCTCCATATTGATGATGGTCAATGGCTTAGCGCCTATTTTGGCTCCGGTTGTTGGCGGTCAGGTGGTGACCTTGGCCTCCTGGCGATATGTATTTGCCTTGCTGGCCCTTATTGGATTAGTTATGTCCATAGCTACTATGATCTATAAGGAGACCTTGCCAGAGGAACGGCGGATTACGAATATTTTACGTACCATTATGGTTTTTCCTAAGCTGGTTAAGAACAAGTATTTTTTGGGTCACTGCCTGGTGCAGATGTTTGTATTTTCCGCCTTCTTTATCTATATAGGAAGTTCTTCCTTTGTTTTTTAGGGAATATATAAAGTATCACCCCAGATTTATAGCTTTATATTTGGGTTTATTGGCTTTGGTATAATGGCAGCCGGCAGTTTGCCGGCTAAATTTGCCGGACGGGTCAAGGATGAAATGATGCTAAGATATTCCCTGTTGGTGCAGATGTTGGCATCTCTGGCTCTTATAGGCGCCTTTTATGTTCAGGCCCATGTGGTACTCATAGTAGGACTACTGCTCTTGATGGCTATGCCAGTATCTATTGTGGGTACAGCCAGCTTTTCCATGGGATTGTCTTCTCAGGGACGAAATGCGGGAAGTGCGTCGGCACTGCTGGGTTTTTCTTCAATGATCTTAGGTGGTATAATGATGCCAGTTGTAGGTTTGTTTGGCACAGAGAGCGGCGTACCTATGGCCATAATGATGCTTATCAGTTTTTTGTTGGCTATTTATGCCAATGAAAGCATGATTATGCCAGCCCATAGGGGGAAATGATCAGGAGGGATATTGTGACGGAAGAAATCAAACAGCTGAAGGAATATGTGGAATCATCCCCATCGCCTTGGCACGGAGCCTATGCAGGCAGTGAAATATTAAAAAAAGCCGGTTTTAAGGAGCTTAATTGGGGGACAAAGTGGGATATATCTTCTGGTGGCAGGTACTATACCAAGGTTTATGGTGCCATGTTGGTGGCCTTTACTATCGGTACAGAAAAGCTGAATAAAGAAAACTCACTGCGAATAGGGGCGGCCCATCTGGATTTTCCTGGTTTTAGGATTAAACCAGCACCGGAAATCGTGAAGGATGGCTACGGCACCCTGAATATTGAAAGCTATGGTGGAGCTATTTTATACTCCTGGCTGGATCGTCCCTTATCCATTGCCGGGCGGGTTGCTTTAAAGGGCAAGAATGCCTTTTCGCCTTCTATTCAGCTGGTGGATTGTAAAGAACCAATATGTACCATTCCTTCTTTGGCTATTCACATGAATAGAAAGGTTAATGAGGGAATGGCCTTTAATAAGCAGAAGGACATTTTACCCTTGGCGGCGGTACTGGGTAAGGAGGGAAACAAGCATTTCTTTGAAGATTTTCTTGCCCAAGAAATGCATGTGGCCAAGGAAGATATTCTCTCCTATGAGCTAAATGTTTATCCTTATGAATACGGTTACAATTTAGGTGTAAATAAGGATTTATATTCCTCCCCCCGTCTTGACAATATGACATCGGTAGTTGCCTGTATTGAAGGGATTTTAGCGGCAAACAGTTCAGGCTTGAATATGATTGTACTCTTTGATAATGAGGAAGTGGGCAGCCGTACCAAACAGGGGGCAGGTTCCGTCAGCCTGATGCAGGTTTTGGAGCGCATTTATACCGGTTTAGGATATAGCCGGGAAGAAATGTGGCAGGGAGTTAATGGAGGTTTTATGCTGTCCGCGGATGTGGCCCACGGACTTCATCCAAATTATCCAGATAAGATAGATCCTACCAACAAGCCGGTTTTAAATGGTGGTGTGGTGATAAAGCAGGCGGCATCTCAGAGCTATGCCTCGGATGCTCAGGGGGTAGCTGTGATAAAGTATTTGTGCCAGGAAAACAGTATTCCTTACCAGGAATTTGTCAATCGGGGAGACATACCAGGTGGGGCTACACTAGGTTCCATTGCTTCGGCACAGGTTCCTATACTGACGGCTGATGTGGGGGTTCCAATATTGGCTATGCATTCTGCCCGGGAAATCATGGGGACGGAAGATCAGCATGCTCTCAATAATCTACTAAAAGCACTTTTCAAATAGTAAAAAAGCGGGTTATCCACAGAAATGATGTGAATAACCCGTTTTTGGTGTGGATAAATAGTGTAAAAACTTACGTATATGGCTTAAAAATGGGTTTTTAATTGTTGATAAGTTATAATGTGCCAAAACATACCCATAAATATGCCATTTTTCTTTGTAGGAATAAAATTTTTTTGTCAATAGGACAAATATTACTCAATATGTTTTAATGTCACCATTAATTGTTATAAAACAGCGTAAATACTAAAACTTTGAGATGTGAATCAGTAAAAAATAAATATAAAAAATGTATTCCTAGGGGAGATTATGTGTAAAAAATTCCTACAAATGGTGTAAGAGGTGCCAAAAAAGTTTAAAAAATACTAAAAAAGTTCCTTGACATACTCATAAGATAATCATATAATAAACACATCAAAGGGAAAGCCAAGAATTAAATCCGTACGATGGATTGATTCTTATCTCCTGCTTGAGCTTTGATATACCCCTTATAAGCGACATTCCCCTGTGTCGCATATAACCCCTCTCTTTTATTTACCCACTTTCATTATAAAATGAATGGGAAGAAGGCTGTAAAAACGAACGCCTATCGTTTTTACAGTTTTTTTCATTTTATGGCTATGGCAGAAGTATGGTTAATCCCATGCTACTGCTTATTTTTTTGCATTTTTTTAGGGATAAAATATTGAAAACATCAACTATTTTTGTTACAATTTCACCATAGCAAGGTTGCGAACGTCAACTATAACTACGTAATTATTCTTTGAGGGTTTATTTGATGGAGGAATATTTATGGATTATTTAAGCGCGTCATTATATTTTGGTATAGTTAGAAGAAGAATACAATCCTTGGTGGTGGAAGCCTCGGTGGATATGGGATTGACCTATGCGGAATTTTCCTTGTTGCTGGTATTATTTGACAAAGAGGGATGTAGTCAGGATGACATGACGAATTTTCTGCATGTGGATAAGGCCGCTATTACTCGAGTGATAAAAAAACTGGAAGAGCGGGACTATATATATAGGAAGCAGGATGAAACAGATCGACGGCTTAAGCGATTATATTTAACTGAAAAAGGCAAAAAAAATGAGAGAAAAATGAAGGAAATAGTCCATAAAATATTGAATTTCCTGTCTGATGGTTATACACAAAAGGAATCAGATCTTATTATAAGATGTCTGCATGATATGGCCCAACGTTTGGGGCGAGCTGATGCCACGGATGTATTTGGTGAAAGGAGAGGCAATTAGCTATGAAGCGGTTAGTTTTAATTATGTTATCGATGAGTTTATTGATGGTATTGCTATCTGGTTGCGGTAAGGATGAAACGCCAGAGCAAAAGCCCCAGGTGGTAAAAACACAGGTAGTGGGTGCCGATAATCAAATTCTGGAAGGGACCTATACAGGCGTTGTACGGGGCCGTTATGAAACTAATCTTTCCTTTCAGGTTGGTGGCAAGATATTAAATAGGTATGTTCAGTTGGGAGATACTGTCAGTGCCGGAGAAGTATTGATGTCCATTGACGCCCGGGATGTGGCTGAGAAGTCCAATCAGGGGGATGCCCAGGTTTTAGCTGCCAAAGCCCAGTTGGATTTGGCCCAAGCTAACTTAAATCGTTATCAGCAGCTTTATGCCCAGGAAGCTGTTCCAGCCAGTGTTTTGGATCAGTACAAAACTGCCTATGACGCCGCGCTTGGCCAGTATAATCAGGCTGTAGCTGGTGCACAGCAGGGACATAATGCTTTGGGATATACTAATTTGGTCGCTCCAATGTCTGGTGTAATTTCCGCAGTTAATGCTGAGGCTGGCCAGGTAGTGGCTGCAGGTCAGAATGTGGTCAGCATGGTCCAGTCTGATGAATTGGAAGTGGAAATAAATATTCCGGAAAATCATTTGGAAGATGTACCATTGGGCAAAGCAGTACAAATAACCTTCTGGGCTATTAAAAATGTCAAGGTGGAAGGAGTAATACGAGAAGTATCACCAATCGCAGATGGTGTTTCCCGTACCTATAAAGTAAGAGTTAGTATTAAAAATCCGCCAAAGGGAATGCACTTGGGCATGACGGCCCGTGTGAAGTGCTCTGAGGTTACCAATGGTGATCTGGGTGAACTGCTGCCATTGTCCGCTATTTATCAGACCGGGAACTATGCTCAGGTATGGGTAGTGGATAAAGGTGATAATACAGTTCATCTCCAAAACATTACCTTTGAAAACACCGGGAATAATTCTGTACGGGTCAAGGGATTGTCTTTGGGAGATACCGTGGTAACAGCCGGAGTTCATAAACTCCATGAGGGGCAGAAGGTCAGATTGACGGAGGACGAGTAAGATGGTTAATCTAACGGAAGTATCCCTGAAAAATCGGGTTTTGGTCTGGTACTTCATACTCATGACCGTATTGGGCGGTGTGTTTTCTTATATAATGTTGGGGCGCATGGAGGATCCTAGCTTTACCATTCGGGAGATGGTGGTTACGGCAGCCTGGCCGGGAGCCAGCGCTGAGGAAATGGAGCTCCAGGTCACGGATAAGTTGGAGTCCAAGATTACTGATTTACCAGGCGTAGATGTGGTAAAAAGCACCACCCGCAGTGGCACCACAGTACTGCACGTGTCGCTGAAGGATGATTATGACGGTGATATACGTTCTGCCTGGCGGGATGTGCGGAATTTCTGCAAGGACATTGAAAAAGACCTGCCGGAGGGTGTTTATGGTCCGTACTTCAATGATCGGTTTGATGATGTATATGGCTCCATATATGCTGTTACTGGTGATGGTTATTCCTATGAGGAGTTGCGTCAGGAGGCAGAAAAAATCCGCCGAATGATTTTGGCGGACATCAATGACAGTGTACAAAAGGTAACGCTGGTTGGCGTTCAGTCGGAAAAAGTTTATGTGGAAATCGAAAATGCCAAGCTGGCCCAGCTGGGTGTAAGTCCAATGGCATTGGCAGAGGCCCTGAAGGGGCAGAACCAGATGACCCCATCCGGCATGATTGAAACCAGTACGGATAATGTTTACCTAAGATATTCTGGCACCTTTGAAAATATTGAAGATATAAAAAATGCTACCATGAAGGCTGGGGGCAAGGTCATCCGTTTGGGGGATATTGCCAAAATCGAAAAACGGTATTCGGAGCCATCAGAGCCTATGATGTATTTTAATGGCCAGCCGGCTATTGGAATCGCCATATCCATGGAGCCTGGTGGTAATATTCTCACTTTGGGTGAGGAATTGAACAAGATGGTAGAACGGGTAAGTGCTGATATGCCAGTGGGGCTGGAAATTCATCCCGTTTCGGATCAGCCGGCAGTTGTTAAGGCCTCTATTTCCGAATTTATCAGTACCCTTAAAGAAGCCATTATCATCGTTTTGGCAGTCAGCTTCCTTAGCTTGGGTATACGTACTGGCATGGTGGTGGCTGGCTGTATTCCGCTGGTGTTGGCGGCGGTGTTCTGTGGCATGTATGCCCTGGGGATAGATTTACAGAAGGTATCCTTAGGTGCTTTGATTATTGCTCTGGGCTTACTGGTGGATGATGCCATCATTGCAGTGGAAATGATGAGTGTAAAACTGGAATCTGGAATGGACCGGTTTAACGCGGCCTGCTACGCTTTTCGGGCTACCGCCAAGCCGATGCTGACCGGAACCCTTATTACTTGTGCCGGCTTTATTCCAGTGGCCTTTGCGCCGGGTCTGGCATCGGAGTTCTGTAGTGCTCTGTTCCCGGTTATTACCATGGCCCTGCTGATTTCCTGGGTTGTTTCTGTCATGATTGCCCCGTTGTACGGCTATCATCTTATTAAGGTAAAGGTTCATCGGGATGAGGGCGGCGAGGCCGTTCAGTATCAAAATAAATTCTATGATATTTTCCGCAAGATTTTAGCCTGGTTCCTGACCCATAAGAAGTTGGTGTTGACGGCTACGGTGGTCTTGTTTGCCATATCCACCTTTATGTTGAAGTTTGTCCGGCAGGAATTTTTCCCGCCATCCACCCGTCCGGAGATTATCGTTACCATGCGGCTAAACGATGGCTCCTCCATTCAGGCTTCTGATGCGGTATCCAAGCGTTTTGCTCAATTTTTGGATAAACACTCGGATGAAATCGATAATTACAGTCACTACGTGGGGACCGGGGCCACAAGATTTGTATTGACCTTTAATCCGGAGATACCGACGGATTCTTTTTCCCAGTTCATTGTAGTAGCCAAGGATCCGGAGGTGCGCGAACAGCTCAGTCAGGAAATCCGTGAAGAGTTGGATAGCCATTTTCCGGAAGTACGACATGATATAAAATATATCCAGACCGGTCCGCCAGCAGATTATCCGGTAATGCTCAAGGTTTTTGGCTATGATAAGGACAAGGTGCGGGATATTGGCGAGCAGGTAGCTCAGCGTATACTGGCTGACGAAAATAATGTTGATGTAAATTTAAACTGGCATGAAAAGAGCAAGGTAATTCATCTGGAATATGATCAGCACAAGCTGCACTCCTTGGGCTTGTCAGCGAAGGATATATCCCAAATGGTTTATACCGAGGTGACTGGCGCTGCGGCAGCCCAGTTCTACTCCGGGGACAGGACTATTGATATAGTGCTGAAGCTGCAGGATATTGACCGGACGGATTTGTCCCGCATCAAGGAAATGCCAATTTATACTGGTACGGGTTACGTTCCATTGGCCCAGTTGGCGGATATATCCCTTACCACGGAGAATGGTACTATTTGTCGGGAGAAACTGATGCCATGTGTAACGGTTCAGGCCAATATTTTGTCTGGTACCAGCAATGATGCCACCAAGAAGGCCTTGGAAGCCGTAAAGGATATATCTGATAATTTGCCGGAGGGCTATAGGATTGAGGCCGCCGGTTCCCTGGCCGACAGTGAAAAGTCCATGGGCCATCTGGTGAAGCCAATTCCAATCATGGTGTTTATCATTATGACCTTGTTGATGTTCCAGCTTAAGGATGCCAAGCAAATGATTTTGACGGTGCTTACGGCTCCATTGGGCATCATCGGTGTAAGCTTTGGTATGCTGCTATTTGATCAGGCTATGGGCTTTGTGGCTATTTTGGGTGTATTAGCCCTAAGTGGTATGATAATACGAAACTCAGTTATCCTTATTGACCAGATACAGAAGCATCTGGAAGAGGGAGAAACACCGTGGAATGCAGTTATGGATTCAGCAGTTATGCGCTTTAGACCAATTATGCTTACAGCCGCAGCGGCCATCCTGGGTATGGTACCTTTGATGGTAAGCAATTTCTGGGGACCAATGGCTGTAGCAATTGCCAGCGGTTTGTTTGTGGCCACGGTACTTACCTTATTGGTATTGCCAACCATGTATGCTGCCGTATATCACGTAGAGAAAGAATAAAAGTCGACAATAAAAAAGCTAGGTACAGCCAGTGTTTGACTGTACCTAGCTTTTTGTTTGCTAATAACTAAATAAGATAGATAATTAATTAGAAGAATTAAGTCGGGAGCGTTCCAGCTCGTGCCAAGTAGCCTCATCTATATGTCCGATTTTGTCACTGATATCATCCAGCATTTTATCGATTTGTTCCAGCTCTTCCTTCAGGCTTTGGACTTCAAGTAAGCTCTTATGAATACTACTTGATAATAAGGCGAAATCTGTATAATCCATGTTTTTCCTTCCATTGCTCATATATTAGTTTATTTTTTATACTTGATTATATTGTATGCCAATGTTATTCTTTAAGCAAGTTTGAAATGTAATAAATTCAGTAAATATAAGGGAGTGAGCTATGTGAAAACAATCGGCATCATCGGGGGCATGGGGCCCATGGCAACGGTGGATTTAATGAAAAAAATCATTATATCTACGCCGGCCCACAAGGATCAGGAACATATTCCTATGCTGGTGGATAATAACTGTTTGATTCCAGATCGCACTAAAGCTATACAGGGGTTGGGTCCGTCTCCGGTGCCAGAATTGGTGAAAACAGCTAAACGCCTTGTTGCCGGGGGAGCAGATTTCCTCATCATCGCCTGTAATACAGCACATTATTTTTTGCCGGATATTTTACCGCATATAAATATCCCCGTCATATCAATTATCGACAGTGCCGTTGCCAGTATTAAGGCAAAGGTCTATAAAAGTGTGGGATTATTGGCCACCAGTGGTACAATCAGTACCGGGTTATACCAAAAGACCTTGGAAGAGAATGGAATACAATGTATTTCCCCCTCGGCGGATACACAACATATTGTTGATGATATGATTTACGATGGTGTCAAAGCCAATAATCTAAATTATGATACATCCAGTATAAAAAAATTACTAAATAATATGAGGGACCAGGGGGCAGAAGCCTTCATTTTGGGGTGTACGGAAGTACCGGTGGCAGTGGCCATGTATGCTTTGGAAGGGATATTTATCGATTCCACAGATGAATTGGCCAAGGCTGCGGTGAAATATGCTCAAGCTGAATAATCACTCAATGCGAATGCTTTCCAGCATCTTGTTGGCAGCCTGTTCAAAATCTTTGTCATCGGCCTTGTAGGCTATGGTGATGCACCATAGTTCATCACCTTTAAAGAAGGTAACGAACTTCATTTTTAACTTTATGTCCTTGCTGGTGCGATCAAGGATGGCCATTTTGGCAGGCAGTCCGGCAATTTTGTAGTCTTCTAATTGACCGCCGGTAGCACTGAACTTGTTACGAAAGCTTTTCAGCATGCCATCGGAAGAGGAAGCAAGATCTGGTTTAAATTCCACCCCATTGGCCGCTTTAAATTTTTCCCGGTCATAATGAACGCTGTTGATGGTGACCTCAAAATCACTATCATGATCAGCTGTGGAATTTACCGTGGATCCATTGGGAAAGGTTTGGGGTGTACCAGGTTTGCGGAAGTCAAAGGGGAGACTGATTACCAGATTGCCTTTTGTGCCTTGGACAATTACCTCATGCAGAGCGATTTCCTTATTTCCGCAGCCGGTGAAGAACAAGGACAATGCCAGCAGGCCAACCATTAGACCCAAGGTGACGAATTTCTGAAAACTTACTAATCGCATTAACATTCACTCCTATGTGTAAAATAAAGTCACAAGTTATATTGTGATAAACATTTTGACTATATCTTACATTCAACTTAATCTGCCAATATCCTTTTTATTAAGCAAAAAAGAGGGCTGACTATGATGTATGTAGAGACCCCCATAAGTTAGACCAAGTAATCTAACTTATGGGGGGCTTTTTATGGCAAAATATACTGCTGATTTCAAATTGAAGATAGTTCAGGAATATTTGAGAGGGGATATTGGATAC
>Ga0256405_10000725_pt1 | contig 104236 bp, 85 predicted proteins | sample RumenRJG_02DNA_FD_189096 | JGI IMG/M metagenome (GOLD analysis project Ga0256405, IMG submission 189096) | Bovine rumen microbial communities from Lethbridge, Alberta, Canada - RJG_02 | ecosystem: Host-associated > Mammals > Digestive system > Stomach > Rumen | place: Canada: Alberta...
TTTCAAGCAGGAGACGAGTTCGTTTAAGGGTAAAAAGATTTCAGGTGATGACAGTTTCCTCAATACCGCGTTGAGCCGCGACCCGTTAGGTATCGCCATCAACTCACTCTCCAACATCTTCGATTTGCAGAGCCGCCAGCTGCGCAGTGACCTCGCCATCGTGCCCCTCGACATTGACAAGCATGGTGAGCAGATACTCGACGAGGCTCGTCTGGACGACATCATCCTGTTGCTGGAGCAACAGCAGTTCGCAGAGATCCCCACGGGTAAGATAGGACTGTCATACAACCACCACGACGGCATTTTGAACCAGTTTGTCCGCTGGATATTGACCGATGGCAACAAATACGTCCATGAATACGGTCTCTTGCAGCTCTCACAGAAAGAGGTGACGGCACAGTTGCGTCTCACCGAGCAGCAAGACCTCGCACAGAAATAACAATAGGAAAGGGTAAAAAGATGAAAACAAGATTAGTACTATTTCTAATAGTGCTGGCTACGGTATTGCCGTCAGCCGCACAGACCACCATCACGGGACATATCGCTGATGCCCGTACAGGAGAGTCACTGATAGGAGCCTCCGTCGTCCCCAAGTCGAGTAAGGAACTGGGTGCCGTGACAGACGTGGACGGAAACTTCACCCTGGTGACGAATGTCGAACTGCCTCTCACCCTGAGTGTCCAGTATGTAGGCTATCGTCCGCAGGAGGTGGATGTCTATGATGCCGCAGAACCGGTGGACATCCTGTTGAGCGACAATGCCAGCCGACTGAACGAGGTGGTGGTGATTGGCTATGGTGAACAGAAACGTCTGGAACTGACCAGTGCCATCTCCAGTGTGGGCAGTGAGGTATTACGCCAGCAGAACAACTCCGTGGAGAGTGCCCTGCAGGGTGCCGTGGCTGGTCTTAACGTCACCCAGACCAGCGGTCAGCCCGGTGCTGCCAGCATCATCCGCATCCGTGGCGGTAACTCCATCACCGGTGGTAACGAACCACTCTATGTCATCGACGGATTCATCGTCTATAACGATCCTGCCTCCACCCGTACCGGTGCCAAGACGAGTGATGCCACCCTCGACCCCCTCGCCTTCCTGAACCCTGCGGATATCGAGAGCATCGAGGTGCTGAAGGACGTGAGTGCTACTGCCATCTATGGTACCCGTGGTGCCAACGGTGTGATCATCATCACCACCAAGAAGGGGTCGCACGGTCGTAACAACATCAGCTATAACGCCAGCTTCGGATGGAGCACCATCGGCAAGAAGCTGAACTATCTGAATGCCCAGCAGTGGGTAGGACTGTGGAACGAGCTGTATGACAATGGTGAGGTGGGCTATCGCATTGACACCCCTACCCAGAGCTACGACTGGCAGGACGCCGCCTTACGCACTGGTTTCTCACAGGAGCACCAGTTGTCATTTGTCGGCGGTGATGAGATATCCCGATACAGCATCAGCGGAGGCTATAAGAGTCAGGATGGTATCGTGAAGGGTACGGGACTGAAACGGTATGTGGGTCGTGCCAACTATGAGCGTAACATCTTCCCCACCCTGCTGGTGGGTGTCAATGCCAGTGGTGCCTATAACAAGGTGACAGGCGTTGCCGACAACAGTGGCAGTATGTTTGCCCCCAGTCCTTGGGTGGCAGCCATCTCACACACGCCCTACACCTCTATTTACAATGCTGACGGCACGTACAACTACGACCCGACACCCACCAGTGTGGATATCTATAACGGGCGTGTGGGCAATCCCATCAGCGACTTAGAGAACACCCAGGCGGAAACGGAGAACACGCGTTTCATCGGTACCGGTTTCGCAGAGTGGACGGTCATCCCACAGCTGAAGCTGAAGGCAAGTCTGGGTGCCGACATCTCCAACACCTGTCAGAGCTACTATGCTCCGTCCTATACCACTGGTGGACTTGCCAATAACGGCTATGCCTCCGTGGGTCAGACAAAGACCACCACATGGCAGACAGAGTATACGGCAACGTACAGCAATGTGTTCAAACGCGTACACTCCCTGAACGCACTGCTGGGATATACCGCCCAGCGTACCGACCGCAGCAGTGTCGCCACGACATCCTACGGTTTCAGCAATGATGCCACGGGGTATGACAACCTCGGAGCGGCTGCCACCACCCTGCCTTCTGTCAGCAGTCATTATATCTCCACCCTGCAGTCGTGGATCGGTCGTGTGAACTACAGCTATGACTCACGCTATAATGCCTCACTGACCCTGCGTGCCGATGGCAGCAGCCGTTTCGCCGACAACCACCGCTGGGGATGGTTTCCTTCCTTAGGTCTCTCTTGGAATATCGACCGTGAGAAATGGCTCCACTTAGGCAAGAGTGTCGACTTCATCCAACTGCGTGCCTCTGTCGGTACAGTGGGTAACCAGGAGATTGGTGACTACCAGTTTGCGGCGAATGTCGTCCCCCGTACGGTGATTATCAACAACCAGAAGGCGACGAGCTATATCATCGAGAACAAATCGAACGAAGACCTGAAATGGGAGACGACCACCTCTTATAATATAGGACTGAGCACCGGCTTCTTCCAGAACCGTCTGACAGTGACGCTGGATGCTTACTACAAGAAGACCAACGACCTCTTGCTGGATGTTCCCGTAGAGCAGGTAACTGGTTTCTCTACCGTCCTGCGCAATGTCGGCTCTGTAACGAACAAGGGCGTGGAACTGGAGATTGGCGGTGTGCTGATAGACAATAAGAACTGGAAATGGAACGTGAACGGTAATATCGCCCATAACAAGAATGAGGTGACCAGTCTGGGCGACTCTGAGTATTTCCTGCCTGACTTCGCCTCTGTAGGTACACTGCAGTATATTAACCCGCTGATCGTGAAGGTGGGTGAGCCCCTCGGTACTTTCTATGGCTATCGCTTCAAGGGCATCATCCAGTCTGACGAGGACCTCAGCAGTCTTCCTGCACAGACGATCTCCACGGTAGAGCCAGGTAACCCGAAGTTCGAGGATGTCAATAACGACGGTGTCGTCAATGAGCAAGACCGTGTGGTGTTAGGGAATATCCAACCGAAGTTCACCTATGGCTTCAATACCAAGGTTGCCTATAAGAACTGGGACCTTTTCGTGAGTCTCAGCGGCAGCTATGGCAACAAACTCTTCAATGCACTCGCCTGTCGTCTGGACCGTGGTAATGGCTATTATTACAACCCACTGGGTGAGGTTGCCAACCGCTGGACTGTGACCAACCCGAGCAATACCATCCAAAAGGCAAGCAGCGCGACATCTATCTATGCCGATGACCGTTTCGTGGAGAATGCCAGCTATTTGAAGTTCCGAAACATCCAACTGGGCTATACCCTACCCGTCCCGCAGATCACGAAGGATGCCAAGCTGCGGCTGTATGTCTCACTGCAGAATTTCTTCACCATCACCAGCTACAGCGGTTATGACCCAGAGGCAAACCGCAATGGCATCGACGAGACCAGTGCCCTCTATCAGGGAGTGGACTATGGTGCCTACCCTGCTGCCAAAACGGTATTGTTTGGATTTAATATCACACTGTAACGAAATATCGGAATCATTATGAGAAAAAGTATAATATATCTCGCAACAGGTCTTTTGCTCACCAGTTGCGCTGACCTCGACCAGAAGTCGATCAGTTCTATCGACAAGGACAATTTCTATCAGAGCAAAGAGGATATAGAGACAGCCATCAATGGTGTCTATCAGGAGTTTACCGTGGACGGTTTCTATGGTATGTTCAATAACCAGAGCATCTATATCAACGACTTACAGACTGACTATGTGAAGGCGGGAGCACAGACGAACTCGGCTCATATCCGTGAACTCAGCAACTTCGCCGTCCAGCCTACCAATGTCTTCGTCAGCTATGCCTGGGAGGAGCACTATACTGCCATTAACCGTGCCAATGTGGTTATCGACAAGGTGACGGATGCATCATGGCTCGACGAGCAGTCCAAGCAGAACTACATCAACGAGGCACGTTTCCTCCGTGGCTTTACGTATTTCAACTTGGTACGCTATTTCGGAGGAGTACCCATCGTACTGCATGACGGTGAGGGAGAAGGGGCTGCCCGCAACAGTGTCGATGAGGTATATGAGCAGATTGTTGCTGACCTGACTGCCGCTGAGGGTCTGCCCGCTGACTATACTACCCTCGACAGCAAGGCATCCAGTCTTGCGGCATCGGCACTGCTCTCCAAGGTCTATCTCGTATGGGCGCAGACCAGTAGTGAACAAGGAAAGGCAAACCAAAACGCCTATTATCAGAAGGCTATCGACTACGCCAATAAGGTGATTAACTCCGGAAAGTACAAACTGCTGGATAAGTTCATCGACAACTGGTCGGTAGACAAGAAACATGGTGCGGAGCATATCTTCTCCATCGAGCACGACCGCACCATCAACGGTAATGTGTCAGGACACTGTACCTTCGCCACGAACTGGAGCAACTCTGAGCCTGTGCTCCTCGCTACCAGCGACAAGTATTATGAGCAGACAGACCCTCGTGACCAGCGGCGTGACGGCTCATGGGCAAAACGACTCTATGACCCGAATACGGGTGAGGACTTCGTGTTCACAATCCCCCGCTTCCGTAAGTATATTGACTCGCTCAACTATGCCAATCCTGCCTCAGCAGGTAATTCCGCAGGACAGTCAACGAACACCACCATCATTCGCTATGCCGAGGTGCTGCTCATCAAAGCTGAGGCAGAGAATGAGCTGAATGGTCCTACGACCGCTGCCTACGATGCCATCAACCAGGTGCGCCGCCGTGCCTACTGGAGTCCTTATGAGAATGTGCAGAACACACCATCTGACGGCTCTGCCCTCGACCTCGCAGGACTGACCAAAGAGGAGTTCCGTGAACGGTTGCGTGAGGAGCGCCGACTGGAGTTCGTATTGGAGGGACAGCGCTGGTTCGACCTTATCCGCTGGCATATCCTTGTCAAATATGTAAAGGCGAATACCCCTACTGATGCGGAAACGCTGGGAACAAAGACTACCAAGATACAGAATGTGTCGAAGAAAAACTACCTGTTACCACTCCCGCAGGACCAATTGATTCTGAATCCTAACCTGGAGCAGAACTGGGGCTATAGCGGAGAGTCGGGAGACGGTCCTTACGGGGCAGAATTCGAATAACACCGAACATCGAATAACAAAAAAAGAAAAATAATTATGAAACAGATTATCTTCAAAACAATTGCTGTGGCTCTGCTTGCAACCACAGGTTATCAGACAGTAGCTGCCCAGCAGCAAGTAGCAAACAACCGCCGTGAACGCATTTTGCAGGTACTTGACCAGAGTCGTCCTAACGAGTATGTGCCCGCAGCCTTCTTCCTCCATTTCGAGAACAAGCTCGGACGGAAAGCGGTACAGGACCATAAGGATTTCTACCGCGCCACCAATATGGACTTCGTGAAGGTATTCTATGAGATCAGTGTGCCACAGATTGACATCAAGAGTGGTAAGGACTGGGAGAAAGTGCCTGTCTATAGCGAGGAATTCTTCGCACCACAGGTTGCCGTTATCGAAGACCTTGCCCGTGAGTTCGGCAAGGAGGCGTTTATATTGCCTACGGTATATTCACCATTAGCACTTGCCCATCAGACCTTAGGACGTGGCAAGGACCTGAAGAAGCTCGCCGAGGAGAACCCCGTCGCCTTCGGTAAGGCTATCAAAAACCTCTCACTCTCTATCGAGAACTATCTGCGCTCAGCACGCAAGCATGGTGCCGACGGCTTCTATGTGTCCAGCCAGGGTGGTGACGGCAACTCACTGTCTACCAAGATATGGCAGGAACAGGTACGCCAGTGGGACAAGCACGTGTCTGAGGTGGCAAATGAGATTGGTGAGATCAACATTCTCCACATCTGCGACTATGGTACTCCCTTCAAGAACGCAGAGGCTCTCTATGCCTTTGCCGACTATCCTGCCAGCATCATCAACGTGCCCTTGAACTTCTCCGATGGTTCTACCCTTAACCTGAAAGAGGCACAACAGCGTTTCGGTCGTCCTATCTTCGGAGGATTGGAGCGTCTGGGGGTGATTGCCAACGGAACCATCGAAGAGGCTAAGAAAGCTGTCGACAAAGTGCTGGAGAATGCCGCACCCAACTTCATCTTAGGTGCCGACTGCACCGTACCGGGTGAGACGGATTGGGAGAAGTTGCGTGCCGTCATCGACTATGCACACACTTGGCGCCTGACTCACAAGAAGTAAAATATGAACAGGAGAGATTTCCTACTGAAGTCGGCACGTGCCATGATTTCCGTAGCGGGCTCGTACCTGATAAGTACTAATCCCGCTATCGCCAAGGCAATACAGCAGGCAAGTGTTGAGGACGAATCCCAACAGCAGGAAGCTTCTGTTTATCACTTTGAAGGTTTTAATGAGCGCGTGCAAGCCTATATCGTGGCCAGGTATTATGTCAGACTGAAAGGGGCTTTTGGAGAACAAGGCCTTAAAGTATTCCAGTTGGCGACTCGTACCTACGCAGAGCAGCGTGGCCATCGAATGGCGCAGCAAGCACTGGCTGACGGTCAACCCCTTACCATAGAGACGTATCATCGCTATGGTGAGTGGGTATCGTCAGACGAGTGTCGGCGAAAAGGAGAGGATCTCCAACAACAGGTTATCTGGGACGCTCCTTACTATACATTCCACGTTACACGATGCCCTTGGTCCATACAATTCCGGGATATGGGATTACAGGAGGCAGGAATAGCATACTGTAAGGATCTGGATGCCTCGATTTATAGAGGTTTTAATCCAGCTATAGCATACGAGACGCGCCAGACATTGAACAGTGCAGGCTTTTGCATCCAATGTGCCCCAGGCTCCAAGGTCTCAGCCGAAGCGCTTGCCTGTCCTAAGAGGCCGTCTTCACTGCGTTCATTTGAGTATCACTGTGCGCATAGTTACTGGACTTTCCGACAGGTAATATCATCGGTGTTCGGAACTAAGGGAAAGAGCATCTCAGAAGAGGTCTTAGGTGATATTAGACGTGAGTTATGAAATTCTTTTGCCGTCACCCTCACAAAATATCAGAATACTGACTTTGATGTCGTAACCAATAAATGACAAGAAAATGAATAAAAGATTAGGACTACTGCTGTTAGCTGGTTTGACGCTAAATTGTAGTGTAAATGCAAAGAAAATAAAGGAGAACGGCAAGGCCAAGGTTGCCATTGACTATCTGAACAGCAACTTCGCCACCTACGATAAGCTGCAGAAGACCATCTGGGCCAATCCCGAGTTGGGGTTCCTTGAGACCAACAGTAGTGGTTTACTGGAGCAGCATCTGCGCGATAACGGCTTCACTATTGAGAAAGGTGTAGCCGGCATGCCGACGGCCTTTGTGGCTACCTATGGCAGTGGCAGCCCCGTTATCGGTCTATTGGCAGAGTTCGATGCCCTACCAGGACTATCTCAGGACACAGTACCCTACCGCAAGCCCATTAAGGACGGTGCCCCAGGTCAGGGTTGTGGTCATAATACTTTCGGCGTAGCTTCTTCAGCAGCTGCTGTATCCATCAGTAAGTGGCTTGCTGCCAACAAACAGAGCGGCACCATCAAGGTTTATGGCACCCCTGCCGAGGAAGGCGGTGCTGGTAAGGTGTATCTGGTTCGTGAAGGTTTGTTCAAAGGTGTCGATGTGGTGCTCGACTGGCATCCCTCCAGTGTGAATGCCGTGACCACAAATGGTGGTACAGCTATGGTGATGGTCGACTACAAGTTCTATGGCAAGCCTGCCCACGCTGCTGGCAATCCATGGAAGGGGCGCTCTGCTCTCGATGCTGTCGAAGCCTTCGACTATCTGGTCAATCTATTGCGCGAACATGTGCCCACCTCCAGTCGTATTCACTATGTCATCCCCGATGGCGGCTTTGCCCCGAATATCGTGCCTGAATACGCCCGTGTATCCTATTATATCCGTAGTCCTAAGCGCGACATCCTCAACACGCTTACCGAGTGGATTGACTCGGCAGCCGCAGGCGCAGCCAAAGGTACTCAGACCCGTTTCGAGAAAGAGATCATTGCTGGCACCTACGAGCGTCTGCATAACAAGACACTCTCCAAAGTGATTCAGAAAAATCTGGAGATTGTAGGTGGCGTCATCTACGATGCCCGTGAGCGTCAGTTCGCCCTCGACTTGATTCGTGCTACCGGCAATCCCGACTCATTGGTCAACGAGGCTGCTAAGGTTTATCCTTTGGCACCATTCCCCGAGGAAGGTAGTGGTGGCAGCAGCGATGTCGGCGATGTGTCGTGGGTAGTGCCTCTGGTCAGTTTCGGTGCTGCCACCTTCGTACCTGGCAGTCCCGGCCACTCTTGGCAGAACGTAGCTGCTGACGGTACAACTATTGGCACGAAGGGCCTGCTGAATGCCAGTCGCGTGTTTGCCCTGACTGCTGTGGATATCCTGACCGATGCGAAACTGCTGCAAAACATCAAGGCAGAGTTCAAGCAGGTAACAGGCTCAGACTTTAAGTACATCCCACTATTAGGCGACCGCAAACCAGCATTGGACTATAGAAAGAGTGAAAAATAAACCATATCATAAATTTAAAAAACTATACAATGATGAAAAAGAATCTAACTGTTTTTGCATTGGCTGCACTCGCACTCACAGCTTGTTCTACACAGCAAGCCGACGAGCAGCCCAACAAGAGAGACCTCATTGAGCGCGTACTCGACCAATCAAAAGCACCAGACGTAATACCTGCAGCCTTTTTCCACCATTTCCCCGATAAATTCGGACCGAAGGCAGTAGAGGAGCACTTTGCTTTCTTTAAAGCCACCAACAACGACATATTGAAGGTGCAGTACGAGACGCTGCCACCAAAATGGGAGATTAAGACTGCCGAGGACTTTGCCAAGGTACAAGAGCTGACAGAAGACTACTTCGAGCCACAGCTAAAAGTGATAGAAGAGTTGGCCAAACAGCAGAAAGACTCAGCCTTGATTATACCAACGGTATATTCACCACTGCTCATACTGCATCAGGCAGCCGGCAAAGAGGTGGACGAGGTGATCAAGCAAAACCCTGCTGCTGCAGAGCCTGCCTTCGAGAAACTGGCCAAGAGCATAGCCACCTACATCCGCGCAGCTCGTGAACGTGGTGCTGATGGATTCTATGTCTCGTCACATGGCGGTAATGTAGAGTTCTTCGGTCAGGATTCTGAGGTATGGACGAAGTATCTTCGCAAGTGGGACAAATACATTTCTGAGGTTGCTGATTCTGTAGCCCCTCTGAACATCCTGCATATATGCGGAGGCGAGTATAAGGATCTTGATGCATGGGCAGACTATCCTGGTACCATCATCAACCTTCCGGAGTTTGATGTAAAGAAACTTCGTCACGCTCAGGAGGTATTCAAGCGTCCCATCCTCGGAGGACTCGATCATCGCGGAGTACTCATCAACGGAACACTTGAAGAGCTATTGGCTCATGTCGATACTGTACTTACAGAAGGACCTCAGAATCTGATTCTCGGTGCTAACTGCACAGTACCTGATTCTACATCCAGCGAGCGTCTGCGTGCTGTTGTCGACTATGTTCACAACTGGCGCCAGACTCACAAGAAGTAAAAGAACTTTCAAAAGTTATGCAAGGACATGAAAGATAAACGAATAGTATTTGTAATTGTGCTCTTTTTGGGGGTGTTGTTTTCTGCTTGCAGTGGAAGCGGAAACGACGAGAACGTACCCATCAACATCCCCACGGGCGATGATGATGTGTGCTGTTCCCAAGACGATGAAATACTTATCTCTCAGATTCTTGCAGCATACAATGAGGTGACAGGATTGTCAAGACAAAGCGCAGGAGACTATACTGTAAAGGTCTATGCACGGACAGCTACTTTGCAGGTAGGCTACAACGATATCTACTTTACGGTTGAGAAGACCGGCAGTGGCCGCCACGTGAAAGACTTTACAGTTAGCGACCTGTCACCTTTGATGGACATGGGGATGATGAAACACAGCACCCCCATAGCCAACAAACTGGATCAGATAGAGAGCTTTCCCATCTATCACACTTGGGTGGCTCCGCTGATGGCTGGCGAATGGACGCTGTCGTTCAACTATCGCATCAAGGACCTCAAAGGTACATTCTCCGGAGGAACCATTACGATTGAGCCGACGCCTAACGAGCAGGTATGGATCAAGTCGTTTAAATGGAACGACGTAACCTACTACCTCACCCTTGCCCAGCCACAGGATCTGAAGACTGGTGTCAACCCCTTGCGTGCCTACATTTCGAAAAAGGGCGACGACGGAACCCTACCCTATCTCCCTGCCTCTGAGACATTCACGATTGACATCTACCCCACCATGCCTGACATGGGCAACCATACCTCACCCAATAACGAACCGCTCATCCGACAGGAGGACGGTAGCTATAAGGGGCAGCTGAACCTCACGATGACAGGCGTCTGGGACATCCATCTCCATGTGAAGGATGCTGCGGGCAATACGGTAGCCGGCGGTGAGGAACTGAGTGACCTGTATTGGACTATTTCCATTTGATTTTTCAGATTTCTGTTATATATCAGGTACAGATGATTTCATTGTTAATTTCTCTCGGAATGTTATGTTCCCAAGACACAGTTCACAAGGAGACGACCATCGACGAGGTGGTCGTTTCTTCAACTATAGGCTCAGGGAAAAAGGCAGTCAGCAAAGGACATATAGCCAGTATCGATGAACATCTGGCTAAACTGTCGAAAGTTGAAATGGTGCATCGTGGCACTTATGCCTGGGAGCCCGTGGTCAATAACATGGCCACCGAGCGCGTCTCAACGACAATTGACGGTATGAAGATATTCTATGCCTGTACCGATAAAATGGACCCTGTGACATCTTATGTGGAGAGCAGTAACCTGCAGCGCATCAGTCTGAACTCAGGCTTGGACGGCAATCCACAGGCGACAGGCAACATCGGAGGCAGCATAGACCTGAAACTGCGTCGCGTGGGCTTTGACGCCAAGTCTTTCGAATACAATGCCTCGGTAGGTTACGAGTCGAATGGAAACGTACAAGTTTACGGAGCTGACGCCGCCTTCTCAACCCATCGTTTCTATACCAACTTCGGTGTATTCTACCGACACGCCGGCAACTATAAGGCAGGTGGAGGCAAGACGGTTGACTTCTCGCAGTTTCAGAAAACCAATGCTTTTGCCAACATCGGATGGCAGCATGCCGACGACCACATCATAGAGGCCACCTTCATCTACGACATTGCGAAAGATATCGGTTATCCGGCTTTGGCAATGGACGTTAAGAAGGCTGAGGGAATCATTGCCTCACTGGCTTATCGGCGCGAGCATCTGAGCAAGTTGTTTCATCGCTGGGAAACTAAGGTGTACTACAACCACATCACCCATAACATGGATGACACGAAGCGTCCCAACGTGCTAATTCACATGGATATGCCTGGCAAGAGTCAGACGGCAGGCCTCTACAGTCTGCTACAGGGCACTAAGGGCAAGCACTACTTCCAGCTGAACTACGATGCCTATTACAACAAACTATTTGCCGACATGACCATGTATCCCGAAGGCGGACAGCCCATGTATATGCTCACCTGGCCTGACGTCGGGACTTTCAATACGGGGCTGGCGCTGACGGACGACATCACGCTTGACCTTCACCACCACCTCCGCCTGTCAGTCAAAGGCGCATGGCAGCATCAGCAAATCAACAGCGACGAAGGCTACCAGACGCTGAACATCTATTTCCCAGGCATGGATAAGGGCAACTCCAGCTTTATCGGACGACTGGCTGTCAGCTATGCCTACAAGCACAGCGGTTGGACTTTAGCCATTGGTACCGGTTACGGCACGCGAGCCCCGACGGTTACGGAGAGTTACGGTTACTTCCTGAACAACACCTTCGACAAGTACGACTATATCGGCAACCCCTACCTGAAGAACGAGAAAGCTGTCGAGGTCAACACTTCGGTAGAATGGAAGAACACCAGCCTGTCGTTCAAGGTTGAGACCAACGCATTCTTCTTTCAGGATTACATCATCGGCAGACCCGACACACGTCTCTCGCCTATGAACATCGGTGCTGCTGGTGTAAAAATCTATCAGAACCTGAAGAACGCCAGGATTGTCAATGTAGCGCTGACGACCAACTGCCAACCAGTCAGCTGGCTGCTATGGGAAAATCACCTCACTTACAGCTATGGCAAGGAAAGCACTGAAGCTCGTCTGCCGCTGATAGCTCCTTGGTCATACTTGGGCAATCTGCGTTTCCGATGGCACAACCTCGAGGCTGAGGGCGGGGTGCGCATGGCCGCCCATAATAGTCATTGCGGCACAGAATACGGTGAGACGCCCACAGAGGGCTATGCCGTCTGGCACCTGAACGTCGGGGGACACTTCCAGCTAGGCAAACTCGGAACAGACATACACTTAGGCGTTGAGAATCTGTTCGACCGCCACTATTCCACCTATGCTGACTGGAACCACATTCCCCAGAAAGGCCGTAACTTCTATGCGAATATAACTTTCCAGTTATGAAACCATGTGATGGAAAAATACCACAGTGTTGGTATTTCCGCAATATGATTTTCTTTATAACTTTGCAGTCGAATAAATAAAGCAATATGAAAAAAACAGTAATTTGGATAGGAGCACTCGTCGTGGGTGCCATATTAGGACTGTTGGGACTTGACAGGATCAATGATTTGATGGATTTCATAGCCACCGTCTATGTCCGGCTCTTTCAACTGCTGGCCGTACCCACTATCGTACTTGCCGTCACTACCACACTGGCGACACTGGGCAGTGGACCAGATGCCGGACGTATCTTCCGGCACACCATCATGTACACGCTGCTTACCACTTTTGTAGCTGCTCTTGTCGGCTTGTTACTCTATGTCATCATTGCACCTGGCAACATGGACATCAGCGCCGCAGAAACAGGCTCTCAGCTCTCAGCGGACACCCCCCAACTTAGCTACACAGACCACTTGCTGAGCGTGATCCCCAACAATATCGTGAAACCATTCCTTGATGGCAATGTGCTCTCGCTGCTGCTCCTTGCCGCCGCTGTAGGCATCGCCCTGTCGCAGATGACTGACACGCCCCACAAAAAGTCGGTGGTCAACTTCCTTATAGGCATACAAGAGGTATTGTTTATGCTGATTCGCGGATTGATATGGACATTGCCCATAGGTATCCTTGCCTTTGCTGCCCAACTGTCGTCACAACTGAGTGCTGGTGTCATCGCCGACTCCTTGGGAAAATATGTCGCAGTCGTCCTGGGTGGCAACCTGTTGCAGTTCTTCGTAGTGCTGCCCGTCTTCCTATTGCTCAGAGGATTGAATCCTATCCGTGTCATGACGAAGATGACACCTGCCATCATGATGGCACTCTTCACAAAGAGCAGTGCAGCAACCCTTCCTATCACGATGCAAACTGCCGAGGAACGACTGGGCGTTAAATCGCAGATATCCCGTTTCGTACTGCCCATCTGTACCACTATCAACATGAACGGATGTGCGGCATTTATTCTGGTCACCTCACTCTTCGTGATGCAGCAGGGGGGTATAGAACTCACCTGGACCACCATGCTCACATGGGTTCTTATCTCCGTTGTCTCTGCCATCGGCAATGCTGGTGTTCCCATGGGGTGCTATTTCCTCACCCTCTCCCTGATGTCTGGCATCAATGCCCCTATCGCCGTCCTCGGCATCATCCTCCCCATCTATACCATTATAGATATGGTGGAGACTGCTGTCAACGTATGGAGCGATTCGTGCGTCTGTGCGATGACTGACCATGACCTTACGGACAGAACGTAAGGGTGGCTCCGTCCCCATCCACCTCTAACTCAGCCATACTGCCTACCAGCATGGGGAAGTTGCGCATGTGACGATGCCCTACGGGGAAGTCGAAGCAGACGGGGATGGCGTATTTCCGCAGATACTCATAAAACATGTGGTTCATATCGGGGAAAGTATTGGGAATCTTCTTGTAATTGGTAAACTGCCCGATAATCATTCCCTTGACATGCGGCATCAAGCCACGCACCTCAATGTTATGCAACATACGGTCGACCTTGGTCATACTTTCCCCCGTATCCTCCACAAAGAGGATGATATCCGGAAGTGTCAGAGGGTCGTAGACGGAACCGGCAAGACCATGTAATACGGACATATTACCACCCACAAGGATGCCTTTCGCCTTACCTGCATGGTTCAGGGGATGGGGGTCGACATGGTATTCCGGCAACTCCCCCTTCATCATGCGCAACAGCGACTGACTGATGGTGTCATTTCCCTCGTAGGTACTGATGGCATGACACATCGAGCCATGAATACCGATATTCCCCGCACATGCCTCGGCACTCAGCAAGGCGGTGATATCACTGAAACCTATCAGCATCTTGGGATAACGCCTGAAGATATCCAACGACAACTCGCACAACAGATGGACAGCGCCATCGCCGCCACGGGAACACATGATAGCCTTCACGCTGGGGTTCTGCAGTGCCCATAGCAGGTCGTTCCGCCGTTCCGCAATAGTACCTGCGAATTCCCGATAGTTATTCAGCGCACTACGACCGACCACCGTATGGAAGCCCCATCGCTCTAACGTGCGAATGCCCCCGTTTACCGTTGCCGTATCAGTGGCACTCGACGGTGAGATGATGGCGATGGTGTCGCCCTCATGAAGCCATTGCGCCATTACTGGTGACATAGTCAGCGTCAGTATCCATGACGAGATAAAACGTTTCATACCTGCAAATATACAAAAAAAGTCGCAACTCCAAGGAGTCACGACTCTTTTTCTTTCATTCCATGCGGAGATTTACTTCACCTTATCAACGATAGCCTTGAAAGCCTCTGGGTTGTTCATTGCAAGGTCGGCGAGCACCTTACGGTTAATCTCGATACCAGCCTTAGCGAGTTTACCCATCAGGACTGAGTAGCTCATACCCTCCAAGCGGGCTGCAGCGTTGATACGCTGAATCCACAGGGCACGGAAGTTACGCTTCTTGTTCTTACGGTCGCGGTAAGCGTAGGTAAGACCCTTCTCCCAAGTGTTCTTGGCTACTGTCCAAACATTCTTGCGGGCACCAAAGTAACCGCGAGTGAGTTTCAGAATTCTTTTACGTTTTGCTCTTGATGCAACGTGATTTACTGATCTTGGCATAGTTTCTTCTTACTTTAAATGTTTGACAATAGGTGAATTAACGGAGACACAACAGGTCGCGAACCTGCTTCATGTTGGATACATCAACAATTGTTGAACCTACCAAGTTGCGCTTCTGCTTCTTGGTCTTCTTCGTCAGGATGTGACTGTGGTAAGCGTGGTGTCTCTTGACCTTACCTGTACCCGTGAACGAGAATCTCTTCTTCGCACCGGAATTTGTCTTTACTTTTGGCATTGTTTTAATTATTTAAATTGTTATTATAATCGGCGACTACGCATATACCGGGCGCGACGCCTTCTTTCTTTTCCTTTTATCTGAATTAATCCTCTGACTCCGTCAGCTTCTTCAGCGCATCAGCACTGATCTTGGCATTGGCAAACAATCCACCATTCGAGGGTGTCGCCTGCCCTGCCTGCTGCTTCTCTGTCTCCTTAGCCTCAGCGATGGAAGCCTCACGGTCACGAGCCTGCTGACTCTTCTTAGCAACACCAGCCTTCTTGGGGGCGAGATAGAGGAACATCTTCTTCCCCTCCAGTGACGGCATGTGCTCTACCTTACCGTATTCCTCCAAGTCATTGGCAAAACGCAGCAACAACACCTCACCTTGCTCTTTGAAGAGGATGGAACGACCACGGAAGAACACGTAAGCACGAACCTTATTACCTTCCTCCAGGAACTCCTTGGCGTGCTTCAACTTGAACTGGTAGTCGTGCTCATCAGTCTGAGGTCCGAAACGGATTTCCTTCACCTCTACCTTCACTTGCTTCGCTTTCATCTCCTTCTGGCGCTTCTTCTGCTGGTAGAGGAATTTCGAGTAGTCAATTAAGCGGCATACAGGAGGATTCGCATTCGGCGAGATCTCCACCAGGTCAACACCCTGGTCACGCGCCATATCCAATGCTTGACGGGTAGGAACAACGGTACTGCCGTCTTCTCCTACGATACGTACCTCACGAACACGAATCTGCTCGTTGATGCGGTACTGATTCTTCATGTTGTCATTCTTCATCGACTATCTTTCTCGACTCTAATTTCTCAAATTGGGTGCAAAGTTACGAATAAACAAGCAAACTACCAAATTTTGGAGCATCAAATACAAAGAAAAAGTGATTATTAGACTTCCGGTCATCCTTGGATAACAGAAAACCGCTCAGATTTAGCGTATCAGAGACCAAGTTAGGACTTGGTGGATTTCACGCGAAACCTGAGCGGTCTTTTTTATTATTTATCAGACAGAATTAGTCTTCCTGATTCTCGGGACGCAGCTTGCGGACAGTCTCGCCGGCACGCCACATCTCCTGGTTGCGCATAGCCTCGAGCTCTTTCTCCAGACCGGCACGATAGTCAGGCTTAGAGTTAGCGTCGATAGTAATCTGAGCCTCATTACCCGTCTTCACAGAGTAGTACAGCCATTCCATAACAGGCTTGATGGCATCGTGGAAACGAGGAGCCCAGTCAAGAGCACCACGCTGTGCGGTAGTAGAGCAGTTGGCATACATCCAGTCCATACCCTTAGCACCGAACAACGGACCAAGGCTCTGTGTCAACTCCTCAACAGTCTCGTTGAAAGCCTCAGAGGGAGAGTGACCATTCTCACGGAGCACCTCATACTGTGCAAGCAGCAAGCCCTGGATAGCACCCATCAGTGATCCACGCTCACCAGTCAGGTCTGAGGTAGCCTCACGCTGGAAGGTGGTCTCAAACATATAACCAGCACCGATACCGATACCGAAAGCAAGTGTCTTCTCCTTAGCCTTACCAGTAGCATCCTGATAAACAGCGTATGAGCAGTTCAGACCACGACCCTCGCAGAACATCGTGCGGAGAGAGGTTCCAGAACCCTTAGGAGCCACCATGATAACATCCACGTCAGCGGGAGGAACAACACCTGTACGGTCGTTCCAGTTGATAGCGAAGCCATGGCTGTAATACAAAGTCTTACCAGGCTTCAGATATTTCTTGATGACAGGCCACTGCTGAATCTGACCAGCATCAGAGAGCAGCATGCAGAGGATAGTACCCTTCTCGGCAGCCTCTTCGATAGAGAACAATGTCTTACCGGGAACCCATCCGTCAGCAACAGCCTTGTCGTAGGTCTTACCCTGACGCTGGCCAACAATCACATTGAAACCATTGTCACGCAGGTTGCAAGCCTGTCCAGGACCCTGAACACCATAACCGATGACGGCAATAACCTCATCCTTCAATACTTCACGTGCTTTCTCCAAAGAGAACTCTTTGCTGGTGACTACTGTCTCGATAACGCCACCAAAATTCATTTCTGCCATAATTGCAAATTATTTTTAAATGTTACACTTATCCCTTGCCGACCATGCCAGTCCTAACCCGAGAACCGCCGTCTTGTCAGTCTGCTCAGTGCTTACCCGAAGCACCAACGAGGGCTTAACTGAAATTAATTGGCTGCAAAGATAACAAATTGCTATCAAACAGCCAAATTATCTAACAGATTTATACTTTTTTATATCAACGGAAAACCACTTTGCTGCGGCAACACTCCGTACCGTCTTCCTTGCAGATGCGGACGTTGAAAGCGTCGCCATCCTCCTGCATATAGAAACTCAGTCTGTCACCAGCATGTGCCTCAGCGACGTAGGCAATCTCAAAGCGTTTGACCTGATGGGTGCGATACCAGTCCATATCCCAGAGGTCGAGCACATGCTCGATATATTTCACACTATTGATATGACCGTTGATATCCACATCATTATAATAGGTGTCGATGGTTCGGACGAGTGTCGCCTCATCGGTCATCTTCACTCGCCCACCCTTGTCGATGGGACATTCCTTGTCTTTGACAATCCACTGCTCAATGGCACCGTTATCAATGGCATAGATATCCGTTGGCTGACGACTCTCTGTATCAATCATCGCCCAGATGCTGCGTCCATAACCATAGACATGACCATCGTTCCCTACTACGGCGAAGTTACGACTGGTGAAATATCGCATGGCGCTCTCCACCCATGTCTCCACATTGAACTTCGTGTACTGTCTGGGCATCTCCTCCATCTCTATAGCGAGACGTGAGAGGACCCATGAGCGCTGGATGGTCATCAGGTATTTCATGCCAAAGCCACGGGCGGAACTATGGAAGTCGGCGGCATTCAGCATGTGATTTCCCATGTGCCCCATGAAGAGCCTGCCACTGAAATCACAATGGAAGGGCTCTGCCATGAACTCATAGCATCCGATCTTATCCATGCTGTTTCTCCCTTTCCTCCAAGAACTCACTGACCTGCTCCTGCATGCCACGGGTCACGGCAATACGACCGCTACGGGTATACTGCAGCACGCAACCAAATTCATCCAAAGCACGGTATAGGGAGATGATATCATCCGTACGACCGCTCTTCATCACGATGATATAGGTGGGGTTCACCTCTGTTATCTTCGCATCATGATGCCGGATGGTCTTCGAAATCTTCGGATTCTGAAGAACGATATCAGTAGCCAGCTTATACAAGCCCGTCTCACGGATAAACAACTGATCATCCGTGAAATAGTTTGCCTTGATGACATCCACTTTCTTCTCTATCTGCTTGGTGATCTTCACAATCTGATCTTCATCGCTCCATGCGGTGATGGTGTACTTATGGACACCCTCAATACTCGAAGCCGAAACATTCAGACTTTCGATATTCACCTGACGACGGGTAAAGACTGCCGTCACTTGGTTCAGAATACCCGCGATGTTCTCTGAATATACCAATAATGTATATAGTTTCTTATTCTCTTCCATCTTACTTCTTACATCTTACATCAGACATCATACTTCCAACATCATGTCATTGACATTCATACCCGGAGGTGTCATCGGCAACACGTTATCCTCCTCCTTAATCGCACACTCCAGAATATACGGTCCCTCCGTTGCCAGCATCTTATCGATGGCTGCGGCAAGGTTCGCACGGTCGGTCACTGCCTCATAAGCAATGCCATACCCCTTGGCAATCTGCTCGTAGCAGGGATTCATCATCTTCGTGAACGACTTGCGGCGCATCCAGAACATATCCTGCCACTGACGTACATTACCCAAATAGTTATTGTTGAGCAAGATCATCTTCACGGGTGCCTGCTTTTCCATGATAGTACCCAATTCCTGGATATTCATCTGAAAACCACCGTCACCCATAAAACATACCACAGTACGGTCGGTGGCAAAGGTTGCGCCAATAGCCGCAGGCATACCATACCCCATCGTACCCAGTCCACCACTGGTACAGATGCTACGCTTCTGCGGATATTTGAAATAGCGGGTGGCAAACAACTGGTTCTGTCCCACATCCGTCACCAGGACAGTACCCTTGGGAGCATGCTCAGCGACAGCATTCACCACTTCACCCATCAGCAACGGACCCTCCGTCGGATGGATGGCAGGCTCAATGACTTTCGTACGCTCCTTCTCATCCAATTCTTTGAATGAATCACGCCATTCCTGATGGTTATTCTTGTTCAGTAATGCCGTGATGGCTGGCAATGACTCTTTACAGTCTGCAACCACAGCGACATTCGTTTTCACGTTCTTATCAATCTCACTAAGGTCAATATCCAGATGGATAACCTTTGCCTGTTTGGCATAGGTCTTGGTATTACCTGTCACACGGTCACTGAAACGCATACCGATAGCGATAAGCACGTCACACTCCTGTTCCTTCAAGTTGACGGCATAGTTGCCGTGCATACCCAGCATACCCACATTCAGTGGATGGTCGGAGGGCAGTGCGCTCAGTCCGAGCATCGTACGCCCTGCGGGAATGTCGGCTTTCTCAAGGAAAGCCTTCAACTCCTCTTGCGCATGACCTAACTCCACGCCCTGTCCTACCAAGGCAAGTGGACGTTTGGCATTATTAATTATCTCTGCAGCCTGACGGACAGCCTCTTCCTTCAATTTCGGAGTTGCCACGTAAGAGCGTACAAAGTCGACTTTCTTAGGTTCCCATTCAATCTCCTCGACCTGTGCGTTACGAGGGAAATCGAGCACTACAGGACCCGGTCGACCGCTTCTTGCGATATAAAAAGCACGGCTGACAGCCCAGGCAATGTCCTCGGCATGGCGTATCTGGTACGCCCATTTGGAGATAGGCTGTGCCACACCTACGAGGTCTACCTCCTGGAAAGCGTCTGTTCCCAACGTGCCAATGGCAACCTGACCAGCTATGACGACAATGGGTGTAGAGTCCATCATGGCATCAGCGACACCAGTCAACGTGTTTGTTGCACCAGGACCACTGGTCACCAAAGCGACACCCACCTCACCTGAGACGCGGGCATAACCCTCTGCAGCATGGGTAGCAGCTTGCTCGTGACGTACCAATATGTGGTCAAAACATTTCTTCTCTCCCCGTGTATAGTCAAACAGCGAATCATAAACGGGCATGATGGCACCACCGGGATAACCGAAGATTGTCTTCACCCCCTCTGCCTGTAACGCCCTCATCAGCGCTTTAGATCCTGTAATCTTTTCCTTCATACTTTTATTATTTCTATAGTTACTATAGCGCCTATAGTTATTATTCTATAATTCTAATACCTCCCTTGTCAGCTGAGCTCACACTCTGCGCATAGGCACGCAGTGCCTTGCTGACAGTACGGTTACGCTTCAGTGGTTGCTGAGGACGGGCAGCCAATTCCTCGTCCGACAGCTTTACATTAATCTGACGGTTGGGAATATCTATGACGATGATGTCGCCGTCCTTAATCTTACCAATATTACCTCCAGCGGCTGCCTCTGGCGAGATATGTCCGATGGAGAGTCCGCTGGTACCACCGGAGAAACGACCGTCGGTAATCAGGGCACACTCCTTACCCATGTGCATACTCTTGATATAGGAGGTGGGATACAGCATCTCCTGCATGCCGGGACCTCCCTTCGGTCCTTCGTGGGTAATCACCACACAGTCACCTTTCTTTACCTTACCGCCAAGGATTCCCTCGCAGGCATCCTCCTGTGAGTCGAAGACAACGGCAGGTCCCTCAAAATGCCAGAGGCCCTCATCAACGCCAGCAGTCTTCACGACACAGCCATCCTGTGCGATATTACCGAAAAGTACGGCAAGACCACCATCTTTCGTATAGGCATGTTGCAGATCACGGATACAACCGCTGGCACGGTCCGTATCGAGGGTTCCCCACTCTTCACTCTGACTTCCCATCTTCGTTGAGAAACGGTTACCAGGTGCTGACTGGTAGATACGGTTGGCATCATAGTCGACACGTCCGTCAGTGATACAGTATTTATCCATTGCCTCACCTATCGTCATGCCGTCAACACGAGGTGCCGACTTGTCGATAAGTCCACCTTTGGCAAGCTCATGCATAATGCCTAAGATGCCACCAGCACGGTTACACTCCTGCACACTGTATTTCTGGGTATTTGGAGCCAATTTGCAAAGACAGGGTGTCTTACGGCTTAACGCGTCAATATCGTTAATGGTAAACTGGGCTCCAGCCTCTTGCGCCACGGCAAGCAGATGGAGTACCGTATTGGTGGAGCCACCCATGGCGATATCGAGCGTCATAGCATTGAGGAATGCCGAACGGGTGGCGATATTACGGGGCAGTACGCTCTCGTCACCATCCTCATAGTAGGCAAAGGCATTCTTCACAATCTGCCGGGCTGCCTGTCTGAAGAGTTCCACACGGTTGGTATGGGTGGCGAGAATGGTGCCATTACCAGGAAGCGAGAGTCCAATAGCCTCAGTCAGTGAGTTCATCGAATTGGCAGTAAACATACCGGAGCAACTGCCACAGCCAGGACAGGCACATGCCTCTATCTGCTGCATCTCCTCATCACTGACTGACGGGTCGGCACCCTTGATCATCGCCGTGATCAGGTCGGCATTCTCACCACGCCACTTACCCGCTTCCATCGGACCGCCTGAGCAGAAGATGGTGGGGATATTCAGACGCATGGAAGCCATCAGCATACCCGGTGTCACCTTGTCACAGTTGGAGATACAGATCATGGCATCTGCCTTATGGGCATTCACCATGTATTCCACACTGTCAGCTATGATGTCACGGGAAGGCAATGAATAAAGCATACCGTCATGTCCCATGGCGATACCGTCGTCAATGGCGATGGTATTGAACTCAGCGGCATAACAACCCATCTTCTCGATTTCCTCACGGACAATCTGTCCTATCTCATGCAGATGAGTATGACCTGGCACAAACTGGGTAAATGAATTAACAATAGCAATAATGGGTTTGCCGAACTGTTCCTGTTTCATACCTGTGGCAACCCAGAGAGCTCTGGCTCCTGCCATCCTTCTACCTTCCGTGCACACTGCACTGCGTAACTGGTGTTTCATATTTAAATCTTAAGTATTTGTTCCTATTTTATTTTAGTGGGCAAAGGTACTCATTTTCCACTTAAACACCAACAAAAAAGCAGATATTTTTCGTATCTGCTTTCAATTCATTACCCTAATCAACGTTTAAGTTTCTATTTCAAAGTATTAAAGCGTTGATTCTTCTCAATAGTCCATCCCTTCCTTTTGGAAAGCAGACAATTCTTTCCCTTGAACATTTTCGCAGCTTGCTGGTCGCCTTTCAATTGCCACTGCAACCAAGCGAGTGCCACCACGGCAAACTCACCACCATGGGGCTGGGCATACGTACCACCATGTCCCACCGGAAGATTGGCAGCACAGGCTGGCACATGGTTGATGCGATGGAAGTCGTCCATTCCATTCTCATAGGCAATATCGGGCTTTCCGCCAAGGATATAGATAACGGAACTATGAATATCACTTAGTTTCTCCTTCGGAGGCATCGGCATGCCACCCACTGCCGTATGGGCGTTCTGCTGGTTAAACAATCCACTGTTACAAATCATCATGGTCTTGATACGGGGATCGGCACAGTTGTAGAGGGTCTGCAGACCTCCACACGACATACCTGCGGCGGCGATATTCTTCACGTCCAACTTCTGATAATAAGGTGACGCGGGGTCTGCGTTCTGCCGCTCCACCCAGTCCATCGACTCTATCTGCTGCTGTGTGGTGGACATGGGCCCCTTGTAAGGGTCATCCGTCATGGGGATATACCCCGTTGCCACTACCATAAAACCATACGACGCTATCTCGTTAAGGAACTTATAATGCTCGAAAGGCGAGTTATTACAAGCGCCATTGCCCCATACCAGCACCGGCAACGGATGCCTCTGGTCAAACTTCGACAGGTCTTGCGGCACGAAGACGGTATGCGCCCCTAACGTCGGCTCTGCCTTCATGATAGCCTTATAAGGACCCGTACCACCCTCCTCCACCAGCCGGGAGGTTGTCTGGCTTCGGAATGCCTCTAACTCCCTGACTATCTCATCGAAATCATCAGTAAGGGTCAACTGCATGTTTTTGTATTTTCCTAACTTGACAAGTTCCTCCAAGAAGGGATAGACAGGCAGTTCCTTCGTCCAGAAATCAGTGCCAAGGAAAATCATCGGACTCGAATAGCCGAACGACAGGTAGTGGTTCTGCACGGCATCCTGGAAGATTTCCTGCATGGTACCCGCACTTCCTGGCGTGTAGATAATACCCCCAAAGGCATAGGTCAGAATCAGGTCCTCCCGGATGCTGTTCTCGAAGAACTTAGCAATATGAGTGGCAAAAGGAGCTGAAGGTTCATGACCATAGAGGTAAGTTGGAATGCCAAGGCTGACATAATCACCCTTACGAGGATAGCGTCCCATCACCTCAAACGAGGTAGAAAGCCATCCTTTGTCTTTAAACGACGGTGCAGTCTTCAGAATATCAATGGCTGCATCCACCTCCTGCTCTGTGCGTCCTGCCATCCATGCTCCCAGATGGGTTGCCTCCATCGCACCAGGTCCACCACCGCTCAACATGATAAAGCCTTGCTCAGTAAGGCGCTTACTTAAAAGCACCACCTTTTTATACATCGGGTCGGTACGCAGCAGGGCATGCCCCCCCATGATACCCAGACAAAAGCGAGAGTCATACTTTTTGAAAAACTCATCAAGAGCCACATGGATACAGTGGTCATGTAGCGTACGAGCCAATGACTCCTCTACATTCTGAGCCTGTTTGCCGTTGGCGATGAAGTGCTTATACACCTTCGTATCGTAGCAGGTCTCAAAAGTTGCCTCACTCTTAGGGTCGTAACCCGCATAAAGTTCCGCTGCGCTGTAAAGTGACGTGCGGTTCACATCAAAAGGCACAGACTTCAGATAGTCGACAGCCTTCTTACTAAACAAGTCATCAACAGACTGCGCATAGGCAGCTGAGGTTGAAAGCATCAATAGTGCCATAAAAAAAGTTTTCTTCATCATCTTGCTTATTTTTTAATGATACGTCCTTGTGGTTGAGCATATTCCTGACCGATATGTCCATTGAGATTCTTGGTAACAAACTCAATAAAAATATCATTATAAGTTCTCTTGGTCTCCCATGTGATCTTGCTACCTTTCAGGGTATTGTAAAGACCACCGTCTGTCACGCAATACTTAGTGGTGGCAACGGTATAGGTACGGGCTGGGTTGATGGGCTCATAGTGCTGTGTGTTGCTGTTGAGGATCCGCACATCGCTCACACGGTGCTCTCGCTCATCAACTATGAACCTCATTCCCGACACCTGTGGAAACTGACCGTCAGGTTTTGGCAGGAAACTCATTAGTTTTTCCAGCATGGCGATGATCGTGCTACCCTTTACTTCCGCCACTACAATATAATTATCGTAAGGCAACAGGGATAGCAGGTCACCATAGGTCAAGTCACCAGCCTTCGCCTCGTTACGGATACTACCACTGTTAAGTACGGAGATATCCGAACCCGTCACCATACGAAAGGCATCTGTCACGATATCACCTGCCGTCGTTTCCCCTATGCGATGAACCTCATTGCCCTCATCATCAAGGATGCGCAAAGGCACCTCACTATGACAAATCACTCTGCTGGTCTGCTCGTTCAACATGGAATGAATGCTGTCCACCACATGAGCCACAAAAGGACTCTCTTCCGTCACACGCTCTATGGGGACGAGCGATGTCATCATCCTGCCATCAGGAGTAATGAGTAGTTTACCTATATTCGTGAACTTGGTTCCCGTCTGTGTCACAACGATGGGCTTTCCCTCCTTATTCAATATCGTGTCGGACACGATGACGGCATGGGAGTGACCATCCAGGACGATGTCTATACCCGAAGTGTTAGCCACCAGGGTATGAGAATCAGAATGACGTGCCGTCAATTCTTCACCTAAGTGGGAGTCAACTATTACATAATCTGCCCCTGCTCGCCTTGCTTCATCAACGGCATGTTGCACCAATACAGGAATATCTTCACGCTGTAAGTCATAAATAAGACTGTCACGCTCATCCCGGAATGCATACGCCTCATCCTCCATCGAGGTCGGTGTGACAACCCCCACGAAAGCAATACGTTTGTCACCCACCCGCTTCATCACATAAGGGGCGAAGACCATCCTACCCGAACGGATATCATAGAGGTTACAGCACACCACGGGTACTGGTACTTGGCGAAGCAGTTGGAACATACGTTCCATGCCATAGTCAAACTCGTGATTACCCAATGTGATGGCGTCATAGTTCATCACCCTCATCACATCCACCACATACTGTCCTTTCGATATAGCACCTACCGTCTGTCCTTGCACATAATCACCATTTGACACTAAAAACACATCTGCCGTGTCAGCTATAGCATCACGCAACCCTGCCAGTTTAGCATAACCACCCATGGCACAGTGCACATCATTCTCATAGAGGATGACAATACTCTTCTGTCTCGGGCTGATTGGAGTGTCCTTGACTGCTTGCTTACAGCCTGCCGCCAACAATACCGTACCTGTTAACAGGAGTCCTTTGATTATTTTGTTCATCATCTTTTGGTTTTGGTTATTAATTGAATCTTTTTCTATTTGGTGGCAAATATACAAAAAAAATTGATTATCTTTGCATTCAATATGAATAACCTTATAAAAAAATGAAAACAAAGCTACTAATCGGTGCATGGCTGATAAGTCTGACAGCTTTTGCACAACCACGAAAAGAATTGAATCTGAAGACATGGGAGTTCTCACGTGACAACCAATCATGGGAACAGGTATGTATCCCACACGACTGGGCGATAGCAGGTCCATTTGACAAGAAATGGGACTTACAAAAGGTTGCCATTACTCAGAATGGCGAGACAGAGGCGACGGAAAAGTCTGGACGCTCAGGAGCATTACCGTGGATTGGAGAGGGATGGTATCGCACCTCCGTGACAATTCCACAAGGCTATGAGAGCGCAGAACTGGTCTTCGACGGCGCCATGGCAGAGCCACGGGTCACCATCAATGGCAAGGAGGCTGGCTACTGGGCTTATGGCTATAATGCCTTCCGAATTGACGCTACTCCCTATATAAAGGCTGGGAAACTGGATATCGGTGTACACCTGCAAAATCTGGAGGAGAGTAGCCGCTGGTATCCAGGTGCAGGACTGTATCGACCCGTGACCTTGATTCTTAAACAGAAGACGAATATCAATGACTGGTCGCTGTTTGCCCGTACCATCAGACTGGATCATGAAAAAGCGGAGGTTGCTGTTGATATGTCTGTGGAAGGGACTACAGAAGGAGCGACCGCAAGCATGGAACTTGCTGACGGCAAGGGGAATATCATTGCATCCGCTAATGATATAAGCGTAAAGAACGGAACCGTCCATTCAACCATGCAGGTGAAAGCCCCCAACCTTTGGTCACCTGAGTCACCTTATTTATATATATTGACTGCCAAGGTCTTCGAAGACGGGAAAATGGTTGACGTGAAAACACAGAGAATCGGTATCCGCACCATCAGCGTATCTCGCGAGGGCGGTTTCCAATTGAATGGTGTATCAAGAAAGATAAAGGGAGTCTGCCTGCATCATGATCTTGGTCCTTTAGGTGCGGCTATTAATAAATCTGCCTTGATCCGACAAATCCGTATGATGAAAGAGATGGGGTGTGATGCTATCCGTACATCCCATAATATGCCGTCGACCTGGCAAATGGAGATTTGCGACTCGATGGGCATGATGGTGATGGCAGAGAGTTTTGACATGTGGATATACCCGAAGTGCAAGAACGGTTATGCCCGTTTCTTCAAAGAATGGGCTCAAAAAGATATCACCAACCTCATTCTGAATCATCGTAACCATCCAAGCATCGTGATGTGGTCGATAGGCAACGAGATTCCTGAGCAATGGAGCGAGGAAGGACGACAGATCAGTAAGCAACTGCAAGGACTATGCCACAGCCTTGACCCTACCAGACCTGTCACACAGGGTATGGACCGTGCCGAGGACGCCTTAAAAAGTGGGTTCGCCCAAACAATGGAAGTTCCAGGTTTCAACTATCGGGTACATAAATACGAGAACAATATCAAACAACTGCCACAAGGTTTCCTGTTAGGTAGTGAGACAGCGTCTACAGTCTCATCACGTGGAGTATATAAGTTCCCTGTTGTCCCCACAGACAACTCACAATTCGCCTCCTATTCTCCCAACTACGACCCTACTGCCTTGCAAAAGGCTGACGGACAATGCAGTAGTTATGACGTGGAATGGTGCTCATGGTCGAACCTGCCTGACGATGACTGGCGTTGTCAAGACGATTACCCATGGGTGATTGGCGAGTTTGTATGGACGGGGTATGACTATTTAGGAGAGCCTACTCCTTACGATGAGTACTGGCCTTCACGAAGCAGTTATTTTGGAATCTGTGACTTAGCAGGACTTCCCAAAGACCGCTACTGGCTGTACCGCTCCAAGTGGAACACAAAGGAGCATACCGTCCATCTGCTGCCCCACTGGACCTGGCAGGGACGTGAAGGAGAGATTACACCTGTATATTGTTATACCGATGGCGTGGAGGCAGAACTCTTTGTCAACGGCAAGAGTCAGGGACGCATCCGAAAAAATCCTGCAGAGCGACTGGACCGCTATCGCCTACGCTGGAATAACGTAAAATATGAGCCAGGAGAAATCCGTGTCGTGGCATACGACGCACAAGGAAACCAGATTGGGGAAGATAGCAAGCGGACAGCAGGGACACCCGTCGCTTTAATGGCAAAGGCAGACAGGAAGTGGTATCGCGCGAATGGTGAAGATTTAGTGTTTGTGACGGTTAGTGTGGAGGATGCCAAGCATGTCGCTGTACCCATTTGTGACAACGAGTTGACATTCTCTGTGGAGGGAGCGGGACTGTTTGAGGCAGTCTGCAATGGTGACGCCACCTCACTGGAGTCGTTTAAACAACCTAAAATGAAACTCTTTAATGGTGAGCTCGTTGTCATCATACGAACCACATCAAAGCCTGGGAACATACGACTGCACATCAAAGACCGTAAGGGGAAGTTACACCCCGCAACTATCTTGATTCACACCCAAGAATGAAAAAAGGTCTCTCATCACGAGAGACCTTTTTATGTTCCTTATAAACAATCTTCTTACCTTTTAGAACCATCCTTTTATAGGGCTTTCTATGCTTTTCTTAATGCAAATTTACGTCAATCATTTCTATCTTTTCATGCATATGCAGCAAAATTACAACCCAATGCCCTTATTTTTGACCTGTGTCAATTTTACATGGCGACTCATCCATGAAGAGGTACGAAGGCTGATAACCACCAGCGTCTATAACAACTTTCTCAAAGACAATGGCAGGGTCATTTGGCCGTATGGTGAGGGTATGTAAATCACCTGCTGACAAAGGTAATTCAACCACACTCTCCACCACACGCCTAGAAATAGTTGGATAATAAATTGTGTATATATTCTCTTTATTCTCATTGAGATCTTTATTGAAATTCACAGTTACAGGAGTACTCCCATCAAGTGATACCTGATAGGTCAAGCCACCTTTATTTAAATAGTCTAGTGTGGACTTCACCACAATATGAGCCTTCACTTTTTCCAGAACATTACCATTCGTTTTAAAGCGATACGAAAGACTACCACCCAAAGGACTCTTCGTATAGGGCATCAGAGTGACACCACTGCGAGTACGTCCCATATCAGGAATGACAGTCCATACTGTCTCCGCATTACCCTTTGCCTCAAAATAATGCTCTGCTTCCATCGACACTACACCCTGTTGCATAGAGAAGACAAAGCCGCCACCCTCTCCCATAGGTAACCGCTTTACCTCTGGCATGCGGTCAGCAGGAAAATCGTCATTCCATGAAGTGTAGCCAATATGTTTCTGGGTCATCATACCATTCCACTTGCCATGAGCAATTTTATGATTATAATCAGCACAAAGCACTGAGTCACGCAGGAAAGCCTGCTCTACCTTATCTGCCCACAGATTACAATCAGGATTCCCCTCCTCATAGAGTTTGAGGTTCATAGCCTGCGCATAATACATCTGGTAAATGTTTGACATAGCCTGTATAGGGAAAAGTATCAATTGCTGATAAGCATCATGATAACGCTGGTCAAGAGTCAGATACTGGCGTAATGCCTCCGCCTCCAGTCGCATGAAATCATCAGCTACATGACGCCATTCCCCTGTATTAATATTATAGGTCTTCGCATCCAGCATCTCTGCTGTAACACGACCATTCATTTTACATGACAAGTTAAGCAAGCGCGCTGCCTCAGCAGCCTGGTCCTCGCCAAACTGCTGACGGCAGAACGCCTCAATATGATTGATAATTAGTTTGGGATCATATTGATTAGGATTCCACGCCATGTCCATGAAGAAGGTGATCGGATACTCCATCGGTTTCAAGTCACCCACATTCAGAATCCACATACGCTCAATACCATTGATATAGGCGAGATGCAACTGCTCCCACATATTCTGGGCAGGTGTTACATTCAGCCACTTCGTGTTACGAGGTGCCCCCACATAATCGACATGGTAATAGAGTCCCCATCCCCCTGGATGCTGACGCTCCTTCATATTGGGAACACGGCGGACATTACCCCAGTTGTCGTCACACAATAACATGATGACATCGTCGGGAACACGCATTCCTTTGTCATAATAGTCCAACACCTCTTTATATAATGCCCACACCTGAGTGGTCTCCTTTGCCTTCTTACCTGTTACCTGACTGATGATACGACGCTGGTTCTCTACGATACGCTGCAATAGTTTGGTATCGGCATCCTCACTCATTGCCTCATCACCATCACCACGCATACCGATAGTCACCATATCTTCCGTACCTTTCATGCGCTCAATGCCCTCTCGGAAGAATTGATCAAGTTTCTGCTGGTTTTTCTGGTAATTCCATGGTCCCCACTCCGCACGCCGACGAGCATATTCCTGATGGTTACGGGCCATTGGCTCATGATGGGATGTTCCCATGATAACCCCCATATCATCAGCTGTCTTGGAGTTCAATGGGTCATCAGCGTAGAATGCCCACATCCACATGGCAGGCCACATCATATTGCCACGCAGTCGGAGTATCAATTCAAAAACTTTCTCATAAAAGCGATGGTCACCATAATTAGTTCCAAAAGTATTCTTAACCCACGATGTCAGACAGGGTGCCTCATCATTGAGGAAGATACCACGAAACTCTACGGCAGGCTCACCATCCGTATATATACCTTTATTTATATATATATGGTCATGATGCTCCACAGGTACATCTGCCCAATAATACCAAGGAGACACGCCCATCTGTTCTGAGAGTTCATAGACACCATAGACTGTACCACGGCGATCACTGCCTGCAATAACCAATTGCCCGTCTACCACAGTAATGATGAATTTCTCCCGTTTATCTTTCAATAAAGACGCATCCAGTTTCTTTTGCTTGACCAGTTGATTAATAAGAAGAGACTTACCTAACGTTCCTACTATAATTTTAGCATCAGGCGTGTCTCCTAACTGTGCCTCTTTCCCTGTCACTCTCGCAAAATCTGCTGCCAGTGTCTTTACAGCAATAGCTACAGCCTTAGCGTCTGACTTATCATAACTGATGGTTATTGTTCCATCGGTAAGCAACATATCCCCTGATGTGAATCCGACAAAGCGAGGAGCAGCATAACTCATGCTGCTCTTTGAAAACACAAGAACAACCAATATAAAATAGATAATACCTTTTGATGAAAATTTTATCTGTTTCATATAAACTATACGTTATCGTTATTGATGTTGCAAAGTTATGATTAAAACAAATACAAAACAAGTAAAAAAGCAAAAAAAACAAGGGGATGAAACATACAGAAACGTTTTTGGAACAAATGGGCATAAAAAATCCCCGCAAGTAATACCTGCGGGGATCCTATTTTTACTAATTTACTAAATTACTTAGTAGTGTCAACGAACATTGCAACACGGTTGAAGTCGTTCTCCTCAGAGATCTCACTGGTAGCACCCAAGCCCTGAGTAGTGATACGATCCTTAGAAATCTTGTAGCGCTTGATCAGAGCATTTGCAACAGAAGTAGCACGAGCCTCAGAAAGCTTCTGGTTCAGCTCTGCGGGACCCTCTGGAGAAGCATAACCCTTAACAAGAACCTTAGCCTCAGGATGATTCTTCATGTACTTAGCAACCATCTCAACACTTGCATACTGAGCAGCGTCGATAGTGCTCTTACCCTGACGGAAGATAACGATAGGCTGCAGAGTTGTCTCCTTCTTCTCCTCTACAATCTGAGTAGGACGAGCCTCGCAGTCAGCGAGTTTCTTCTTCAGGTCGTTAATAGTAGCGTTAGCAGCGTTCAGCTGACCATTCTTAGCGTCAACATCAGAACGAAGCTCATTGATCTTAGCGTTCAAAGCATCGATCTCAGCTGGGTCGCGGAGCTCCTCAACCTTGAAGTTGTGAGTACCGTTGCTTGTACCGAATTTGTAGTTGAAACCAGCCTTTACGCTGAGTACACCACCAAGCTTCTTGCCATCAAAAGCAGTCTCACCTTTTCTGAAGGGGTTAGCCCAACCTCTTGTGAATATTGCAGAAGGCTCAATATAGAACTGCCACTGCTTTGCAGAACCGAAGTTGAAAGCGAAATCAATAGCAGCTTTTGCATTGATACCACCCTCTTTACGAGCCCAATCGCGAGTGTAACCACCACCGACGAGAGCGATGATCTCGAATGCACGTGGCTCACCTTTGTAACCTGCGAAAGCGTTGCTCAGGTTCCAAGTGGTCATCAGGTCGAAGTTTGTCATATTGACGAAAGTTTTGCTACCGACCATAGACTTACCCATTCCATAGATACCTTTAGTACCGTTTCCGAAATAAGCATCAACATCCAAAGCCAAACCGAATACGGTTGTCAGGTTCTTACCAAGACGAATGCCGAACTCAGGAGTAATACCCTTGAAGAAACCAGCCTTGTTGTCACCAACAGTCTCATAGCTGAACTTTGACATAGGAGTACCAACACCAGCGTTGATACCTAAGTACCAGTTGTCACCAGCCTTGTTTGCAGTAACTGCAGTTTTCTGTGCAGATACAGAAGCTGTCATCATAGCGACAGCAAGCATTAAAAAAAGCTTTTTCATTTGTTTACTAACTTTATTAATTTATAAATAAATCTACCTATTTTTTTTAATTTTCGCTGCAAAGTAAATAAAAAAAACAATAAGTTCCAAGAAAATCGTGTAAAAAGTACGTTTTTAACTAATTTTTCTTGATTTAAATTGCTTTTTAAGCTTTACTTCCTCCCGATTTAACAAAAAAATCAGAACTTATAGTCGATTCCGATACCTATTACGTTATTAGTACGGGAATAAATATCCTTACCTGCAACACCCAGTCCTTGGTAACTGCTCTGCTCTTTAGTATAGTCGCTATAGAGACTGATGAAATAACCTGCATTGAGCCGGATCTTCTCTGTGATATTCCAAGCACCGCCCAGTCCTATTGACCAACTGTCACAGGCGAAAGATGTGTTCTGCTGGTAGTCGTCACTCAGTCCATAGTCGGTACGCTGTGCACCGCAACTGACGGTAAATTTTTCGTTAATGTCATATTCCACACCGGCAAGGAACTCATGCGTCCCATGCTTCAACTCCTTTTGACGGTCGTTAGCCATCTTCGCATTCTTATCGTCGAAGAAATGATATTCCAATGTGGCACGCAGTTTTGGAGAAAACTCATACCCCGCTGCGAATGTCAACAATGACGGCATATCGTAACGAGTCTTCACGCCATCCATATACCCTCCGACTTTCGATCCTAAGACTGCGGCGGTCTGCTCCGGAGTCATCCCCGCAATCTCAGCAGTCAGTTCCTTGGTATCGTTAGGCACGTTAAGTTTTGTGCGGAACTCATAACGGGCAGCCAGTGTGACTGGACCTTTGTGGAAGTCCACACTGATAATCGGTGTGAAACCCCACCCACGCTGGTTACAGTCAAGTTGCAGATTGATGAGTTTGTTACCTCCCATATCTGCCACCACATGTCCACGATAATAGCCGTCATAGTAGTTGGCACGGAAGCCGACAGCTGCCGCCAGACAATCAATAATCTTATACGTGAAGTTGATCTGTCCTCCATAGATATACTGTTTGCCTTTCATCTCCGAGTCGAGGGTATAGCTGCCGGGCATCATTCCTTTTTGTGCCAGCATGGCGGTCATCGGGACATTGAACATCGGTACGCCGTCCTTATACTCGACGAAACCACCACTTCCCACGATACCAATCATAGCTGACAGCGCGATGCGGTCTTTTTTATAGGAGGCGAAGAACGCCGGTACGATAGGCGCCGATGCCTTGCCATGAAATTTCTGGTTATAGTCAGCACCCATGAAATTGGGGATGCTGGTCTCAATATCGCGGTTCTGCCATGGTTTCTGGAAATTCAGTGAGAGTTGCCATCCTTCATGTCCCCAAGCCAAACCGGCAGGGTTACTGAATACGGCGTCAATGTCAAATGTGGCACCACGTGCCATCATACGGTCGAATGCAATGTGATAATTCGTGTTGGTCATCAGTCCTCCTGCACGGACACCCAATGTCACAAACAGGATCATTGCCATCATAAAAAGTTTCTTCATACTTCTTCTATCCTTAATGGTTTCATGGTGCAAAGGTATAAATTATTTTCGATAATCCGTAAAAATGGCAAGGAAATTACGCGAAAAGAACAATATTAGTATTTATTTTCCGTAATATGGGTTAAACTTTCCGTATTTTGTTTCGTCTTTAAATAATAAATAATGTGTATCTTTGCAACAGAAATTTCCTAATATACATGAATATGAAAAGTATGAAACTACTCTTGGTTGCAGCTTTGACAATAGTTGCAACAACGACTTTCGCCCAGTCGAAGGTTTATTTTACTAAGGAGATTACTCCTGAGTCATTAGTGAAAATCTACAAGGCACTCGGTGTAGAGGCTAAAGGACGCGTCGCAGTGAAGATATCAACAGGTGAGGGTGGTAATACCCATTACCTGAAACCCACACTCATCCGCAATCTGGTGGATGAGGTAAACGGTACGATTGTGGAGTGCTGCACAGCATACGGCGGTTCCCGTCAGGATCCCCAAAAACATTGGGAGACGATTCATGACCATGGCTTCGACAGCATCTTCGCCGTGGACATCATGGATGAGTTCCACGACATCCGCATCCCCATTCAGGACAAGAAGCATCTGAAATACGATATCGTGGGCGAGCATCTTGCCAACTACGACTTCATGATCAACCTCGCCCACTTCAAGGGACATGCCATGGGTGGCTTCGGCGGTGTGATGAAGAACGCCTCCATCGGTGTAGCCTCCACGGCAGGTAAGGCGTATATCCATACGGCTGGTAAGACGGACGATGCCAAGATTGCATGGGGCCCTGACTATCTCGCCGCTGGTAAGACACAGGACCTCTTCCTGGAGTCGATGGCTGCTGCCGCACAGGCTGTCCATGAGTATTTCAACGGTAACATCATCTACATCAACGTCATGAACAACATGTCGGTAGACTGCGACTGCGACGGGCATCCCGCAAAGCCGGAACTGCAGGACATGGGTATCATGGCATCCCTCGACCCTGTTGCTGTCGACCAGGCTTGCCTGGACAAGGTGTTCAACTACCAGGGCAAACCGGGTGATGACAACAAACCCCTCATCCAGCGCATCAACCGTCAGCATGGCACATATATCACTGACTATGCTGAGAAGATTGGCTTCGGCTCGAAAAAATATGAGTTGATTAACCTCGACAAATAAGTATTTACCAACACATCAAAAACTATACTAATGAGAAGAAATCTCCTAACACTGATGTTCGCAGTAGTGACTGTGGGCATCAATGCTGAAGAAGTTACTGACTCTATGACCCTGCAGGATGTCGTGGTGACTGGTGCCCGCAATGCCACCGACGTGCGATATCTGCCGATGACAATATCGGTGATCGGTCGTGAGACTCTCACGGGACAATACCAGGCGAGTGTCCTGCCGACCGTCATGCAACAGGTGCCCGGACTCTTCGTCACCAGCCGTTCCATGCTGGGCTATGGGGTCTCCGGCGGTGCCGCAGGGGGCATCAACCTGCGGGGCATCGCTGGCGGCAGTGGTCAGTTGATGGTACTCATCGACGGTCATCCGCAATATAACGGTATCTATGGGCATCCTATCGCCGACAGTTACCAGACACTGATGACCGAGCGGGTGGAGGTGTTGCGCGGTCCTGCCTCCATGCTCTATGGCTCGAATGCCATGGGGGGTGTCATCAATATCGTGACCCGTGGAATGCATGAGGATGGCGTGAAGACGACAGTAAACCTGGGGGCTGGCAGCTACGGCACTATCCAGGCGGAGGCTTCTAACCAGGTGCGCAGCGGCAAGTTCTCCAGTACCGTTGCCGCACAGTATGGGCGCACCGACAATCACCGCCCCCGCATGGGTTTCGAGCAGTATGGGGGATATCTGAAACTGGGTTACGACTTCCATGCGCACTGGAATGCGTATGTCGATGCGAATATCACGCATTTCAATGCCAGCCAACCGGGCAGCACGTCTTCCCCACTCTACGATGCCGACCAGTGGATCACTCGCGGCATGGTGTCTGCGGCTGTCGAGAATCATTATAACAAGACCAGCGGTGCCGTCAGCCTCTATACCAACTTCGGACGACATAAGATTGACGACGGTACAGCAGACCCAGAGAATCCCACCAAACGGTATTTCCGTTCGAAGGACGCACTGATGGGTGTCTCTCTCTATCAGAGTGCCCAACTCTTCGAGGGCAACCGGGTGACAGTGGGTATTGACTATCAGCATATCTATGGACATGCGTACTATACCTCTAAGGAAACGGGTGAGACACTGGACACACCCAACAAACAGAGTGGCAAGTCGTATCGCAACGAGATAGCGGGCTATGTGGAGTTCCGGCAGGACCTCACCTCGTGGCTGACGGTTGATGCGGGCATCCGTATCGACCACCATAGCGTCACGGGTACGGAGTGGATTCCACAGGGGGGCATCGTCATCCGTCCGATGGACAACGGTGAGCTGAAAGCAATGGTGAGCAAGGGGTTCCGCAATCCTACCATGCGGGAGATGTACCTCTACCCTCCCTCTAACGAGGACTTGAAACCGGAACGTCTGATGAACTACGAACTGTCGTGGAAACACCGGTTTAACACGCTGACCTACGGCATCAACTTCTTCTATCTGAAAGGGGATAACATGATTCAGACGATGCCCGTCGATGGCAAGCCCCGTAACGTGAACACGGGGAAGATAGAGAACTACGGTGCTGAACTGGAGGCTGCCTATCGCATCAACCAGCATTGGGACATCACCACCAACCACGCTCTGCTGCACATGAAGAACCCTGTACTGGCGGCTCCGAAGTATAAGGGCTTCCTCGGTGCTAACTACAACTGCCACCGACTGGGTGTCGTGGCTGGGCTGCAGTATATCAGTGGACTTTATACCGCCATCGGTGACAACGAGAAGAAGGAGAACTTCCTCCTGCTTAACGCCACGGTCAGCTATCAGCTCATCAGGAACCTTGCCCTCTGGGTACGTGGCGAGAACCTGCTGGCGCAACGCTACGAGATCAATCTCGGCTACCCCATGCCACGTGCTACCTTCATGGCTGGGGTGCAGTGTAGCTTCTGATACCGTTATTCCGATACTCATCATCAACAAAACGACTGGCAGAATTCTCATTCCGCCAGTCGTTTTGCTAATATATATTATAATGTAGGTTACACCTGCTCGATGATCTTGCCACCCTCCTCTATTGCCTGCATGTTGAGGGGAATCATCTCGTGATGACGCTCAGGGAGTGTCTTGAAGAGTGCTTTCTCCACACCCTTCGTGCTCACGACGGGAGCCACCTTGAGGAGACCGCCCAGCACAATCATGTTGAACACCTTCGAGTTCTTCATCTCCGCAGCCTTGTCCATGGCATCAATGCGGTAGACGGTGATGTCCTTACGGGTTGGCGGGTTGAGGATACCGTAACCGTCGTAGATCAAGATACCACCGGGTTTGAGTTTCGGTTCAAATTTCTCCAGCGACGGCTGGTTGAGGACGATGGCGATGTCGAACTTCGAGAGGATGGGCGAACTGATTTTCTCATCACTCACGATGACGGTGACATTTGCCGTACCGCCACGCTGTTCGGGACCATAGGCAGGCATCCAGGTCACCTCCTTGTCATCCATCAGTCCTGAGTAAGCAAGGATCTTACCCATTGAGAGGACTCCCTGACCACCGAATCCACTGATAATTATCTCTTTTTTCATTTTGTTGTGTCTTTTAAGTCTCCTTTCGGATAATAATTGAACATGTGTTCCTGCATCCACTCGTTGGCAGCCTTTGGAGGCATCTTCCAACCACTGTTACAGGTTGATACAATCTCAACGAGACTACTTCCCTTTCCAGCCATCGAAGCCTCGAAAGCCTTGCGGATAGCCTTCTTCGCACTGCGGATAGCGGCAACGGTCTCGACACTCTGACGGGTGACATAGCAAGTACCCTCCAGTGTGGCAGCGATCTCCGTGATATGCAGAGGATATCCGTGCAGGTCAGCCTGACGGCCATAAGGACACGTGGAGGTCTTCATACCCATCAGTGTGGTAGGAGCCATCTGTCCACCCGTCATACCATAGATGGCATTATTGATGAAGATGATAGCAATGTTCTCCCCACGGTTCAGGGCATGAATGGTCTCACAGGTTCCGATACAGGCAAGGTCACCGTCACCCTGATAGGTAAACACAAGACGGTCGGGCCACAGGCGCTTGATAGCGGTAGCCACAGCAGGGGCACGTCCATGGGCAGCCTCCTGCCAGTCGATGTCCAGATAATTATAGGCAAACACGGCACAGCCCACAGGTGACACACCAACGGTCTTCTCCTCCATGCCCATTTCCTCGATGACCTCAGCCACGAGTTTATGCACCACGCCATGCGAGCAACCAGGGCAGTAGTGCATGTGGTTGTCGTTCATCAGTGTGGGTTTCTGATATACCAGGTTCTCTGGTGAAATGATATTGTTCTCCATCTTACATCATCTTCTTTAAAGCATCAATAATCTCTTCGGGCTCAGGAACGATACCACCCAAGCGACCAAACTGCTCAACAGGCAGGGCACCGTTGATGGCAAGACGGACATCCTGTACCATCTGTCCAGCATTAATCTCGACAACGAGTACACCCTTCTTACCCTTCGCCATCTCAGCAATCTGCTTAGAGGGGAACGGCCAAAGCGTGATAGGACGCAAGAGTCCTACCTTGATACCCTCCTCACGAGCCATCTCGATAGCTTTCTGTGTCAGGCGGGCTGCAGAGCCGAAAGCCACGATCAGGTATTCGGCATCATCGCAATAAAGGGTCTCATAACGCACCTCTTTCTCACGGATCTCCGCATATTTCTCCTGCAGATGGATGTTACGAGCCTCCATTGCCTCTGGCTTCAACTCCAGCGAGGTGATGATATTTGGCTTGCGGTCCTTCGTGCGACCGATGGTAGCCCAAGGACACTCCTTACGGATCTGCTCCTCCGTACGACGGGGCTTATAGGGTGGCAGCACGATTTTCTCCATCATCTGTCCGATGACACCATCAGAGAGGATCATGGCAGGGTTACGGTATTTGAATGCCAACTCAAAGGCGAGGTCTACGAAGTCAGCCATCTCCTGGACAGAGTTAGGAGCCAGGACGATGACGTTATAGTCGCCATTACCACCACCACGGGTAGCCTGGAAATAGTCACCCTGCGAGGGCTGGATAGTACCCAAGCCAGGACCGCCACGCTGTACGTTGACGAAGACACCGGGCAGTTCGGCACCAGCCATATAGGTGATACCCTCCTGCATCAGTGCCACACCGGGTGACGAGGAGGAGGTGAGCACACGCTTACCTGCCGCTGCTCCACCATAAATCATATTAATAGACGCCACCTCACTCTCTGCCTGCAGCACCACCATACCCGTGGTCTCCCAAGGCTTCAGCTCGGCTAATGTCTCAATCACTTCACTCTGTGGGGTGATGGGATATCCGAAATATCCGTCAGCACCACAACGAATGGCAGCGTGGGCTATCGCCTCGTTGCCCTTCATCAGTGTCACTTCTTGCTTCCCGTCGGTAGCAAGCGACTTGTCGTTTACCTGTTCTGCCATCTTTTTACTCCTCTACTTTTTTACGATAGACTGTGATACATCCGTCAGGACATACCACCGCACATGACGTACAGCCAGTGCATTTGTCTATCTGCACGGGCTCCACATAGGGATAGCCATGCACATTCACACGATTGGCCAGTGCGATGACACCCTGCGGACAAGCACTCACACAGAGCACACATCCTTTGCAGCGGTCGGTATTCACCACAATAGCACCTTTCAGTTTCGCCATTTCTTTAGTATTTGTTCTTATGGATTATAGTAATCTTTATGGTAATAATTCATGATGTCGTCGAGCATCTGCTTCGCCTCTACGGCAGGACTCTCCGGGTCGAGCTCTATGGCTTTCAGATAGCTGTTGATAGCCTCCTGCCAGTTGCCCTGCTTGCGGTAAGCATTCCCTTGCTCATAAAACTCTCGTGAACTAGCCACCTCTCAACTCTAAACTCTAAACTCTCAACTACTTATAAAACTCTTTCTTGCCAGCGGCAAGCGTGTTCTTCATCAGCGAACAGATAGTCATCGGTCCTACTCCTCCGGGAACGGGAGTGATGAACGAGCACTTAGGAGCTACCTCGTCGAACTTCACGTCACCATTCAGGCGGAAACCGCTCTTACGGGTGGCATCAGGAACACGGGTGGTACCCACGTCGATGATGACGGCACCCTCTTTCACCATATCGGCAGTCACAAAATCGGGGCTTCCGATAGCTGCAATGATAATATCTGCCTCACGGCACTCCTCCTTCAATGTCTTTGAGCGGGAGTGGCAAACGGTAACGGTAGCGTCACCATATTGTTTCTGCATCATCAACTGTGCCATGGGCTTGCCCACGATATTCGAGCGTCCCAGGATGACACATTTCTTACCTGATGTCTCAATGCCGTAACGCTTCAGCAGGGTGATGATACCCAATGGAGTGGCAGAGATAAAGCAAGGGAGTCCGATTGCCATACGTCCCACGTTGATGGGATGGAAACCGTCAACATCCTTACGGTAGTCGATAGCCTCGATGATCTTCTGCTCGTCGATATGCTTGGGAAGGGGGAGCTGTACGATGAAGCCATCCACATCCTCGTCCTTATTCAGTTTATCGACACAGCTCAGCAGTTCCTCCTCCGTGATCGTATCCTCATAACGGATAAGCGTGCTCTTGAAGCCGCAAGCCTCACACGCCAGCACCTTGTTCTTCACGTAGGTCTCACTGCCACCGTCATGCCCTACAAGCACGGCGGCAAGATGGGGCTGTTTACCACCATGAGCAACAATCTCCTTTACCTCTTCGGCAATCTCCGCCTTTATGGCTGTTGCCGTTGCTTTTCCATCTATTAATTGCATTTTTATAAAAATTATAGGAACTATAGGGACTATAGTTTATTACCACGCATCTTCATTGCGGCAGCCATCTGTGCCATCTTCGAGTTACCGGCACCAGCCACCATCTTCATCATCTTGCGAGTCTGGTCAAACTGCTTCATCAGACGGTTGACCTCCTCTATCTTCGTACCGGAGCCCTTGGCGATACGCATACGGCGGCTCTGGTTGATGATATCCGGGTTGGCACGCTCTTTGGGGGTCATGGAATTGATGATTGCCTCGACTCCCTTGAAGGCATTGTCGTCAATGTCGATATCCTTGATAGCCTTACCTACCCCAGGTATCATAGCGGCAAGATCCTTGATGTTACCCATCTTCTTGATCTGCTGTATCTGCGACATGAAGTCGTTGAAGTCAAACTTGTTCTTGCGGATTTTCTTCTCCAGCTCACGTGCCTGTTTCTCGTCAAACTGCTCCTGGGCACGCTCTACGAGACTGACGATATCACCCATTCCGAGGATGCGGTCTGCCATACGCTCGGGATGGAACACGTCGATAGCCTCCATCTTCTCACCTGTTCCCACGAACTTGATGGGTTTGGTGACGACGGTACGGATACTCAGGGCAGCACCACCACGGGTGTCACCGTCGAGCTTGGTGAGTACCACACCGTCGAAGTCGAGACGGTCGTTAAACTCCTTGGCGGTGTTCACGGCATCCTGACCCGTCATCGAGTCTACCACGAACAATGTCTCGTCAGGGTTGACAGCCTCTTTCAGGGTGGCTATCTCGTTCATCATCTCCTCGTCAACGGCAAGACGACCGGCGGTATCGATGATGACGACGTTATAGTTCTTTGCCTTTGCCTCACGGATAGCGTTATTGGCTATCTCCACGACATTCTTGTTCTCGGGCTCTGAATAGACAGGGACACCTACGCTGTCACCCACCACATGCAACTGCTGGATAGCGGCGGGACGGTAGACGTCACATGCCACGAGTAACGGGTTCTTATGCTGTTTGTTCTTCAGCATATTGGCAAGCTTACCACTGAAGGTAGTCTTACCAGAGCCTTGCAGACCAGACATCAGGACAATGGCGGGACGACCTTCGAGTTTCAGCTCGACAGCCTTACCACCCATCAGTTCGGCAAGCTCGTCATGGACGATCTTCACCATCAACTGTCCAGGCTTCACGGCTGTGAGCACATTCATACCCATCGCCTTCTGCTTCACCGTGTCCGTGAAGTTCTTCGCCACCTTGTAGTTGACATCGGCATCCAACAGGGCACGACGGACATCCTTCAGGGTCTCCGCTACGTTAATCTCGGTGATTTTTCCCTCACCTTTCAATATCTTGAACGACCGTTCAAGTCTGTCGCTTAAATTCTCAAACATATATACCTTATTTATTTTGGGGTGCAAAGTTACGAATAAATAAGGAAAACACAAAAGAAAACGTGTTATTTATTGTTTCCTCTGCGAAAACTCACAACCGCAGTATAGCTGATTATAGAAGTTAAATTCCCTCAATAGCTGGTTACGACGCTCCTGTAGTCCTCCCTTCCGCCAGTTCTGGTCCCAGAAGACGGTACCCTCCACTGTCTGCTGGGCTATTTGTCCCGCACGGTTGATCTGTTCCAGACTCTTCCAGCGTGAGGAAGCCAAGGTGGTCGTAAAATACTGCAAACCGAGTTTCCGCGCCTCTTGCGCCGCCTTTGTCAGACGAAGTGTGAAGCACTGCTCACAACGTCGCCCACGCTCTGGTTCGTTTTCCATCCCACAGACATCCTGCAACCACCCTTCATGGTCGTAGTCTCCATCTATCCACCTGATACCCAGCGATTCCGCATGGCGTTTACTCTCCTGCTTTCGAATCTCGTATTCCTCACGAGGGTAGATATTGGGATTATAGTAGAAAATGGTAGGCTTTACATCATGGGCAAGCATCCACTCCACGATGGCGGATGAGCATGGAGCGCAACAAGCATGCAGCAACACCTCGTGCAACCCCTCTGGTACGATAATAGCAGGACTTTTCAACTCTCAACTCTCAACTTTCAACTCTCATCTCTAAAGTCCCCTTGCCTTCCAGATACGGTCTTTCGCCGCATTGATCTCCTGGAATTTCTTCTCGGCAGCCTTACGGATATCCTCGCCAAGGGCTGCCACCTTATCGGGATGATGCTCCAGGGCGAGTTTACGATAGGCTTTCTTCACCTCGTCATCAGAGGCATTGGGCGATACACCTAACACCTGATAGGCTGAGGCAAGGTCGTCCTTACCCAGTCCCATCATTGAGTCTACCTCATCAGCCGACATCCGCATCCATTGCGCACACTCCTTCAGAGCTGTTATCTCGCTCTGCGGTGTCTTTCCGTCAGCCTGTGCGATCATCACGAGGAAGTTAAGCAGTTGCAGACGCTGTGAGTAGTCCATGTTACGGGCTATCTGCTGACAACAATCTGCCACGGTATTCTTAAAGGAGGCTGCCCCTACCCTTTTCTGCTCGTTGAAGAGTTTCTTCAGGATATCATCTCCCTGCGAAGATGCCTGGTCACCGAAGTTCTGACGGAGCATCCGGCGCACGAACTCCATCTCGGAATGCATCACCTTGCCATCGGCTTTAATAATATAGGAGGCAAGTACCAACAGGGAGAACAGAAAACTGTTCCGCTGTCCGTAGTCTGTGCGCTGTCTCGTATATTGTTGCTGATAATTACCTGCCGCCTGCTGTCCAAAAGGACTCTCAAACGTACCTTGTGTCTCGGGACTGTTCACGGCATCCATCATCGAGTCGAACACCTTGCCCAACACGATACCAGCCAAAGCACCTAACGGTCCTGCCGTCATCCATCCCAGAAATCCTCCTATCCAAGTTCCAAATGCCATAATATATATGTCTCTAAACTCTCAACTCACCATCAGTACTCATGCCACCATGCAGACTCATTCTGCTCCTCACGCTCCAGGTCGTCAATCAGACACTCTGCCAGTTTCAGCACGACTTCCTGTGGCACGAGCAGACGCTGGTCGTCACTATGTGGATTGATAGAGGCAAGAAAATGAGGTACCTCCCCTTTGTACACCTCCCTCATGTGGAGATTGTCAGCATTGACACCCGAGCAGCTATAAGTGATGTTCGCCAGACGGTCACAGAGTTTTACGAAGGGGGCATAGGGTGTCTCCCGAATACCCTTGTAGTATTTCTCACCGGCTCGCTCAGCACGGGTACGTCCTTTGTCGTTGGTCAGCGCATAGACTATCTCGGTTGCCATATAGGCCTGTTCCTCCGCCATCATCCCACGAGCCTCTTTCAGCACGTCATTATAGGTCAGACGGGCATCCTCGATACTATCGTGGTAATACCCGCCAAAAAAGAGCGGCAGCATATCCTCTTCCTTGACCAACACCAGATGACCGAAGTCACGGATTCCATTGACCACCATATCAAGGTGGTAGCCATAAGGTAAGTTGTCACCATAAAGCTGGTTCACACTCCGATGTAACTCATGTGCGGTCTGGCGGATATGCTCTATCTGCTCTGCATATTTCTCCATCAAAGCCTCATACTCTGTTCTTGTCATATTTTTCTCACTTAATTCTGCAAAGGTACATATAAACATGCAGAAAACCAAAAAAAATTTGGCATTTTACTCACTTATTCGTATCTTTGCATTTAGAATATACAAGATCTGAGTATGAACAAAATAGTATTGATAACAGGTGCCACCAGCGGAATTGGTCTGGCATGTGCAAGGAAGTTTGCTGAGAATGGTGATAAACTGATACTCACTGGCAGGAATGAGCACCGGCTGGCAGAGCTCAAGAAAGAACTGGACACAGAAGTAATCACACTCGCCTTCGACGTGAGGGACCTGGAAAAGGCGAAGAAATATCTCAACGAACTGCCTGAGCAATGGCAGGACATTGACGTATTGGTGAATAATGCTGGCTTGGCTCTCGGACTGGAACCTGAGTATGAGGGAAATCTCGATGATTGGGAGACGATGATAGACACCAACATCAAGGGATTGCTGACAATGACACGGCTGATCGTACCGGGCATGGTCAAACGGAACAGTGGTCATATCATCAACATCGGATCGGTGGCTGGTGACGCTGCCTATGCCGGTGGTAATGTCTACTGTGCCACCAAAGCAGCCGTCAAAGCACTCACTGACGGACTGAGAATAGATGTCGCCGATACCGCCATCCGTGTCACAAACCTCAAGCCGGGCTTAGTGGAGACGAACTTCAGCAACATCCGTTTCCATGGGGACCACGAGAGGGCTGCGAAACTGTACCAGGGCATCAAGCCCCTGACTGGTGATGACATCGCCGATGTCGCTGTCTATGCCGCCAATGCCCCTGCTCACGTCCAAATAGCCGAGGTCCTGATATTGGCAACTCATCAGGCAAGCGGCAGCGTCATTGTCAGGAAATAGAAAAACTATCTTCTACGTATCGTCTGCGAAAGTACAAAAATACATGAATAATTGCTTCATGAGTAGCAGTATTCAGTTCTTTTCTCGCGCGCATACGCATACATAAAGTTTTTTACCCTTGTCACCGTTGCCGCCTTGCAAGACTATTTGATAATCAGACACTTGCGGTAACAACGAGGTGACAAGGGTGACAACGAATGGTGTTTTTGCCCCTAAAATGAGTGAAAAAACGAATGAAGGCACCGCTTTCTCCTTGCGAAGCCTTAGGCATCGTCAATGAAAACTATATCATGCAGAGTTGCAGTCTAACTTGGTTTACTCAGTAATTCAATTTGATTTACTCAGTAATTCAATTTGATTTACTTTGCAAATCAATTTGATTTACAATGAAGGGAGGCATCCTTTACAAAGGTTGTAGCTACTGGTGTCAAAGGTATCAAGGGTAACAAGGGACATTGTCATTGGAATCTATCAATCTATCAGCCTATCTGTCATCGGTTCAATCCGCTGTCTATCAGTGTGTTAAATCCTCTCGCTGATAGATTGACAGATATTTCTCGATTTTTTAAACTTAGGTATATTTTTTATGATTCCTGCAGTTATTTCAAGAGGGAGAGCACTTTGGGAATGGTGTTCTAGATTATTCTAGAATGTTCTAGAATTTTTATCGCACAGATACATGCCGAGGAGGATGAGGGCGGTGCCAAGGAGGAACCACGGTGTGATTTGCTCGTTGAGCAGCCACCATGCGAAGATGATGGTGGTGATGGGATTGAAATAGACCCAGTTGGTGGCGACGACGGCACCTAACTTGCTGATCACCCAGTTCCATGCCAAGAAACAGAGCATCGATGCCACCACAGCAAGGAACAGCAGGTTGAGGAGAGTGGAAAGATGGAAGAACTGAAGAATGGAAGGGGTGAATATCCAGTTATCAGAAGGAACGATGAAATAATACGGCAGGATGGTCAAGACCCCATAGAAGAACACCTTACGGGTAATGAAAAGGGAACTATAACGACCAGTGACGTTCCTCATGATGAGTGAATAGACTGCCCAGCAAAGACAAGCACCGAAGGCAAGGATATCACCGAGCGGTGACAGGTGAAGCACGAAATGACCGTTGAGCACGACGACCGCCATCCCCACACATGCCATCAGCGACCCCGTCACCTTCTGTCTGGTGAGCGGTTCACTCTGCCGATAGAACAAGGCGATGAGCAGCATGGCGAAGAGCGGACTCGAACAGACTATCAACGAGGTGTTCGTTGCCGTGGTATAGATGAGGGCAGCGTTCTCCGTGAGGAAATAGAGTGCCCCACCCGATAATCCTAACAACGCCATCAACAGTTCATCCCGCCAAGAAGCACTGAAGAAATGAAAAGATGAGAAACGAAAGTGTTTGTAGCAAAGCTCATACCCCAGTAACAGCACATAAGCGATGATGAAACGCAGGGTGAAGATCTGAGCCGGCGACAGACCTGCCATGAGCAGCATCTTCGTAAAGACGAAGGTGCTGCCCCAGATGGCAACAATCAGGAAAGCGACAAAATGATAGCCTAACGTACTATTTAGTGATTTCGATGTCACGCTTTACGTTATTGCGAATCTTCGTGAGATAAGCCTTCATACCCTTGGCATCCTTCTGGTCGATAATCTCCAGCAGTTCCTTCAGCTCCGTGCGGATCTGCGACACCTGGTCATGTGTATAGGGGTTGAAGAGGATCTCCTGCAAGAGATAGTCATCCTCGTTGAGTACCCCCTTGGCAATGCGCATGTGACGCTTGAAGGTGGTACCTGGTGCATCCTGATGCTTCATGACAGCGGCGAAGACGAAGGTCGACACGAAAGGAATACTCAATGAGTAGGCAACCGTCTTGTCGTGCTCCTCGAAGGTATACTCATAGATGTTCAGGTCGAGCTTCTGATACAAGTCCTTGAAGAAGATACGTCCCATATAGTCACCCTCGCTGATGATGATGGCATTCTCCTCAGAGAGCTGCTGGAGATTGGCGAACGTAGGACCGAACATCGGGTGCGTGGAGACATAGCGCATCCCTGTCGACTCATAATAATCTTTCAGACCCGTCTTCACGGAGGAGATATCGCTGATGATACAGTCCTTCGACAAATAGGGAATCACGTCCTTGAAGGCAGGGATGGTATACTTCACTGTCACGGCATTAATCACCAAGTCGGGATTGAATGTGCGAATCTCCTCCAACTCCGTGAAGCGCTGACAGTTATACGTGAACCGCATGCGCTTAGGGTCTTTCTCGTAGACAGCCACCTCATGATCGAAACTCAGCAGGTCGATGAAGAAACTACCCATCTTTCCTGCACCCAAAACTATTATTTTCATATTAATTCATTCCTCATTCTTCATTCCTCATTTATTAATGATCTCTATCTGCTGACGGACACTCTCCTCATGGATACTCTCGAAGACACTTGCCACGAACTCAGGTCCCATGCCCAGCAGAGAACCCTGTGCGCCACGCTTGTCGAGAATCTCGTTGTAACGTGTGGTCTGTAATACCGTCATGTTATGCTCCTTCTTGTACTGACCGATCTCACGGCAGACACGCATACGCTTCGAGAGCAACTCCATCAACTGGTTGTCCAGCTCATCAATCTGCTTACGGAGCGTGGTGATACCCTCGGTGGATGTGTTCTCCTCGCGGATGACGAGCAGCGACAGGATATAGTCGAGCACATCAGGAGTCACTTGCTGCTTGGCATCACTCCACGCCTTGTCAGGATCACAGTGACTCTCGATGATCAGACCGTCGAAGCCGAGGTCCATCGCCTGCTGGCACAAGGGGGCAATCAGTTCACGACGACCACCGATATGACTGGGGTCATTGATGATAGGCAGTTCGGGAATACGGCGACGCAGCTCGATAGGAATCTGCCACATCGGCATGTTACGATATATCTTCTTGTCATAGCTGGAGAAACCGCGATGGATAGCTGCCAGGCGCTTCACACCAGCCTGGTTCAGACGCTCCATCGCACCAATCCACAACTCCAGGTCGGGGTTGACGGGATTCTTCACGAAGACGGGGATATCCACACCCTTCAGCGAGTCGGCAAGTGCCTGCATGGCAAAAGGATTGGCAGAGGTACGCGCACCCACCCACAGGATATCGATGCCATACTTCAGGCAGAGCTCCACATGCTCCGGTGTAGCCACCTCGGTAGCCACCAGCATCTTCGTCTCCTGCTTTACCTGCTTCAACCACACGAGGGCTGGTTCACCATGTCCCTCGAAGCCACCGGGTTTCGTACGGGGCTTCCATACCCCGGCACGGAAGTTATGACATCCGTACATTGCCAGTTGCTTGGCGGTAGTCATCACTTGCTCCTCACTCTCAGCACTGCAGGGTCCTGCAATGACGAAGGGGCGTTCATTGTCACTTGGTAGATTCAATTTTTCTAGTTCCAGTTCCATGTTTATATCGTTTTTTTGATTCTTTCTAATGCCTCTTTGATTTTTTCCTCTTTTGCGCAAAGTGAGATGCGGATATACCGTTCACCGTTGGAGCCGAAGATGAAGCCCGGAGTGATGAAGACACGAGCCTCGTGTAATACCCGTTCCGTCAAGTCCTCCACATTATTATATTTTGCGGGAATCTTTCCCCAGAGGAACATCCCCACCTGGTTCTTGTCATACGTACAGTCCAGCACGTCCATGATCTGCTCCGCATACTGGCGACGACGGCGATACGTCTCTATATTCGCCTCACGATGCCACTCGTCACTATTATCATAAGCCTCGGCGGCAGCCAGCTGGATGCCACGGAACGTACCGCTCTCGATGTTCGACTGCACCTTCAGTATCCATGAGATGAACTCGCTGTTGGTGGCACACAGACCGACACGCCATCCTGGCATGTTATGCGACTTCGACATGGAGTTAAATTCGATACAGCAGTCTTTCGCACCAGGTACCTGCAGAATACTGAGATGCTCCTCGTTGAGGATGAAGGAGTAAGGGTTGTCGTTGACCACCACGATACCATGCTGCCTGGCAAACTGCACCAGTCGCTCGTAGGTCTCACGACGGGCATTACCACCTGTCGGCATGTTGGGATAGTTCGTCCACATCAGCTTGACCTTTGAGAGGTCCATCTTCTCCAACTCGTCGAAGTCAGGCTGCCAGCCGTTATCCTCACGCAGGTTATAATTGACAATCTTGGCACCCAGTATCTTCGACAGGGACGTATAGGTAGGATAGCCAGGGTTAGGCACCAGCACCTCATCGCCAGGGTTGACGAAGGCAAGGGTGACATGCAGGATACCCTCCTTCGAGCCTATCAGAGGCAGCACCTCTGTCTTGGCGTCGAGGTCGACACCATACCACCGCTTATAGAAACGAGCCATCGCCTCACGCAACTCCGGTGTTCCCATCGTCGGCTGATAACCATGCGCACTGGGCTGATGAGCCACCTCGCACAACTTCTCTATCGTCTTCTCCGAGGGTGGCATGTCAGGACTGCCGATGGCAAGACTGATGATGTCCTTACCCTCCGCATTCAGTTGGGCAACCTCCTTCAGTTTACGGCTGAAGTAGTATTCACTCACTAAGCTTAATCTCTCTGCTGGTTCAATTGGTCTGTTTGCCATCTTTGTATTCTCCTAAAATCTTAAAGTCCTTGGTCAATGGGATAATCGCATCTATCGACTGACGATAGCGGGTGAGATCGTCATACATCACGTCCACATAGAACAGATACTCCCACTCCCGTCCGATGATGGGCAGCGACTGTATCTTCGTCAGGTTGATCTTGTAGAACGAGAGGATAGCGAGGACATGCGACAGCGAACCCTCCTCGTGAGGCAGTGAGAAGACGATGCTCGCCTTGTTAGCCTCCGTCAGCGGACGCAGCAGGTCCGCCTTGTTGGGATTCGACACCACAAGGAAACGGGTAAAGTTATGCTTGTTGTCCTCGATATGGTTTTCCAGTACCTTCAGTCCATACTGCTTGGCAGCATCAGCATGGCAGATGGCAGCCCACCCCTTCTTCTGACCTTCTGCAATCATCTTGGCACTTCCTGCCGTATCCTCCGCCTCCACATGTTTCATGTCAGGATGCTGTGCGAGGAACTCACGGCACTGCATCAGTGCCACGGGATGCGAATGAATCTCGGTGATGGTGTCCCAGTCGTCATCGGGCAGGCAACAGATACAATGGGAGATATGCAGTTTATGCTCTCCCACGATGGTAGTGCCTGAGTCACGCAACAGTTCGTAGTTATGCAGCAGCGAGCCGGCGATGGTATTCTCGATGGCGAGCATGCCGATGGCAGTAGGATCCTGCTTGATGGTGTCAAACACCTGCTCGAAGGTAGAACAACAAATCAACTGTATCTGCTCATCCTCGAAAAAAAGATGGGCGGCGATGTCGTGAAACGAACCGATGAGTCCTTGTATCGCTATTCTCTTCATAATGCTTTTTACTTTTATAAAAAAACTCCGCTTTCACTTGTTTGTGAAGCGGAGCCTTATTTAATTCTTCTATTTTCAATTTTTCTGTTTTACATACGACTTCCCGCTTCACAGTTTGCTGTAAAGTAAAAATAATAACCGTAAAAGTAAGCGTTCAATCGTGTCATAAGTCTATTGTTTTTTGCAATTCGGTTGCAAAAGTAACACATTTCCATGAAACAAACAAATAATTTGTCACTTTTTTATTAGAAAATGTTTAACTTTGCAGTCAATATGGAGAAAAAGACGTTTGCAGTATTGGGCATGATGTGTGCAGGATGCGCCGCTAATGTGGAGCGACGGCTCAACCAGACGGAGGGTGTCGCCTCTGCCGCCGTCAACCTGCCTGCCCGTACCGCTATGATAGAATATGACGAGGCAGTCACCTCGCCGGAGAAGATGAAAGAGGTACTTTCCGCTATCGGCTACGACATGGTGGTGGAGGAAGACCGTAACGTGGAGGCGATAGAGCGGCATGCCTATAAGCATCTGCGCAATAAGGTCATCGTCTCCTGGCTCTTTGCCTTGCTGGTGATGTCCATCTCCATGGGATGGATATACATAGGTACGCGCAATATGGCAAACCAGACGATGATGATTCTCGCCTTGCTGAACATCCTGTATTCGGGCAGGCAGTTCTATGTGAATGCCGCAAGACAACTGGCGCACGCCTCTGCCAATATGGACACTCTAGTGGCTCTCTCAACAGGTATCTCGTTCCTCTTCAGTACTTTCAACACGTTCTGGGGCGACTCCTACTGGGGTAGTCAGGGTATCGAGTGGCATACCTATTTCGATGCCTCTGTGATGATCATCACCTTCGTACTGACAGGCAGACTGATGGAGGAGCGTGCCAAGCATGGGACCGCCTCCGCTATCCGTTCCTTGATGGAACTGGCTCCCAAGACGGCACATCTCGTTGATACGGGTGAGGTGGTGGAAGTGCCCCTGTCAGCACTCCAACCCGGCGATACGGTTGAGGTACGACCCGGTGAGAAGATTCCTGTGGACGGTCGTATGGTAGGCAATAATACAGCCCTCATCGACGAGTCGATGATGACAGGCGAGGCTGTCGCCGTAGAGAAGAAAGCCGGTGATAAGGTCTTGGCAGGAACGATTGTCCGTGAGGGTACTTTCCGTTTCAAGGCGGAGGAGATAGGACAGAAGACCGTACTGGCGAATATGATACGGATGGTACAGGAGGCACAGGGCTCCAAGGCTCCTGTACAACGGGTGGTCGACAAGATTGCCCTCGTCTTCGTGCCTGTCGTGGGCGGCATCGCCCTGCTGACCTTCCTCGCATGGTATCTCATTGGAGGACACGAGTATCTGCCACATGCCATCCTCTCTGCTGTCAGCGTCTTGGTGATAGCCTGTCCCTGTGCCATGGGACTCGCCACCCCTACTGCCCTGATGGTGGGTATCGGCAAGGCTGCCGAGAAGAATATCCTCATCAAAGACGCTACTGCCCTGGAGGAGATACGCCATGTCAATGCCCTCGTCATTGACAAGACAGGAACACTCACCCAACCTACCACACCTACCCAACCTACCACACCTACCGAGACCCTTAAGCCCCATGCCTCAGAGGCAATGCGACAACTGCAGGACATGGGCATCGAGGTATATATGATGAGTGGCGACAAGGAAGAGTGTGCCAAGAAGATAGCGCAAGAGGCTGGTATTCAGCATTATCGCTCTCAGGTGATGCCACAGGACAAAGAAGACCTGGTGCGTGAACTGCAACAGCAGGGTAAGCATGTCGCCATGGTGGGTGACGGTATCAACGACTCCCAGGCACTTGCCGTTGCTGATGTGAGTATCGCCATGGGCAAGGGCACCGATGTCGCGATGGATGTGGCACAGGTGACGCTGATGGGAAACGACCTGCGTCGTATCCCTGATGCCATCAGTCTATCGAAGCAAACCGTCAATATGATTCACCAGAACCTGTTCTGGGCGTTTATCTATAATATAATATGTATCCCACTGGCAGCAGGACTCCCCTACCTCTTCGGACTACATTGGCAGATTACCCCGATGTGGGCATCGGCATTGATGGCGTTCTCCAGTGTCAGTGTGGTACTGAACAGTCTGAGGTTAAAATTGAAGAATTGAAGATATGGAACGAAAAGAGATTACATTTGACTCATTTGTACGTGGTGCGTTAACAGTGGCAGGTATCGTATGCGTCTATCTGTTGCTTGACCGACTAAGCAGTGTGTTACTACCCTTCTTCCTCGCATGGCTCATCGCCTACCTGCTATTCCCACTGGTGAAGTTCTTCCAGTATCGTTGTAAGATGCGCATTCGCGTGTTGGCTGTCATTGCCGCCATCCTCACAGTGACACTGGTACTGACAGGGGTCTTCTGGCTGATGATACCTCCTATCGTGGAGGAGTCGCTGCGGGTGAAGGACATGCTGATCGAATATGTTACGAAAGAGTCACTTGCCAACAACATCCCTGACCAGATAGAGATGTTCGTCCGTGAGCATCTGTCGGCAGAGGATATCAAGGCTATCGTGACCCAGGAAGGTTTCATCAACTCCATCAAGGAGGCGACACCGAAGGTGTGGGACGTGCTGATGCAGTCGTTCAGTGCACTCTCAGGACTGGTGACTGTCGTCATGGTACTTATCTACACGCTCTTCATCCTGATCGACTACGAGAAGTTCACACAGGGGTGGCCCGAGCTGCTGCCAGAGAAGTACCGTCACATGGCTGTCCATCTGGTTGCCGACGTACAGGAAGGCATGAACAAGTATTTCCGCGGACAAGGCATCGTGGCTTTCTGCGTGGGCATCCTCTTCAGCATCGGCTTCCTGATTATCGACTTCCCCATGGCAATAGGACTGGGTATGTTCATCGGACTGCTGAACATGGTACCTTACCTGCAGCTGATCGGTTTCATACCAGCCATCCTGCTCGCCATTGTCAAGGCTGCCGACACAGGACAGAACTTCTGGTTTATCATGCTGCTGGTCATCATCGTCTTCTGTGTCGTACAACTTATCCAAGACACCGTCCTCACCCCGAAGATCATGGGTAAGGTAATGGGACTGAATGCCGCCATCATCCTCTTGTCACTCTCTATATGGGGCTCGCTGCTGGGTATCATGGGCATGATTATCGCCCTGCCGATGACCACCCTGCTGCTGACCTACTACCAGCGTTTCGTCATACGAAAGGAGCAGAGACTACAGGGAACAGAAGAAAAGAAGGAAGGCGAATAAGCCTTCCTTCTTCATTTCCTCATTTTCATTTCTCATTCCTCATTTCTCATTCCTCATTTTGAAACAGCGGGTCTTCCGGCATTACCAAAATAGGTTTCTGCTCGTAGTCTTTCAAGAGTTTGTCGGAAACGTATTTCTTATCAACGACCAAGCGGAACATATACTCGCGGAACCAACGGTCGGTCATGATCAAATGCCCTTGCTGTCCCCATGTGCTGCCCCATGAGTTCTCCACCTTCCACTTCGAAGCCTTTCCGTCTGCTGCGATATCCACAGCCGTGAGGGTCATCGCATGGGTAGAGCCGCTGTCGAACGTACTGATACGCTCTGCCTTGGTCATCCCGAAGGTAGTATCGAAAAGGGAGCCATAGTCGAAATTCTCCGTATCGGCAAAGCCACGCTTACGGTCGAGCTGCTTACCCACGTCATAGCTAGAGTAGAGCTTACGACCGTCTTTCAACGAGGCGATGGCGAGCTGCTCGATGTCGTCCATCGGCAAGTTGAGATATTTCCAGTTATGCCCGTCGTAGGTATGACGATCATACTCCACCTCGAAAGTCTTATAGTAAGGACGGCGCGGGTCGTTCATCACCATGATGAACGTACCGTTCAGCGGTCCTCCCACCGTCTCCTCATAGAACGACTTTGGAGTATATTTCTTTACAGCCGTCTGCTGCTTGCCGTTCTTGTCCTTAAAAGCATAAGTGAACTCCTTCACGGGTTCTCCCAAGGTCAGGCAGAGCATCTGGTAAATCTGTGCCAGCGCCTCTGTCTTGGTCTTCTGGATATCCGCTGCTTTCTTGCCGTCAGCCACCATCTTACGCAGTTGCAGACCATACTCACGCAACTTCGACTTGATGATGGCAGCCATACGGGAGGTACTCTCCGCGGAATAGGTCTCGGGCTGTACCGACATCGGTACGAGTCCGTATTTCTCAGCAAGGTCGGCAACACCACAGAACGTGCCACCGTCCCCTATCGGGTAATGGAAGAAGAACTGCACACGCTGGGCATCGATAGGCTCCTTCGCCGTGTCAATGACACCCTGCAGGAAGAGATTTGACTTCTCCAACTGGTCGTAGAAGAACAGGTATGCCTGTGAGTACTCCACCGTCAGCGAGTCGGTACGCTTGGCAAAGTTGGCACGCAGTACGTTCAGTCCACTGAACATCCAACAGCGACCGCTCGACTTCTGGTCGTGAATCGACTGTTTCTTGGTCTCTATACTGAAATAGGTGTCCAGTGCACCGGCATTCGCCTGGTTTTTCGTCAGGTTATCTATCGCATTGGAGGCGATGGCATTACGCAAAGCCTTGTTGGCAGGGTGTGCGGCATACTGCTGCTCCATCTGCTGCAGCATCTTCTCCGAGATACCACCTCCTGCTGTTTGTGCTGTTGCTGTCATCGTGAAAGCCACGGACAGCAGTATCATGGCTGTTCTCATTTCTTGTTCTTTTTGGATGATATATGAATCGTCTTGGTTGCCTTAGGGGTACTGCTAGAACTACTAGTACCACTAGTCTTACTAGAAGAACTAGAACCACTAGGAACCCCACCCTTATAATAGCGCATAGCCTCCGGCATCCAACCCTGTATCTGCTTGATACGGGTGGCATCGCTGGGGTGACTGCTCAGGAACTCGGAGGTCTTGTTGTTGCTTGCCGCCGCCATACGCTGCCAGAAGCCGACAGCCACCTGTGGGTCGTAACCTGCCATTGCCGCGAAGATCAGTCCCATGTGGTCTGCCTCACTCTCATGGTTGCGGGAGTACTTCAGGTTGGCAAGACCCAATCCTTGTGAGAGGACACTCTGACCAATAGCTACCGTATTACTGCCGACACCCACGGCACCGGCAATAGCGGACCCAATCTGCATACCGTATTGCTGACGGTACTGAGTGCTGTACTGCTCGGCAGAGTGACGTGCCACGGCATGGGCAATCTCATGACCCAGCACGATGGCGAGGGATGCCTCATTCTGGGTGACAGGCAACAGTCCCTCATAGACACAGATCAGTCCTCCGGGCATACACCAGGCATTCACGTTCTGGTCTTGCACCAGGTTGAACTGCCATTTGTAATACTGTATGTCCTCTGCCATGCCGTTATTCCTCAGATAGGTCTCCACGGCGGTGGCGAGACGCTGCCCTACCCGCTTCACCATTGCTGTATTAGCAGCATTGGTAGAGGGCTTGGCTGTCTTCATATACTCTGTGTACTGCTGACTGGAAAGACTCAGCATCTGACCGTCAGACACCACCAGATTCTGTTTACGTCCGGTAATGGGCACTGTTTTCGTTGTTCCGCAACCGACCAATATCGCTGCGGCAACAGACATTAGAATCAATTTCACATTCTTCATATTATATATAATTCTGATTATTTCCGATGACAAAGGTACACATTTTCCGATGAAGCAGAAACAAAATCGACAGAATTTTTCAATTTCCATGCTCCATCTCTTCATTAATTAGTATCTTTGCACTTGGTACAAAAATAAAAAGGACAGCCAACGTATGAGACAGAAGATCATCATTGCCATCGACTCTTTCAAGGGATGCCTGACCTCACAGGAGGCTAATCAGGCTGCGGCAGAAGGGATAGCCGCCCATATACCGGATGCCGGGGTGATACAGATTCCCGTCAGCGACGGCGGTGAGGGTTGGCTGGCGGCGTTCCAGGCGGCAACGGGTGGAGCGCTCGTCACGATGACGGTGCACGACCCGCTGATGCGTCCGGTCACTGCCCATTATCTCGTCCATGACGGTATTGCCGTGATAGAGATGGCACAAGCCAGTGGACTCACACTGCTCTCACCCGAGGAGCGTGACCCCTGGAAAGCCACGAGTTACGGCACGGGACAGCTGGTCGCGGATGCTGTCCGACGGGGTTGCCGTGACATCATCATAGGACTGGGGGGCAGTGCCACCAGCGACTGCGGCATCGGTATGCTGCATGCGGTCATCGACAGTTTTGCCAGACAGACTTCTATTGCCCATAGCCGGTGGGATGGGATTCATGAGCTCGACGGCATCCGCTTCACGATAGCCACTGATGTCACGAACCCTCTCTGTGGCGACCATGGGGCTGCGCATGTCTTTGCCCCCCAGAAGGGTGCTACCCCTGAGATGGTTCTCCGTCTTGATGCTCGTGCCAGACGTTTTGCGGAAATATCTGCCCGTCATTTCGGCTACGACCGGCAAGAACAGCCGGGGGCTGGAGCGGCGGGGGGACTCGGCTACGCTTTCCTTCAATATATGAATGCCACATGCCACCCTGGCATCGACCTGCTATTGGAGGCTGTCAGCTTCGATGAGATGCTGGAGGATGCCACCCTCGTCATCACCGGTGAGGGTGCTGCCGACCGCCAGACACTGATGGGGAAGTTGCCTTACGGTATTCTGCAACACGCCAAGACGCATCGGGTACCTGTCTGTCTCATCGCCGGGCGTGTCGCCGACCGGGACGCTTTGCTGCATGCTGGTTTCGCACAGGTGACCTGTATCAACCCTGCCGGCCTTCCCTTGTCGGAAGCCATGAGACCTGAAGTCGCCAAGAGGAATATCTCGGCAACATTCAATAAACTATCCTTTTAAGGCTTTTTTAGTTTATTACAAGTCTATGGTTTCGAATCACGATACCACGATAACCGCTATCTACCTCCCTGCCCTGCAGGTCGTAACTCTTCTGTTGACCATTACTATCAGGATTCCGTCTCACGCTGGAAATTCCGGTACCGCTGTCAGGACAGAGACCTGAATAAAACTCCAGATCATCATTGAAGCCACCGCTGTTGTCTAATTTCTGACCCTCGTAAAGGGGCTCCAGGTTACTCATGCGATAATTTCCGTTACACATGCCGCCCCATCCCCAGTTCACACTGAAAAAATCTTCGCTGCTATAACCATCAATGATGAATGAGTGCCCCGCATTGGAAGAAACGCCACTGAAGAACACTAAACCCGATGCCTTCAACTCATCATAGACTGCCTGATTGAACTGCTCACTGGAAGCGTAGCTGCTTTCCTTATGCAGTTCTACATTGGGGAAATGTAGGTATTTCTTCGCTCCGTCCATCATCGCCGAACCATTAGTCGAAGAACCTCCGAGCTCCGGGTTACCGTATTGCATGCCGATGGCACTGGCTACCACACGCATCAGGTGAGCCACCGCTTTCTTCTGTGCATCGGTTCCTGTCGTCTGGGGTTGTCCATAAACGTCAGGCACTATTTCACCATCACCATCACGCAACGTATAGTCATCAAGAATGTTGTCCCAGTCGAAGGTAGTAACGGGGATGGCTGGGTCATCGAAGCGCTCGTAGATGACGGTCGAGTTGTCTGCCGTCCTATAGGAGTGATTCATGCGGGCAGGTATCTCCGCTGTGGTGGATTGAGGATATTTATGATGCCTCATCAGAATAGCCAATGCCGTCGCCATACAGCCCACTGCCGATACCGTCTTTTCCACGGTCTTACCATCCTTGACATAGGGCACCATGCATTTCTCATCAGAAAACGCTTCCACCTGCGGACAATCAATGTTGTAGGGATATGACTGGTCATACTTGGCACTAACGGTCGTGATGGGACTACCCAGATTAGCAATAGTACTGTTGTTCAAAGTGATACCATTCTTTTGCACATACGTCACCTGACGGGCATAACGCTCTAACCAAGCCTGCAACGCCGGGGGCATGTTCGCCTCGTCGATAGTCCCCGTTTCCGAATAGCCTATGATGGCGGGGGCACTCTCCTCGCCACTCACAATGGCAAACCCTTTCTGCCCGTCGGCATGGAAAATATAATAGGGCAAAGGCTGGTCACCGGCACGCCGACGTGCCTGTTCCAATTCCTGTTGAAACTTACATCCTTTCGGCTCCATAAAAGCCCGGGCATTCTCCAGAGCCTCTTCCCTGCTGACGGGCTGCGCTTCCATTGGCAGTGTCATTGCTATCAGAAATACTGCCCATAAACATTTTGTTTTCATTCTTTTTTATTTTAATGACACTGCAAAGATAACAAATATTTTGGTCACCGGCAAAATCTTGTGGATAAATTATGGTTTAACACAGAATGCAGAGACACAGAGTTTTTTTATATTCTCTGCAATTATGTACGTATGCGAGGAAACTTCTTGACAAAACGTCGCTGTAGATTTGCGTAGAATCCACCAAGTCCTAAGTTGGTCTCAAATATGCGAAATTGAGGCGGTTATCGTAATGCACTGTGCGTCAGCCGATTAACTTTCTGAGGGTGCAAATTACCCCATGAAAAGTCCCCAAAAACGACCGGAAAACGCTGTTTTTAGTGCTATTTTCCACTGATTTAGGCGGCGCCTTCCTCCCCCGAAGGTACGTCCTAACTCCAAAACAGCCCGTTTTATCCCTCGGAGGTGCCGCCTGCAATCCTAGAACGCACAAAAACCCATACACGTTTTTCGACAACTTTTCTTGACAAAACCTACAAAACAAAACGACTGTGAGTGGGGCGCCCGACACTGCCTTACGGCGGCATCGGAACGGCATGGGTTAACGATGAAGTCTAATAAATGGGGGGGTAGTTATTGCGCCAACAACGGTCTCACCCGTCCTGCCTCCGAGTGTCGGGCAGGACGCAGCAGCGAAGCTGGTGTATGTCAGGGTCATGCGGTGCATTGTGTTGGGATAAATGTTATTACAGCGGCAAAGATACACATAATCTTCCTATAAACAATGAAAAGTGGGGAAAAATCAGAGAATGTTTGGTTTTTAATTCGATTTGTGCTACCTTTGCAGTGATGAATAAAAAAACAAAACAACTACTTAAGACATGAGATTCAAGGAAGAGATTAACGAGAGCTATACGATGGCGGAAGCCATCAAGGAGGCGCAGCGCTGTATGCACTGCAAGGTGCCACAATGTAAGAAGGGATGCCCTATCAGCAATGATATCCCAGACTGGATTCATGAGTTGAAGAAGGGTAATCTGGGGAATGCCATCAGCATCATACGTACCAAGAGCAACCTCCCTGCCGTTTGCGGACGGGTCTGTGCCCATGAGAAACAGTGTGAAGGAAGTTGCGTGCTGGGCAAGAAGGGACAACCGGTGAATATCGGGAAACTGGAACGTTTCATTGCTGACTTCGACTCTGACAACGAGCTGACGCATGAGGACATTGCGGAGAAGAGGCGTGGCAAGGTGGCGGTCATCGGTGCAGGACCTTCCGGTATTACGGTGGCTGGAGACCTGGCTCGTGAGGGCTTTGCCGTCGAGATCTTCGAGATGGAGGCACAGTGTGGTGGTGTACTCCGCTACGGTATCCCGGAATACCGACTGCCTAAGGAGGTGGTGGCTCGTGAGATACGATATATCGAGAAGATGGGGGTGGTGATTCATCGCAACACGCATGTCGGTGTCGAGATCACGATCGACAGTCTCTTCGAACAGGGTTTCGACGCTATCTTCATTGGTACAGGACTGAGTAAGCCGAAGTCGCTGGAGATTCCTATCTGGCAACACGGGCGTTGTATCTCTGAGGGGGAGAATGCCACGACATGCAAGGACTTGAAGCGCATCCGTCTTGCCACGCATTTCCTGCGTCGTGTGGAGTTGATCTCCGAGGGTTTCATGCAACGTAACGAACTGCCTGTTGACGAGGGGGCACACGTATTTGTCATCGGCTGTGGCAACACGGCAATGGATGCTTCCCGTACTGCATTGCGCATCGGAGCCTCACAGGTGGAAATTGTCTACCACAAAGGTATTGACACCATGTCGGCACTGCATGCGGAATATGACGATGCAGTGAAAGAGGGTGTCAACTTCAACTGGTGGAGCAGCATCACGGAGATTCACGTGGACGACAACCTCGACATCACAGAGATTGTACTGGAGACTGCGGAACCCGACAAAGAGCCTGTCCGCCAAACACTGCCAGCCAATAACATCATCTTCGCCATCGGTGCCACACCAGCCACGAAAATAGTGCGCACCACATCAGGACTGGAGAACGATGACAAGAAATTCCTTATCACCCGTGAGGTGCCTTTTGGCATGACCACCCGCAAGGGAGTCTTTGCCGGAGGAGACGTTGTTGGTCGTCAGGCTACCGTTGTCCATGCCATGCAGGATGCCAAGAAAGTGGCTCTGGGTATCGCGCAATACGTGGATGCCGTCAAACTGATGAAGATGATTAATATGTAAATACAAAAAAGCCGCACGTCAATGAATACCTGCGGCTTTTGATTATTAAACGCTAACTTCCTCTCTTATTTCAGACCACGGTTTACCATCGTCACATTGAGCAGCATCACGTACTTCTTGTACTGATCCTTGTTCAGAATGTAGTTCATGTAGCCCAGATCCTTGCGGATGGCAGCATCAACACGGGCATCACGCTCGTCTTTGCCATACTGTGTGGCGAACATCAACTCTGAGCAGAAGGTCTTGTGGATCTCAGAAACAGCCTCTCTCTGGTCGTTGGCAAGATTCAGAGCCTTGCTCAAAGCATTCATGTTGACACTCAGATTATAGGCCTCTGCATTGTTGACACTGTTCATGTTCTCGTTCTCAGCGAATGTGAGCGTCAGGCTCATCATAGCTACAACAGTTAAAAACAATCTTTTCATTTTGTTACCCTTTCTTTTCTTTACTCAGGACGGTTGTGTTAATTCCGTCCTTACTTATTAATAATGTTATCCTAACTCGCGCAACCCTTTCGGACTTATGCGCTTTTTGGTTTTGACGATGCAAAGGTACGGCATTTTTTGATACGCTCCAAACTTTCCATGGTATTGTGTGCGGAAACAGCCCGAATTCTTGACCTCGGTCAAAGAATCACACTTTTATCATTTTTTTATCATTTCAGCATTAAACGGTGTCGTTTTTTGCCTATTTCAAAATAAATTCGTAACTTCGCAGCCAAATTTAAAACTAAAGCAGACTATGAGTGAAATGACCCATAAATACATTGCCGTAAGTTACCGCCTGTTCATTGACGGAGACAATGGCAAGGAGATGGTCGAAGAGGCTACGAAAGAACAACCTTTCTATTTCCTCTCAGGTTTCGGCATCGCACTGGATGCCTTTGAGAAAAAACTGATTGACGTTCCTCAGGGTGAGAACTTCGACTTCTCACTGGAAAAGGAGGAGGCTTACGGTGAGTACGTGCTGGAGCATGTGGTGGAACTGGACCGCTCCATCTTTACCATCAACGGTAAGTTTGATAACGAGCATATCTTTGTGGATGCTGTAGTGCCCTTACAAAACGAGGACGGCAACCGCTTTTACGGTAAGATCCTGGAAATTAGTGATGAGAAAGTGAAGGTGGACCTGAACCACCCACTGGCTGGAGAAACCTTACATTTCGTGGGTGAGGTTCTGGAGAACCGAGATGCCACCGAAGACGAGGTCCGTAGTATGATTACCCGTATGAGCGGAGGGTGCGGCGGCTGTCATAAGGACGGCTGTGAGGGTGACTGCAACTGCGGCAGCTGTGGAGGATGTAACTAAAACAACAATATGAATACTTTTGGCAACATATTCACGCTGACAACATTCGGCGAGAGTCATGGAGAGGCGATTGGCGGTGTTGTTGACGGCATGCCGGCAGGTATTGCCATCGACGTGGACTTCATCCAGAGCGAACTGAACCGTCGCCGTCCGGGACAAAGCAGCATCACGACCAGTCGTCAGGAAGGGGATGTGGTGGAACTGCTCAGCGGCGTCTTTGAGGGACGAAGCACAGGATGCCCCATTGGTTTTATCGTACGCAACACCAACCAGCACTCGCAGGACTACGAGAATATGCGCCAACTATATCGCCCTTCGCATGCCGACTATACATACGCGACCAAATATGGTAACAGAGACCATCGCGGCGGAGGCAGGTCATCGGCACGTATCACCATCAGCCGTGTAGTTGCCGGCGCATTGGCAAAACTGGCACTGCGGCAACTAAACATCAGTGTTCAGGCATATACGTCGCAGGTAGGACACATCCAACTGGACAGAGACTATCAGAAATACGATTTGTCGCTGACAGAGACGAATATCGTACGATGTCCAGACCCTATAAAAGCGGAGGAAATGATACAACTCATCTCTCAACTAAGGGCTGAGGGCGATACCATAGGAGGTGTCATAACTTGTGTGGTGAAAGGATGCCCTCCCGGACTGGGAGAACCGGAATTTGGTAAACTACATGCTGCTCTGGGATCAGCAATGCTCGGAATCAATGCCGTGAAAGGTTTTGAGTACGGAGAGGGATTTGACGGGGTAACGACCCGTGGCTCGGAGCAAAATGATGTCTTTGTGAATATCAACGGAAAAGTCGAGACGCTGACAAACCACAGTGGCGGTATCCAAGGAGGAATCAGTAACGGACAGAACATCTATTTCCGTGTGGCTTTCAAACCTGTAGCCACCCTACTCCGTGAACAAGACACGATAGACATCTATGGTAATGCCACCAAACTGACAGCAAAGGGACGTCATGACCCATGTGTACTCCCACGTGCCGTTCCTGTGGTGGAAGCGATGGCTGCTATGACCATTTTAGACTACTATTTGCTTAATAAATCGACGAAGTTATAGGTTTTTCGCATTAAAATACAAAAAAAATCGAAAAAGCTTTGGTCGTTTAAATATTTTATACTAAATTTGCATTGCTATTGACGGGTTTGTGAAAATCTCCAATATGCTTTAGTTAAGTCTAGTTTAGTTTTTGTGTTGGTTGAGAGCAGTCATTTGGCTGCTCTCAAATTTTATATACATCCGATAATCTCCGATACTGAGTGGCATCCATGCTGGTCGAGCCATTCGTCAATACCGTCACGCACCTTGATAGTCACTGCGGGATCAATGAAGTTAGCCGTACCAATCTCTATCGCCGTAGCACCTGCCATCAGGAACTCAATGGCATCACGGGCATTCATAATACCTCCTAAACCTACTACAGGAATCTTCACGGCCTTTGCCACCTGCCATACCATACGGAGGGCTACAGGCTTCACTGCAGGACCACTGAGTCCACCTGTGTTGATACTGAGTAACGTACGACGCTTCTCAATATCTATCGCCATTCCCATCAGCGTATTAATCAGAGAGACACTGTCGGCTCCCTGCGCCTCACAGGCTTTGGCAATCTCAGCAATGTTGGTGACATTGGGCGAGAGTTTCACAATAAGTGTCTTGTGGTAACGCTCACGCACCGCCTTCACCACACTCTCAGCTCCAACGCAGGAAACACCAAACGCCATTCCTCCATCTTTCACATTGGGACAGGAGATATTCAACTCGATGGCTGGGATATGCTCCAAGGCATCGATACGGGCGGCACATTCGCCATAGTCCTCTGGAGACGAGCCACTGACATTAACAATCATATTGGTATCGATTTCCTTGATCTGCGGATAGATATGCTCACAGAAATAATCCACCCCCTTGTTCTGTAGTCCAACACAGTTGAGCATGCCTTGCGGCGTCTCTGCCATACGGGGGTAGTCATTGCCCTCACGGGGTTTCAGCGTCGTACCTTTGACAATAATGCCTCCTAATCCGTCAAGGGGGATAAAATCAGCGAACTCCAAACCATACCCGAAGGTTCCTGAAGCTGTCATCACAGGATTCTTCAGTGACAAACAACCTATATTGACTCTTAAATCTGCCATAACAACTGTTTTACGTTAAACACCGGTCCTTCCTTACAAACACAGAGATTACCCTTCGTGGTCTTCTCAACACAACATAGACAGGCTCCCAGTCCACATGCCATCATATTCTCCAAAGAGACCTCACACTCTATATCTGCCTGGTGGGCATGTCGTGCTACAGCAACCATCATAGGCTTGGGACCACATGTGGCAATGCGGTCGAAATGTTCATTCTGCAGAATGGAGTGGTTGGTCACAAAACCTTTCTCCCCCTCGGAACCGTCCTCCGTGGTCACAAACACACGTCCATACTGCTTAAAGAGGTCTATCTCCAATAAATCGCCTTTCGAACGGGCTCCTAACAAAAATGTAGGCTCGATTTTCTTCTTCTTCATCTCTGCACCCATATACAGCAGGGGGGCAACACCTACACCTCCTCCCACCAGCAGAATGCGCTGCTGGGGAGTCTGGGGCATCGTAAAACCATTACCCAAAGGCAAGACACAGTTGACGGCATCACCTGCCTTCAACGTACCTATACGACGGGTTCCGTCACCTATGGTAGCAACCAACAACCATAACTCATTACACGACTTGTCGACAAAGTTGATGGAAATGGGACGACGCAGGAACGTAGTGTCTGAACCATCCACCCGAACCTCCACAAACTGACCTGGAACCATGTCGGGAAGGGGACGATGATCTGTCAAACGGAGCAAAACATGCTTAGGACTGATACGTTCTGCTTGCTTGACTGTCAAATCAAGAATGTATTTCTTCATATACCTTAATTATAATAAATCATGCTGCAAAAATAAGAAAAAAAAATGAGAACACCGCAATTGTGCTCTCATTTAGACTTCATCGGAACAAAGGTTTCATAGGTTTGGTCATCATAATAAACCCGTATCTCAGTTACCTTTCGGGGTTCTTTGTCAAATATTTTCACAACATTATGGACATTTTCCAATGGTGTGCTATGTACACCTTGAGAAAACGAGGTAACAGGAAGCTCAGAAACAGGGTGGTCGAAGTCGAGCATCTGTTCCGAGGATGGCTGGTGGACAGGTGAAGTCTCTTCTGAAGTTGGAGTCACATACATATTTCCTGTACCCATTAACAACCAATCGGTGTTAACAGAGGGCAACTTATTTTTGATCGCCTCAACCACATTCAGGGTGGGGCGTGTCCTACCAGTGAATATACTACTCAATGTTGCAGGTGACAATCCTATGAAATCAGCGAACACTTGTTGACTCATATGCTGCTCTTCCATGATGCGCTTAATTCTATCTTTCATCACTAATCAAGTCATTTTTAGGGTAAATTTCTCATTTTTCTTAGACTTTACAAAGGTAAAACAAATATTTGGAACATACAACAAAAGAGAGGAATATTTTTGATATTTAAATCTACTTTTCAATCTTTAAATTTATAAAATAAGACAGGTTGGACTATACTTTTGTATACTAGATTTGTAAATCAAAATCAATACTCCTAAAAATTAATCGTAATTAAATAGAATAATTTATCGTAAATATCTGATTTCTTGTTAGTTAATTATTATAATATAAGGATTACATATGAGAATATGCATTTTTCAGATGCTAAATGACCAAGTATTTAATCTTTTTACTTGAATACATAGTTATAAAGTATAGGTTTTTAGCAATATATACAAATTTATGACTGAAGAATACGCATTAAATCTACTATTCAAGGTGTCTGATTTTGATTTCTATACCTATATTTTCTTTTAAAAATGTGAATGTATTTGTAAATTATCGATTGTTTAAGATTCAAAACTTCGTTAACTTTCTAAACGCTTTAGCGTTCTAAATTCACAGAGTAAAATCTTAAAATACTATAACACTAAATCCAAAAGACAAAAATTGGCTAAATTTTTAAATTCTTGAGGAATTTCGAGCGAGCGTTCAGATAGTTCTAAATTCGTAAAAATAGAAGGGGGTAAAATGGTGAAAAATGCTTTATTTATCGGCATTTGATGCCCAAATTTTATGTATGGATTATAGGTGAAAATAGAAAAAAACGACCTTGAAAAGATCGTTTTTTAATGCAAAATGAAGAAAATAAGCTCCTTCATCAGTTCCCCTGGAGGGGTATTTGGGTTGTCCAACCCCTTACTTTTGGCATCAATTTCTCTTATTTTGCCGATAATTTGCAACACTTTCATTCCTGTGTAATTTCGCATACCCGTCATATAGTCTTTTGCCGCCCATGGACTACGCAGATCCAACCACTGCGCTACCCCATCCTGACTGTTTTTCTGGGGACAATAATGTGCCAGCATCAGATTTTGAAAATAATTAAAGAGTAATGGGAGAAACGAGTAGATACTTCCAGCCTTGGGATTTTCGTCAAAATATTTCACAATCTGGTTTGCCTTGAAAATATTCCTGTTCACAATGGCATCCCTTAGCTCATATCCATTAAAGTCTTTACTCACACCTATCTGGTCTTCCACAACCTGTGGTGTCACTCTCCTATCATTTTCTGGGAGTGACAGCAACACCTTATCTAACTCCCCCACCAGTCGGCTTAGATCAGCTCCTACAGCGTCTGCTATGAGTTGGGTGGATTTAGGGTCTATGCTAGCATTCTTAGCTTTCAGATAGCCCTCTATAAAGGTTGGAAGGTCACGATCACGCAGTTTTCTACTCTCAAAGAGTACCCCAGCCTGCTGGATAGACTTCACATATTCCTTTTTCCGACCGTCTATAGAGCCATTTTTATGGCACATCACAAGAATAGTAGAGGGCATCGGTGACTTAAAATACTTCTCCAGAGGCTCTGTATTCTTCACATTCTGGGCTTCCTTGACAATGATAACCTGATGCTCAGACATCATAGGATAGCGTTTTGCTGCATCAACAATCTGGGACGCATTGACATCAGAACCGAAAAGAACAGTCTGATTAAAGTCTCTTTCTTCCGGCTGTAATACGTTCTCCGCAATCCAATTACTGATTTTATCGATATAATAAGGTTCATCACCCATCAGATAATAGACAGGAGAAAAATGGCGAGCTTTCAACTCACTCATGACGGAGTCATATGTCACGACAGCCTGAGCCATGGTGCAAAATTACTAAAATACCAAGAGAAAAACAAAAAATTAAGAGGTTTTATTAGGAATCCTAAGAATAAAGCGAGTACCTTCTTTATAGGTGTCGTCAAGCATCAATTCTCCTCCTATCTTATGAGCTATACTGCGTGCCATCGGCAACCCCAGTCCCAAGCCACTCTTAAAGGAATCCACCTTATAGAATTTCTCAAAGATACGATCTCGCTGGTCTTCCGCAATACCTATTCCCGTATCAGCAACACTGATGTCCAACTTTCCTTGGACCTCACTCTCTTGAACTTGTATTTTGATACTACCTTTCTCCGTAAATTTCATTGCATTGCCGAGCAGTGGGCGCAAGATTCTCTCCAAAGCCATAGTATTGCTTATTACAGTATAATTGTCATCCAGTCGTGATTCATAAGACAGAACAAGTCTGCCATTGTTAACCACCTCTGCTTTTTTCAACAGATCCTTACAAAACAGACTGATATTGACACAATCCGTCATCTTATAATGATTCTGGCTCTCATTCTCAGAGAAAACAAGTAATTCATTGACGAAATTAGTAATCTCACGGGTATTTGTCTCTATACTATTCACAATATTCAATCGCTCTTCTTTGCTCAAATGATAGTCAGGATTACCAATGACTTGTGCAAAACCTGTAATGACATTGAGTGGTGTGCGGATCTCGTGGGAGACATGCTGGATAAAGGCTGTCTTCATACGGTCACTTTCTTGAGCATGGTCTAAGGCAACACCCAGTTCATTGTTTTTCTGGCGGAGGCGTATCATAAAGTAGAGTCCCAACAACCCCATCAGTAACAAAGCGATAATAATCACGGCTAATATGATATAAATATGCCGTGTCCGTGCCTGTTGAGTATCTTTCTCCATTTCATTAACCTTAAAAAGTGTATTGAATTCATTCAACTGGTTCTTTACACTCTTAATATTCAGGGAGTCGGCAAGATAAAATACTTGTTTATATAGCTTCGCTGCCTCCTCGAAACGATGAGACTGCAGCATTATCTCTGCACGCTGTTTATTCAGCATCAGCGTGCCTGACAGGTCTTTCGGGTCAGCAAAGTTCTGTATGATCCGGGAATTGAATGCAAGCGCCTTGGCATAGTCTTTTTTCTTCATATACAACTGCCCTAAGTTATAGAACACCGTCAACTGCGTATTATCCTTCACGTCCTTAGTCACTTCATAGGCTTTCATCAACAGATTTTCAGCTTCCCGGAGCCTACCCAGTCCCATCAAGGCTGTTGCTCGTGAATTGCTATAGAAGGTATAATAAGGTGAACTCTCCGCATTGGCATCGTCCAGTCCCAAGTCCTTGCGATGTGAATCCAGATAAGTCAACCACTGGTCTGTGATCTCCAACATCCGTTTATAGTTCTGTACCTCAGAAAGTACCGAGCAATAATAGGGATAGACATCCAGCAACGTGGAACTACCTAAGTCTGTATGCCTCAAGGCTTTGATGCAACGCTCATAAGCTTGTATCGCCTCCTGGTGGAAACCGATTTCCATATAGGCATTACCCATTCCATAAGAAGCCAATCCTATACCGTAACTGTTTCCCCGTTTCTGAGCATCCTCATACATCTTTTTCACCTCACGGAGTGCCATATTACTCTGGCTGGTGAAAATATGGTGATTGACGACAAGTACCCAAGTGTCATAATATAGTTTCCAGTCAGAATGCTTGAGGAAAAAAGCCTGATGCTTGGGGAATTCTGACAGCAGAGAATCATTTAAATCGGTATTATAATAGTAATAAAGCAAGGCTGCCCTTGCCGTTCCCTGCATATCCACATCTCCCTGTAGATCAGCCTCATGGAGCAGGTTGTCTATTGCCTTCCGTTCCTTTTTCGCCTCTCCGGCATAATAGTAGAGATTATATATTTTATAATAGGCTTGCAAGCGCTCGTGTCCTTCCAGTTTTGGCAATTCCTGACGGATAGAGTCTACCCTGCTCCTTGGAGCAGACAGTCCCCTTGCCGTTAAAGAGAGTAAAAGTAATAATATTCCTAATATCGTTAGGTTTCTATTTCTCATAGTTTTTTGGTTTTATGGATGCAAAGTTACCAAATAAGTGAGAGAAATGCAAAAAGGAAACCTGTTTTCTTTTCATTTCCGAACGAAAAAAAGTTCGGCGAAGCCATAGTTACAAAATAATCAGGATTAAAAAAAATAGAAATCAGGAATTATTTTGTACCTTTGCAATATGTACGAGTTAAATTTGCCCAAATACGAAATACAGCTAAGAGGAACACGCGAGAAACCTGAGATTTTCGATTTCTTACGCCGCCGGTATGTGAAACTCACCCCAGAGGAGTGGGTTCGCCAGCATTTCGTACATTGGCTAGTGGAACATAAAGGCTACCCGAAGGGGTTGTTAGGTAATGAAATAGAGCTGCAGGTAGGGGAAAAGAAACTGCGGTGCGACTCTATACTTTACGACAGCAACGCCCATCCTGTCATGATCATCGAATACAAGGCACCCACCATTGCACTGTCTCAGAAAGTTTTTGACCAGATATCTGCCTATAACCTGCTGCTACATGTAGACTATCTGGTGATGAGCAATGGTATTGAACACTATTGCTGCCAGATGGACTATGAGCGGAACTGCTACTATTTCCTGCAGGACATCCCTTATTATGAAAAAATATAGGCGTGGAGAGAACCACGCCTATTCTTTGACTGCTGCTTTGGGGATTATGCCTCCTCTGGAGTGTCGTCCGCAGCTTTCTTTGTCGTCTTACGGATAGCACGCTTACGAGGCTTCTTCTCCTCCGTTCCTACCGGAGCAACCTTTACTCCTGCCAGTTCCGGATCGATCATAATACGTCCACAATACTCACAGACGATAATCTTCTTGTGCATCTTGATATCCAACTGACGCTGGGGTGGAATCTTATTGAAGCAACCACCACAGGCATCACGCTGTACATAGACGATTCCCAGACCATTGCGGGCATTTTTACGGATACGCTTGAAAGATGTCAAGAGACGAGGTTCTATCTTTGCTTCCAAGTCTTTCACCTTTGCCTTTAACTTATCCTCCTCGGCACGGGTCTCTTCCATAATCTCGTCCAACTCGCCCTTCTTCACCTCCAGAGCCTGCTGACGATCCTGAATAATATCCTGGTTCTTAGCAAGTTCCTCTTTCTTCTCCTCAATACGGATCTGTGCCTCCTTGATTTTCTTGTTACACAGTTCTATCTCAAGGGACTGGAACTCGATTTCCTTAGTCAGTGTGTCATACTCACGGTTGTTCTTCACATCGTTCAACTGGGTCTTGTAACGCTCCACACTAGCTTTTGCAGTCTCTATCTCACCTTTTTTCTGTGAGATAGCCGACTCATACTCTTTGATGTCACCCTGAATCTTATCAATACGAGTGGTCAAGCCCTCAATCTCATCCTCAAGGTCTTGTACTTCCAGAGGCAGTTCACCTCTCAAGGCACGCTTCTCGTCAATACCAGAGAGCGTGGTCTGCAGTTGATAGAGAGTTTTCAAACGCTCTTCAACCGGCATGTCTGTTGGGTCTTTCTTTGCCATAACTTTCTTTATTTTTCGTTATTTCGATATCTCAACTAAAGATAAATAATCGGATTAGTGCATGTCTCGGCGATTTCAGCACGTACCTCCGGACATTCCTTCTGGATGATATCACGGAATATCTCGCTGGTAAACTGTTCACTCTGGTAATGACCGATGACACATATCTGGATGCGCTGCTCATAACCGAAATACTGGTGATAGTGCATCTCCCCCGTGATAAAGGCATCGGCTCCTTGCCGAAGGGCATCGTCAAGCAGGAAATCACCGGCACCGCCACAGATGGCAACATGCTGGATAGGACGGCGTAACAACTCATTGCACATGGCACACTCCACATCAAACTGCTTTTTCACGAACAGCACAAAGTCATCGGCAGCCATTGCCTCTGGCAATACACCGACAACACCACTTCCCGCCTCGATACCATCTATCGTCTTTTGAGCGAAGAACCTGACATCCCTCAGTCCTAAATGCTCTGCGATCTTCCAGTTGACTCCATCCTGTGCATTATCCATATTGGTATGCATCGAGATAACGACGATATCATGCTTGATCGCCTTGATGACAGCGCGTTGAACATCATTCGCATCCGTTATCTGTTTCAGTCCACGGAACAGCAAGGGATGATGACTCACGATGAGGTTACACCCCTTCGTAATTGCCTCATCAACAATGCGTTCGTTGACATCCAGACACAATAATGCCCCTGAAACCTCCGCCTCTGTCAGTCCTACTTGCAGGCCAGCATTATCCCAGCTTTCCTGTAAGGGCAGAGGCGCGAATCGTTCAAGGGCGCTCAGCACTTGCTTTATCTTCACGCTTCTATAATTTTTGCAAAGGTAGTCAATTTACATTGAACTTATACCTTTAAGCATTGAACATTATTCTTTTTTAACGCTCAACACATTATTTGTCATTGTCATGTTCATGGCAATAGCTCGACCCATCAAAGCAATGGGTACACAGCCGTTCCTTAGGGATTCCGATAGACGCTATAAGGTCTTCCAGACTGGCGAACTTCACACTCGTCAGCCCCAACCGACGGGCTATCTCATTGACCATCCGCTGGTACTCGGGTGTACCTGTCTTTGCATAAGCTTCCAGATTCTTTGAGTCATCACCCTCAAAATCCTTAATGATACGACGGGTTATCAGTTCCAGATCACTCTTCGACGAGGTGAATCCTATATATTTACATCCATACACCAGTGGAGGGCACGAAATACGTACATGGACCTCCTTGGCACCATTCTCAAAGAAGGTGCGGACATTGTCACGCAACTGAGTACCACGGACAATAGAGTCGTCGCAGAACACGACACGCTGGTCTTTCAGCATGGCTGCATTAGGAATCAGTTTCATACGTGCCACCAAGTCACGACGCAGCTGGTTACCAGGTGTAAATGAGCGTGGCCATGTCGGGGTGTATTTCAGGACAGCACGCTTATAAGGTATTTTTTTACCATGAGAGTAGCCTAATGCCATTCCCACGCCAGAGTCTGGGATACCACACACAAGGTCTGCCTCTACATCCTTGTCTTTCTCTCCCATCAGGCAACCGTTCCTCTCACGTACCAATTCCGTATTGATTCCCTCATAGTCACTGGCTGGAAAGCCATAATATACCCAGAGGAATGAGCATATCTGACAACGGCTGAACGGTTTCTGCATCACCTCTACGCCATCGGCTCGCAAACGGACAATCTCACCAGGACCCACGTCACGTAGTATTTGATAGTCGAGGTTGGGGAAACTCGTCGTCTCACTGGACACAGCATAGGCTCCTTCTTTTTTACCTATTACGATAGGAGTACGTCCCAAGAAGTCACGCGCGGCAATGATACCGTCTTCTGTCAGTATCAGCATCGAACAGGAGCCGTCTATCTTCTGGTACACCTTGTTAATACCATCCACAAAGGTATTACCCATATTGATAAGCAGTGCCACCAACTCCGTCTGGTTGATGTTATTGGCGGACAACTCACTGAAATGCATTCTCTCGGCAAGCAACTCATCGGCTATCTCCCGCAAATTATTGATCTTCGCCACGGTCACCACAGCATAGCGTCCCAGATGAGAATTCACAATCATCGGCTGCGGGTCAGTGTCACTAATGACACCAATACCTTGTTTTCCCTTAAACGAGTCGAGCTCATCCTCAAAGCGTGAACGGAAATACTGACGCTCCAACGAGTGGATAGAACGACTGAACCCCTTCTCCTCATCGAAAGTCACCAGTCCAGCGCGTTTTGTACCTAAGTGCGAGTTATAGTCTGTCCCGTAAAACAAGTCGTTTACGCAGTCCTTTGTTGAGATAGTGCCGAAAAAGCCTCCCATTTTCTTACCTTTATAAAATTAATACCTTTTTAGGCGTGCAAAGATACAAAAAATTCATCGTTTTCCATCAACTATATCATTTTTTTTGTATTTTTGTAGCGCATTATTGATTCAACCTGGTCATGACGACACGACTTCAAATACTCATCGGACTGGTGATGTTGCTGCTTGGAGGAATAATCTACTTATTGTTCCGCCCCACTACTCTCCTGCTCTTCCATACGTTGGATTTGGTGGGACTAATGCCGCTGGTCACTGATTGCCGTACACTGGTCGCAACCTGTCAGCCGTCTGAGTTTGTCGTTTATTCCCTCCCCGGAGGTTTATGGGCCGCATCCTATATCCTTCTCGTAGTCAGCCTGTTAGAACGGGCTATGAGATGGCAGAGGATGATGGTGGCAAGCATCATACCCCTGGCTGGCATCTGTTCCGAACTGATGCAGCAAGCAGGACTGCTCCCCGGAGTCTTCGACACCGCCGACCTTGTCTGCTATGCGGTGCCCCTTATAATATTAAATATGTATATAATCATTAAAAATCTATCTATATGGCAAGTTTTTTTGACCGCTTCAACAGCAAGCAACTGACAATCGTTATCATTTGTATCACCGCCTGTTTCCTTATGATGGGCGCATGCACCATGGTTCTCGGCAATGAGGACACTAACACCCAAAAGGAGAAAAAACTCGTGTTCGATGACGATGACGACGGCTCCGACGAAGGGGGACGTAAATATAAGTTTGTGGATAAGGAAGACCGCGAGGAGGGCACCAAGGACGACAGTGTAGTAGTCAACAAGGCACTGGAGGGTGACCCCTACAAGGAACTTGACGAACTGATCGGTCTGGATGCTGTCAAAGGGGAAGTGCGCTCACTTGCCAACTATGTCAAGGTGCAGAAGGCACGTAAGGAGAAGGGGCTGAAGACCACCAGCCTCAACTATCACCTCGTTTTCACGGGTAGCCCTGGTACAGGAAAGACCACCGTGGCACGTATCGTGGCACGAATCTATAAGGATTTAGGTATTCTCAAGAAGGGACATCTCGTAGAGACAGACCGTTCCGGACTTATCGGACAGTATGTGGGGCAGACCGCTCCCCGAGTCAACCAGATGTGTGACTCTGCCCTGGGTGGCGTGCTCTTCATCGACGAGGCGTATGCCCTTACCCAGAGTGATGCCAGCACCGATTATGGCAAGGAGGCTGTCGCCACTTTGCTGAAGCGCATGGAGGACGACCGCGACCGGTTGGTGGTTATCGTGGCTGGCTATACCAACGAGATGAGGAAATTCATCGACACCAACCCCGGTCTTGAGTCACGCTTCAACCGCTACATCCACTTCCCCGACTACTCTGCCGACGATCTCTATAAGATCTTCCGCCAGTATCTGAGGAAAAACCAGTATACGATTACCAAAGAGGGTGCCCAGCTCGTTCAGGAGCACCTGGAGCACAAGGTAGCCACCAAGGACCGCAACTTTGGTAATGCCCGCTATGTCCGTAACCTCTTCGAGAAAACGATTCAGGCACAGGCTAACCGTATTGCCAAAGCAGGCAGGGTAAATGACCAGGAACTGGTGGAGATCACCTTTACTGACATCAAAAAAGCTATAGGGAGTTGATGAGCTTCCAATAGGTCATAATCACTGTCACTGCCTCATCCTCTGTCAAGCCATCCATATTAAGGACAAGATCATAGTTCCGGGTATCGTAACGTGACGTGTCCGCATACTTCTGTATGTATGTCTCACGACCTTTATCCACTTCCTCTATGATTGCCTTGGCTTCTTCGTGACTGATCTGTTTCTTTCTCATGATCCTACTGATACGACTCTCCAGCGGAGCCTGAATGAAAACACTCATGCTATTGGGACAGTCACGGAATACCAGAAAGCCACTTCTGCCTGCCACGACACACGACTCTTCCGCGGCAAGATCTTGCAGGATACGCGTCTCTGCCTCCATCATCGTCTCCGTGGTTAATATCGTCTCTGCCTCAAAGGGCATCGTGGTAGTATTCAGTTTTGTGTAATAGGCATTGAACTCATTCCACCACGACTTCTTCTGAGCCTTAAATTTCTCTATTTCCTCTACTGTGAGCCCGAATTCCTTGGTCAGTCCTTCGATAAGTGCCTTGTCGTAGTACTTCACTCCTAATTGCTCCGCCAGCTTTCTGCCTACGGTACGACCACCAGAACCCAGTTCACGATTGATTGTAATGACAAATTTCCCGTTCTTTTCCATAATCATTATTATTATATTTTACTCCATCACCATTCTGACAGGTTTGCCTTGCCCTCTATGCGGTTCTCCACGTCATCGGGAAGAGCATGGAAGAAGTCGAAGCCGGTCAGTCGCTCTATCTCATCAACGGTACGGACAGCCTCCCTCATGGGCTGGCTGCTGCCGTTGTTCTCGTAGATAAAGCCGATGGCTGCGGCATTCTTACCCGTGCGGAGCACTACCTTATAGAAAGCCTCCGGCACGGTGATACGGCGACTGCGCTGTCGCCCGATTGTCTTATGACTGTTACCACGAAGGATAGGTCCACAGACGATAAATACTCTGTCGTAACGCTTTGCCCATGTGCGGCACAGCATCTCCAGGTCATTCCAGTCACCGCCATTCAGTTTACTATTCTGCGGACAGATGTTCGTCATCAGGAACGACTCCTCCTGTGCCCGCTGATTCCATTTGTTATCACCGGAGGGACACATGTGCCCGCGACTGTAACCCGACTGCATATAATCGAACGTGGTGACGGGATTGTCTACATTCTCATCGGGATGAAAGGCAACACCCCTGCGCTTGTAACTGCCTGACACATGATTGCCTGTCAGATACCATGCCACGGCAAGGGGAATACGCATGGACGGTGAGTACCATACCTTATACGCATAGCGCTGGAGAGGAACGACATCCTTGTCAACACGCACATCCGTCAGACTGCTTTCCTGCTCTGACGGCACACTGTTCTTTACTTTCTGTCCACAGGACTGCAGACACAGCAGCGTCACGGCTGCTATTATAAGAGAGATTCTTTTCATCGGTTAACTCATTCGGGTATAAATATAGATGGAGAACACCAGTATCAGCATCGTACTGCACAAAGCGGCAGACGTCATCAATGCCAGGAAAGCGATTGCCTGCAGGGGCTGCACACCACCAAGAAGCAGTCCGCACAGCAGGGAGGGCACGAAGACGAGTCCTACCAACAGCAACTGCGACAGGACAGGGGCGAAGGCTCTGGTGATCGACTTGGTCAGGAAGGGACGCAGCGCCTCCAACTGATTAGCCCCGTTGCCACGCAGGTATTCAAACAGTTCCTTATGCGTACGGCGCTCCAGCACATAAGTGGTGATGCCTCGCTTGCAGACGAAGAGTGCCTCTGCCTGCAGCATCGTCATCACGGGGATGAAGACATCAGCACTGAACAGATGACTGACATCCATCAATAACAGCACCAGAACACCCATCACGAAAGTGACGATGGTCATACTGACATAGATGGGTACAGACTGCCACCGCTTTCGGCAATAGACGGCTGTCGCTACACCACTGGTAAGCAGCACCCACAGGATATTCAACCATGCCTTGTCCCACTGGAAGATATAATAAAGGCATAATGCCATGACGGCAAGCACGATGACCAGCCTCCCCATGACCGATGCCGACATCCGCAGGAAGCGGCGGTCTAAGCGGAATAGTATCAGGGCAGGCACCAACAACAGCAGGATGCCGATGATCAGTCGTACGATAGTGATATTCATAATTGTATCTGATTTTGAAGGATTCTGGAATTGACGGCAAGGACGGTGGCACCCTGACGGGCAGCCTCCTGCAGCATCGAGTCGACGGTCTGCATCGTCTCCGCACTGACAGGTTGCGCCGGCTCGTCGATAACCAGCAAGCGCTTACCTAACTGCATGGCATTCTGTAGCAACAGCAGATAACGCTCGTCAGCCGACAGCTCACTCCACCGCCGTCCGTCGGCAGGTACCCGGTACGATGCCTCACCCTTATTGACTTTCAGTCCGAAAAGCATTTCCGAGAGGTCGGCAATACTGTCATAGTCCTCTATCGCCGTCAGATGCTGCGGCACATAGGCTATCTGTCTGCGGAAATAAGGAGCAGACAGTGGGGTCAGCAGTTCTCCGTCAATACTGATATGCCCTTGGTTAATCGGTATCAACCCCAATACGGCACGCAGGACGGTGGTCTTGCCACGCCCCTGCGAGCCTGTCAGACAGACCAGCTGACCATCGCCAACCGTCAGGGACAACGAGCGGATGATAGGTTCTATCGTTACGTTATGCAGTTCTAACATGCTGCAAAATTACAAAAATAATTTAATGCATCACACATAATTAATAATAATTTCGTAATTTTGCAGCCATGAAAACGAGAAAGAGGCGGATGCCTGCCGAATGGGAGAAACAAAGTGCGGTGCAGTTGACATTACCGAATGAGCATACCGACTGGGCTCCCATCCTGCCGGAGATAACGGCTGTCTATGAGGAGATGAAGCGTGAGATCAGCAAGCGTGAGCCGCTGATCATCGTAGACGACATCCCTCATAACGACACATGGGCACGTGACCATGGGTTTATCACATGTCTCACCCCTACCCCCTCTCCTGTTGGCGAGGGGAAAGAAGAGGTTATCCTCCTCGACTTCCGCTTCAACGGCTGGGGTGAGAAGTTCCCCGCGGAACTGGACAATGCCCTCAACCGCCGGCTTTACGAGCAGGGATTGGTGAAAGGCACGTATGAGCCGCATCTCGACTTCGTCCTGGAGGGCGGGTCGATAGAGAGCGACGGCAAGGGGACCATCTTCACGACCCGCTGTTGTCTGATGGCTCCCCACCGCAACCAACCACTGACACAAGAGGAGATAGAGGAGCGTCTGAAGGAATATTTAGGTGCTGAGCGCATCGTATGGCTGAATCACGGCAGTCTGATAGGTGATGACACCGACGGACATATTGATACCTTGGTACGCATCGCCCCTGACGACACCTTATTATATACGGGTGGCGACGAGGAGCACCCCGACCTCATGGAGATGGAAAAGGAACTGCAGGGTCTGCGGACATGCCATGACCGCCCCTACAGATTATTGAGACTACCCCTCCCCCGTCCCATTTATGATAGTGGTGAGAGGTCAGAGGTGAGAGGTGAGAGACTGCCTGCCACCTATGCCAACTATCTCGTCATCAACGGAGCGGTACTGGTTCCCACCTACGACCAGCCCGACCTCGACGAGGAGGCGATGCGCACGATTGGCGAGGCTTTCCCTGATAGGGAGATCATTGGCATTGACTGCCGTGCCGTCATCAAGCAACATGGCTCACTGCACTGCTGCACGATGCAATATTATTAATAAGGTAATTAGGTAAAAAGGTAAAAGAGTAAAATAGGCAATCATGAAGATAGGTATTATACAACAGCATAACACGGCGGATATCGCTGACAACAGGTCGAGACTTGCCGTGAAGATCGCCGACCTTGCGAAGGCGGGTGCGGAACTCATCGTATTGCAGGAACTGCATAACGGACTTTATTTCTGCCAGGTGGAGGATGTCAACAACTTCGACCTTGCCGAGACGATTCCCGGTCCGTCTACTGCTTTCTTCGGAGAACTCGCCAAGGAATATGGCGTGGTCATTGTCACCTCTCTCTTCGAGCGCAGGGCTCCCGGACTCTATCATAATACCGCCGTCGTCCTGGAGAAGGACGGAGATATTGCCGGCATCTACCGGAAGATGCATATACCCGATGACCCGGGGTATTACGAGAAATTCTATTTCACACCCGGTGACTTAGGCTTTAAACCCGTCGAGACCTCCCTCGGCAAACTGGGAGTCCTCGTCTGCTGGGACCAGTGGTACCCGGAGGCAGCACGACTGATGGCACTGCAGGGGGCGGAACTGCTGATATACCCCACTGCTATCGGCTACGACCCCCATGACACGAAAGAGGAACAGGAGCGGCAGCGCATGGCATGGCAGACCGTCCAGCGGGGACATGCCGTGGCAAACGGACTTCCCGTCATCACCGTCAACCGTGTCGGGGATGAGGATGGTGTACCGTTCTGGGGAACGTCCTTCGTTGCTGGTCCGCAGGGAGAACTGCTCTACGAGGCATCCACCACAGAGGAGGAATGTGTCATCGTCGAGGTGGATATGCAACGCTCGGAACAGGTACGCCGATGGTGGCCTTTCCTCCGTGACAGGAGAATAGAAGAATACAAGGATATAACTAAACGATTCATAGACTAATATGGCAAACAATTTGAGATTTCAGGTCGTTGAGGAGGCTTTCAAGAAAAGAGCTGTGGAAGTGAAGACTCCCAAGGAGCGCCCTTCGGAGTATTTCGGAAAGTATGTCTTCAACAAACAGAAGATGCATAAATACCTGCGTGCCGACATCTACGACAAGATGATTGACGTGATGGACAACGGTGCCCGGCTGGACCGCAGCATTGCCGATGCCGTTGCCGACGGCATGAAGCAGTGGGCGCTGGAGATGGGTGTCACGCATTACACACACTGGTTCCAGCCACTCACCGAGGGCACGGCAGAGAAACACGACGCTTTCGTGGAGCACGACGGCAAAGGGGGTATGATTGAGAAGTTCAGCGGCAAACTGCTCGTACAGCAGGAGCCTGACGCTTCGTCATTCCCTAACGGCGGTATCCGCAACACCTTCGAGGCACGTGGCTATTCCGCCTGGGATCCTACCTCACCGGTGTTCATCATCGACGACACCCTGTGTATCCCTACCATCTTCATCGCCTATACGGGAGAGGCCCTCGACTACAAGGCACCGCTGCTGCGTGCCCTCCATGCGGTAGGCAAGGCGGCGAAGGATGTCTGCCAGTATTTCTATGACGACGTACAGAAGGTTCAGGTGAACCTCGGATGGGAACAGGAGTATTTCCTCGTTGACGAGGGGCTCTACTCGGCTCGTCCTGACCTGATGCTGACGGGTCGCACACTGATGGGACATGAGAGTGCGAAGAACCAGCAGATGGATGACCATTACTTCGGTACCATCCCCGACCGTGTGCAGGCTTTCATGAAGGACCTGGAGATTCAGGCACTGGAGCTTGCCATCCCTGTCAAGACACGTCATAACGAGGTGGCACCGAACCAGTTTGAGCTGGCTCCTATCTTCGAGGAGTGCAACCTTGCCGTCGACCATAACATGCTGCTGATGTCGCTGATGAAGAAGGTGGCCCGCAACCATGGCTTCCGGGTGCTGCTGCACGAGAAACCCTTCGACGGCATCAACGGCTCGGGTAAGCATAACAACTGGAGCCTCAGTGCCGATAACGGGGTACTGCTGCATGCGCCCGGCAAGACACCGGAGGAGAACCTGCGCTTCGTGACGTTCATCGTGGAGACACTGATGGCGGTACATAAGCACAACGGTCTGCTGAAGGCTTCTATCATGAGTGCCACCAACGCCCACCGCTTAGGGGGCAACGAGGCTCCTCCCGCCATCATCAGCTCATTCCTCGGCACACAGCTCACGGAACTGCTCGACCATATCGAGCAGAGCGACAAGAACGAGCTCTTCAACCTGAAGGGCAAACAGGGTATGGAGATCGACATCCCGCAGATCCCTGACCTTATCGTCGATAATACGGACCGTAACCGCACGTCACCCTTCGCTTTCACGGGTAACCGCTTTGAGTTCCGTGCACCGGGCTCTACCGCCAACTGTGCGTCAGCGATGATCGCACTGAATGCCGCCATGGCTGAGGCGCTGGAGTCGTTCAAGGAGCGTGTCGATGCCCTCATCGCAAAAGGTGAGAGCAAGGTTTCGGCAATCCTCGACATACTGCGGGAGGATATCAAGACCTGCAAACCCATCCGCTTCGACGGCAACGGCTATAGCGAGGAATGGGTGAAGGAGGCGGCACACCGTGGTCTCGACGTGGAGAAGTCATGTCCCGTCATCTTCGAGCATTACCTCGACGAGTCCAGCGTGAAGATGTTCGAGAGTACCAAGGTGATGAACCGCAAGGAGCTGGAGGCTCGTAATGAGGTGAAATGGGAGATGTATGTCAAGACGGTACAGATAGAGGCGCGTGTACTGGGCGACCTTGCCATGAACCACATCATCCCCGTTGCCACACACTACCAGAGTCAGCTCATCAAGAACGTACAGGGCATGAAGGATGTTTTCTCCACGGAGAAAGCGGAGCGTCTCTCTATCCGTAACATGAAACTCATCGAGGAGATTGCCGAGCGGACGGAGAAGATCGAGCAGTTTGTGGAGGAACTTACCGAGGCTCGTAAGGTTGCCAACCGCATCGAGAATATCCACGAGCGTGCCATCGTCTACCACGACACGGTAGAGCCCCACATGGATGCCATCCGCTACGAGGCGGACAAACTCGAACTCATCGTGGAGGACGGTCTGTGGACACTCCCCAAATACCGCGAGCTCCTGTTTATCAGATAACAAGGAAAAAACAATGCTTCGACCCACGGAGCCTAAAACCTCGTAAAGAGAAGACGGCACCTCCACCAGCAGGAGGTGCCGTTAGTTTTTGTCACCAGTAATGCCAGCCTTTGTAAAGGACGCCTCCCTTCATTGTAAATCAAATTGATTTGCAAAGTAAATCAAATTGAATTACTGAGTAAATCAAATTGAATTACCGAGTAAATCAAATTGATTTACATCGTAAACCAAGTTAGATTACAATTCTGCATGATATCGTTTTCATTGACGTTGCCTAAGGCTTCAACCATTGAAGCCCGTACCTTCGCCCCTCGTTGCCTAAAGCTTCGACCCTTGAAGCTTAGGGCTTCGTCCCCCGAAACCTAAGGCTTCACAAGGAGGACTTCACTCGTTTTTATACGTATTTTAAGGGCAAAAACGCCATTCGTTGTCACCCTTGTCACCTCGTTATTACCGTAACACCTTGTTTTTCAAATAGTTTTGCAAGGCGGCAACGGTTGCAAGGGTAAAAAACTTTATGTATGCGCGCACGAGCAATTTACACGTTAATACCTGTACGCATCACTTCGCGGTAGAGCGGTGAATCCTCGTTGTCCTCTAAAAGGACTGGTTCGATGAGCGTATTCACCTTGCGCACATCGCCACAGATGTCAGCTGCTTTTTACCAGATTATACTGACCTTAACTTGAAATTTGAGAATTTTCGATTGTAGGAGAAACAGTCATTGGGTTTCTCAAAGTACCGATATGGATGAGTGACAGCAGACAGGATGCAAAAAAGCGAAAAATATTTGGATTTCTTCTAACTTATTATTATCTTTGTAGCATCAATAACAACGCAAGACTATGGCTAAGAGAAGACTATTCATGACAGCAATGATGCTGACGGTGATGCTGACAGCATGGGCACAGTCGGTGGTCAGTGGTGTGGTAACAGACCGCCAGACGGGACGTGCCTTAGGACATGTGAGTGTGACAGCGGAGGGAGGAAAGGCACATACCGTCACCAATGACGACGGACGCTTCATACTGAAGACCCCAAAGAAGCCCCAATACCTGCAACTGAGTCATATCGGCTATAAGACACGCCGCTACCAACTGAAGGAGGGAACGCTGGATGTGCGGATCATGATGACGGCAAATGTGGTGGGACTCCATGAGGTGGTGATTACCCGCAACGACCCTATGGAGATCGTGAAAGCCGCCATGCAACGTATCGAGAAGAATTATCCCAACCAACCGGAACTGGTGCGCTGCTTCTATAGGGAGACGGCACGGCGTGGTTCCCGCTTCATCTCTATCGCTGAGGCGGTGACGGACATGTACAAGAGCGGCTATGACCGTGGTCCTGAGCGTGATGCCGTCGCCATCCTGAAAGGACGGCGGCTGATGAGCATGAAGGCGAAAGACACCCTGGGTGTGAAGATACAGGGTGGTCCCGTACTGCCGCTGATGGTGGATGTGGCAAAGAACCCCGACTACCTGCTGAAAGAGGAGGAGTTCTACAAATATGACTTCCACATGGAGATGCCTGCGCTGATTGACGACCGGCTGCAGTATGTGGTGAGCATGGAACCGAAGGGTGCGACGCTCTATCCACTGATGTACGGCAAACTCTTCATCGACCAGGAGACACTGGCGTTCACCCGTGCAGAACTGCAACTCGACGTGAGAGACTGGCGTACCGCCTCTGACTATATGTTAGTACGCAAACCCCTCGGACTCCGTTTCCGTCCCAAGGAACTGAACATGACGGTGGTCTATGAGACCGACTCGCAAGGTGTTACCCGTATGAGTTATGTCCGCAACGAGATGCGCTTTAACTGCGACTGGAAACGGCGGCTGTTTGCCGCTCCGTTTACCACGGTCAGCGAGATGGTGGTGACGGACCGCCAGCAGCAGGGTGACGAGGTGAAGCGTCCCAGAGGGCGTAACTCATTCGGCATTCGTGAGCGTTTCTATGACAAGGTGGAGTATTTCGACGACCCCGACTTCTGGGCAGACTATAACATCATCGAGCCGACAGAGAGTCTGGAACATGCCATCGGCAAGCTCAAGAAGAAGGTGAAGAACCGCTGACGGACACTAATGGTTCTTCCGGTAGCTCAGCACTGCCCATACCGCCATGACAGAGGATATTCCCATGAGGGCAAACACCTGATGGGCAATTGTCCCGAAACCACCTCCACGCACAAAGACGGTACGGATGGCATCAATGAAATAGTGCATCGGATTGATATAGGTGGTGGCATACGCCCATGACGGCATGGAGCGTGTTGGTGTGAACAAACCACTGAGCAGCATCAGACAGACCACAAAGAACCACATCACCAGCATTGCCTGCTGCATGGTGTCACTGTAATTGGAGATGATCAGTCCTAACGAGGAGAAGAACAGTGCCAGCAATATCGCCAAGAGATAGACGAGTCCCAACGGTCCCTGACAGGTGATGCCATAGACTGCCCATGAGAGCACGAGACATACCGTCAGCACCAGCATCCCGATGATCCAGTAAGGGATGAGCTTTGCCAAGATAAACGCCCATTTGGAGACGGGTGTCACGTTGATCTGCTCTATCGTCCCCGTCTCTTTCTCCCCCACGATATTCAGGGCTGGAAGGAAACCACAGAGCATCATCATCAGAATACCCATCAGGGCTGGGATCATAAACACCTTATAACTCTGACTCTTATTATAGAGGTTCAGGACACCGGCTCCCTGACTCACGCCCCTGCTGTCGCCTGACTGAGGGGATGCGGAGACGATCTGTGAGAGGTACGACGAACCGATAGAGCCTTTCGTGCCATTGACGGCATTGGCGGCTATCAGCACCTGAGGATGCCGTCCCAGGACAAGGTCACGGCTGTAGTCCTGCGGGATGACCAGGACGATGTCTGCCCTACTCTGCTCTATCTCTTTCAAGGCAGCGGCATACGTCGGTTGCTGACCACCGAAGATGAAATACGGACTTGCCTCGATACGGTGGACCAGTCGCTGGGAATAAGCACTACGGTCGTTGTCCACCACGTCGACCACGATATTCTTCACCTCCTGATTCATCACCCATGGCATCACACACATGATAACGATGGGGAAGATGAAGATGATCTTCGGCATGAATGAGTTACGGCGTATCTGCAGGAACTCCTTTTGGATGAGATATCGGATAGTCATGAGTCAAGTCGTTTATTGAATTTCTTTAGTGCAACCATCAAGAGCAACAGGGTCATGCCACAGAGGATGCAGACCTCCGGCAGCACCTCACGGATACCCACACCCATAATCATGAGTTTACGCATCACCTGAATATAGTATCGCGGAGGCATCACCGCTGATATCCATTGCAGGACCTGCGGCATCGACTCGATGGGGAAGAGCATGCCGGAGAGCATCACCGTGGGCAGTAACAGCACCATCGCCGAGACCAGCAAGGCGACAAACTGCGTCTGTGCGACACTGGAGATGAGCAAGCCCAACGAGAGGGCAAGAAGGATATAGATGAGTGACACGACAATAATCCATCCTACAGAACCCGCCAATGGTACTTCCAGGACGGTCGCCGACATCACCAGGATGATGACGAGGATCAGGAATGCCTGCAAGAGATAGGGAACTGCCTTGGCAATGATGATCATCAGCGGACGGACGGGTGACACGAGCAGTACCTCCATCGTGCCACGCTCTTTCTCCCGGACAATAGACACGGAGGTCATCATGGCACATATCAGCAACAGGAGCATACCCATGATGGCTGGCACGAAGTTATAGGCTGACTTCATGCGGGGGTTGTAGAGGAGCTTGATGTTCGGGGTATTCTGAATGTGCGGAGTACTCAGAATACTCATCGCATAGGCAGTCCACTGCTGAGCCATATTAGGGTCAGAGGTGTCGACCATCAGCTGCACCCCGCTCTTCTTGGAAGCAAAGTCTTTACCGAACACTACGGCAAGGTCGGCACGCTGATGACGCAGCAACAGCTCCGCCTCCCCCGGACTGCTGACCGTTGCCGTGATGATGAAATACTCAGAGGCGGCAAGACGGTCGACGGCTTGACGGGTCTGATGGTCCATCTGCGAGGTGACGATGACGGTACGCACATCCTTCACATCGTTCGTGATGGCAAAGCCGAAGAGCAGCATCAGGACGACAGGCAAGCCGAAGAGTATCAGCATCGTACGACTGTCGCGCAGGATGTGTTTGGCTTCTTTGATGACAAAACTAACAAACTGTCTCATAGGCTAATCACTGCTTCTGGTCGCCTGACGGGCGAGATAGGTAAACACATGGTCGATATCAGGCTGGTGGAACTGCTGTTTCAGTTCCTCTGGGGTCCCCATCGCACTGATCTTGCCATCCACCATGATAGAGATACGGTCACAATACTCAGCCTCATCCATATAATGGGTGGTGACGAAAACGGTGATGCCACGTCCTGCCGCCTCGTAGATGAGTTCCCAGAACTGACGGCGTGTGGCGGGATCCACCCCACCCGTCGGTTCGTCGAGAAAGACGATGTCAGGGTCATGGAAGATAGAGACGGAGAAGGCGAGTTTCTGTTTCCACCCCAGAGGCAGGGAGCCCACGAGGTCGTTCTTATGTTCCATAAACTGGAGTTGCTCCAGCAACTGGTCGGTCTTACGGGCTATCTCCTCGTCTCTCATACCATAGATGCCGGCAAAGAGACGGATATTCTCACGGACGGTCAGGTATTCATAAAGAGAGAAACGCTGACTCATATACCCGATATGTTTCTTGATCTGCTCATGCTGCGTACAGATGTCGAAACCAGCTACGGTACCAGTCCCGGAGGTGGGTTGGTTCAGTCCCGTGAGCATGTGCATCGCAGTGGTCTTGCCTGCTCCATTGGCACCCAGGAATCCGAAGATCTCCCCACGCCGTACACTGAACGAGATATCATCAACAGCATGGAAGCTACCGAAAGCCTTCACCAGGTGACACACCTCGATGACGTTCTCCTGTCTTGTTTGTTGCTGTGGCACAGCAACAGACTTATCAATACCCGGGGGATTAAAGATGGCAGAGAAACGGTCGAGGATGAGCTCCGGTTTATCAATACCCTGCACCTTCCCCTCATGCAGGAAAGCGACACGCTCGCAGCAACGGACCTCGTCGAGATAGGGGGTGGAGGCGACAATGGTGATACCACGCTCTTTCAATGTTCCCAGCATCTCCCAGAACTCCTTACGACTGACAGGATCGACTCCCGTGGTCGGCTCATCAAGGAAAAGGATCGTGGGCTGATGCACCAAGGCACACGACAGGGCGAGTTTCTGCTTCATACCCCCTGAGAGGGCACCTGCCTTACGGTCAGCAAAACGCTCTATCTGTGAATAGATGGCACGAATACTGTCATAGCCTTCCTCTACGGTAGTACCGAAGAGGGTGGCGAAGAACTCCAGGTTTTCACGGACCGTCAAGTCCTGATAGAGTGAGAAGCGACCCGGCATATACCCTACCCGACTGCGTATCTGCCGCATCTGACCGACGACATCATAACCATCGACCGATGCCGTTCCCTGGTCGGCAAGCAATAAGGTGCAGAGGATGCGGAACAAGGTGGTCTTACCTGCTCCGTCAGGACCTATCAGTCCGAACACCTCCCCCTGACCAACGGAGAACGACACATCATCGAGTGCCCTTACCTTACCGTAGGATTTTGAAATATGACTGACCTCTATGGCTTGCATAACTATGAACTCTCAACTAAAACTTCACCTCCCCATACATACCTATTTTAATATAGCCATCGTTCTTGACAGCGATCTTGACGGCATAGACCAGGTCGGCACGCTCGTCATCGGTGAGGATGGTCTTGGGGGTGAACTCCGAACGACTGGATATCCATGATACCGTACCATCGTATGCTTTCTTCTGCTGGTCACCATAGTCGGCAAACACTTTTACTTTCTGTCCCAGTTTGATGTGCTGCAACTGGGCGGTGGTGACGTATGCACGGATGAACATCTTGTCGATATCGGCAATCTTGAAGAGGGGCTTGCCCGTGGCGACAAACTCTCCAGTCTCCACATATTTCTCCAAGACGGTACCACCTGTAGGAACGATGACATGACACTTCCTCAACTGGTCTGTCAGTTGTGCGACCTGCACGTCGACAGTGGACACTTGTGAGTTTAAGGTGGACACCTGCGTACCAAGTGCCGACACCTGGGCATCCAGCTGCTTCTGCAGGACGGTGACCTGACTGGTGGCATCATCGAGCATCTTCCTCGGCGCGGCACCGTCCTTCACCAACTCCTGATAGCGCTGTTGTTCCGTCCTCGCCTTGGCAAGTTGCTGACGGACTGCCGCCACCTGTTTCTCCAGATCCGGCTTCTGACTCTGGTAGACCTTCTTCGTAGCCCCTAACTGCTGTACCTTCAGCCACAGCTGGGTGGTGTCCACCAGACCGGCCTCCTGTCCTTCGGAAAGCGAATCACCCTCGTTGACACTCAACCTCAACAGCACCCCACTCTGCTCTGCCGATACCACAGTCTCTGTTGCCTCGAACGTTCCCGTGGCATCATAGTCCTTCTCTTGGGTTCCGCAAGCTGTCAATAACATGGCAATACCTGCCAGCACATCTATCTTTCTCATATCGCTATTAATTATTCAAGGTAATCTTCAAATCATATATCTCTTTCAACATCTCTATCTCATGGATGGACTGTTGCACCTTTGCCGCATTCTCGTTGTTAATCTCCCTCACGAGGTCGTTGACATCGATAATGCCATGCGCCAGCTTCGACTCGGCAGCCTTACGGACAGCACTGCGGAGCTGGATGATCTCCTCATCCTCGGTCATCAGCTTCCGGTAGCGTTCCACGTCCTCCTGCTGCTGAACCTGCTCCAACTGGTTATTGAAAAGGAACACGTCACGGCTGACCTCAGCACGCTCCCGCTGCAACTGGACCTTCGCCTTGTCGTTCTTATGGGTATAGAGTGCTCCGATATTCCATGACAACTTAGCACCTATCATCCCGTTCAGCGACCATCGGTGGCGCATCATGTCCTCAAACATATTATAGCCCGGATAACCATAGAAGCCTTGGGCAAAGACTCCTAACTTAGGCATGAGAGCCGCATTCAAGGCTTTCTCCCTGGCATCGGCAAGGCGGAGCTGTGCCTCGATGGCTTTCAACTCGGGGCGCATGTTTTGTTGCTGTGGCACAGCGGCAGGTGGGACAGGCTTCTGCACGTGACGGATGTCCATGCCGCAAAAGGTGGAGAGCATCCTCGCCAAAGCTTGACGCTGTGCCTGCAAACTGGTCTGTTGCTGGATGACATTCAGACGCTCTGCCTTCACGGAAAGATAGTCGCTCTCTGCCGCGGTACCATGCTGATACATCGATGCGAGTTTCTTCTCACTACCGCTGAGCACTTCCTGCAAATCCATATTGAGCTGCAACTGGTCGTCCATCAGCAACAGTCCGAAATACAGCTCATTGACACGCTGGCGGATCTGGTACATACTGACTTCATTCTGTGCCGCCTCCACCAGTCCCTGCTGACGGGCTATCTCCTTCTGACTGCTGATGGTACCACCGTCATAGATGGTCTGTTGCACATCAATACCTACCCTGTACTGGTCTTTCCTCAGTCCTTTCAGGTCGACACCCATCGACTTCAGCATACTACCCATCTGCTCGGGCCATGCGGCGACATCACTCTGATAGGTGACTTGCGCCGATGCCGACACCTGTGGCAGCCAACTCTTCCCGATATTCCTCACCGTCAGGTCGGTGGTCTTCGCTATCAGGTCGTATTGGCGTATCAACGGATAGTTGCGCTCAGCGGCACGCTGACACTCCTCCAACGTCTGTGCCTGTAATGACAGCGGTATGATGACCAATCCCAAAATTATTCTTCTCATATTGTACTATTTGTGTTCCAACTGCAAAAGTACACTGATTTATTGGATTAATCGCTATCCATACGCATCAGGAATTGTCCTTTTTGTTCGATTTCTATACAAAAAGGATATATTCTACCTCTTTTTTATTATCTTTGCATCGGAAACAAAACGATATAGCACCATGAGCAAGCAACCCAAACTGATGAGTCTCTCAAGGATGAGGGACATCCTTGAGCCGCATCTGTCACAGATTCATGAGAATATCTATTTGAGTCAGGAACTCGCCATCATCCACGGTGACCCTCGTGCCTTCCGCCTGGTGTTACGACAACAGCCGCCCTTTGCCATCAACGACCATCGGTTAGGCATCATCCTACAGGGAGAGATACGTGTCAACGTCAATTTGGTGGAGAAAGTGTTCTCTAAGGGCATGCTCGTCTTTGTCGGTCCCGGCACCATCATCAGTCCTGTCCGATTCTCCGAGGACTTGCAGATATACGGTATCGGACTCTCTCCCGACTTTCCCATGCCGTTTGCCGCAGGACAGATGCCCCCTGCCTTCAACGGACAGGTGCGTGACTTCCAGCTCCGTGTAAAGGAAGAGGATATCATGACAGCAAGACTGATGGTCGACACCATCTGGCACCTGGCACACCAGCCAGACTATAACCGGCAGACGATGAGCAGTCTCGTCGGTGCGCTGATGTATCATTATGACGGACTCTACCGCCAGCATACCGACCAACAGCAAAACACGCAGTCACGGGAACAGAGCATCTTCGACCGCTTCATCTATCTTGTCAACCAACATGCCGTCAAGGAGCACCAGATTGGTTTCTATGCCGATAAGATGTGTCTGACGGAGCGTTACCTCGGCACCGTCATCCGTCAGGCAAGTGGTACGACGGCAAAAGAGTGGATTGACCTTGCCCTCATCACCCGTATCAAGGTGGAGCTGAGACATACCGACAAGTCTGTCACCCAGATTGCCGAGGAGATGAACTTCCCGAATCCCTCCTTCTTCTCCAAATACTTCAAACGTCTCACCAACATGACTCCCGCGGAGTTCAGGGAGGGATGAGCCATCCTACGCAGTTGTAAGTGCCGTTGTATTCGATAGGAAGTGCCGTTGTTCGCAGTTATCAGGAGCATCCTAATCGCTTGTCGACTCCAGTCGACAGACCTGCTGACTCCAGTCGACAACCTTGCTGACTCTAAGTCGACAGGGGTGCTGACTCCAAGTCAACAGGTAGTTTAGATATACACAACGAAGACTATGACACGTTTGAACAACGGATTCACGTAAGAAATAAGTGAAGAAAATTTGGTGTTTTGCTCACATAATTGTACCTTTGCATCGAACTAAACGACATAAGTATGGACAATAAGACAAACGAGATACTGCAGAAGAACGTGGCACTGCTGTCGAAGCTGACGGAGCAGGAGGTGAATATGATGCCTGCCATTGAGGCGCCGCTGCCCTCCGTGGTACAGGTGAAACAGATTGTGGCACTGGTGAAGAGCATCATCTTCCCTGACTATTTCAATAAGAGACAACCCGACGAGACCATCCGCTCCTATTATATCGGTGGGCACATGGAGGAGTTGTACGGTCTGCTGGTGAAACAGATAGCCCACGGGCTCCAGTTCTGTGAGGACTGCGAGGAGATTACCACCAAGGAGAAGGTATACCAGGAGGCTGCAAGACTCGCCACTGAGTTTATCGACGAGTTGCCGGAAATCAAACGGCTGCTCTATACCGACGTGCAGGCGATGTTCGACAACGACCCTGCTGCCACGAACTATGGTGAGGTGATATTCTGCTATCCTGTGGTGAACACCATGATACACTACCGCATTGCCCATAAGCTGCATCTGATGCGTGTCCCCGTCATTCCACGTATCATCACCGAGCAGGCACACTCCAAGACGGGTATTGACATCCATCCCGGTGCTACCATCGGAGAGTATTTCGCCATCGACCACGGCACGGGTGTGGTCATTGGTGAGACCAGTATCATCGGTAATCATGTGACACTCTACCAAGGTGTGACCTTAGGTGCCAAGAGCTTCAAATATGATGAGAACGGAAATATGCTGAACATACCCCGTCACCCGATTATAGAGGATAACGTGACGGTCTATTCCAATGCATCTATCCTGGGGCGTATCACCATCGGACATGACAGTGTGATAGGTGGTAACATCTGGGTAACCCATGACGTACCGCCCTACTCCCGCATCCAACAGTCGAAGGCTGTGGAAGGCTCCTTTGACGGAGGACTGGGTATCTGACCATAAAAGAAAGAGAGCCGCTCGGCTCTCTTTCTTCTGTTTTTATTCCTTAGTAACTTTGATACTGTCGTTACTCAACGCTTTGGGTTGTTTGGACCATTCGTAATAGGTATTCCAACGGTCATTTGATGTCTTAACCAAATCGAAGCGAATCTCCTTGTAATTGCCACAATCCATATAGCCGAAGAAACGACTGCCATTAATCTCATAGTCATAAATGTAGATGATCTGACCTGTATCATAGGTTAACTTGATACGTCCACCAGCCACACTCCACAAGAACTCACGATACCTTGAGTCACGATTGTATGGATCGTAATCCACCTGCTCGCCATATCCCGACGTAGCCCCACGGCTGTAGCTGTGCCCTGCACGGGAGAAGCGGATGATGGTATCATACTCACGGCCAGTACCCTCATAGCCCCAGTAGCTGTAGTAATCCTCGCCCATATAACCTTCCCACTCACCAGAGAGGTCGTAGGCAATAGCCTCATCCCTTGTCATACAACTTGTGAATGTTGTCACAACCAGCGCCATCATGAGCGCTATTGTCATATAAGAATAAATTTTCTTCATATCTCTGCGTTTTAATGTTTCTGTTGCAAAGGTAAGGAAAATATCCCACTCCTGCAAGATGAAATACCTAATAATGTGTAGGGTTTTTCCTATTTATCCCCCAAATAGATGTTTAATAACATAAACCGTGCATTTTGTCAAGAAAAAATATGGCAGATTCAAAATTATACCGTAACTTTACAACACGAAAACGAAAACAACTACTGACTATATATAGATACTAATAAGTAAGATACATAAATTTCTTTTCCATTATTAATACTATCATTAGGATAAAGAGCGGCATGGTTGTGAAACTCTGCCGCTCTTGCTTTTTATGTATTATTGTTCCTTTTCCACTGTTTTCTTTCCGAACTCCGGGTCTATCTTCAAGAATGCTGTCACGATATAGGTCAGTGAACATGCCGCTATCACTATCAGGAAGAATGCCTGATAACCTACAGCCTCCTGCAAAGCACCCGCAAACAAGCCAGGTATCATCATCGACAGTGCCATAAAAGCAGTACATAACGCATAGTGACTGGTCTTATGGTCACCCTGACTATAATATATAAGGTATAGCATATACGCTGAGAAACCAAAGCCATAACCAAACTGCTCAATAAACACACAGACATTAATCGTCAGCAGGTTGGAGGGCATGACATACGACAGGTAGACATACACCACGTCCGGCAGCGTTATCGCCATCACCATAGGCCACAACCATTTCTTCAGTCCGTCACGACTGGCGACAATACCACCAAGGATACCTCCCAAGGTCAGACCGATAACACCTACCGTTCCCTGAACGAGTCCGTATTCTCCATCGGAGAGTCCTAATCCGCCATTATGGGGAGCATCTACCAAGAAAAGTGCTGATACCTTGGCAAGCAATCCCTCCGGCATACGGTAGAACAGCATGAAACAGATACCCGCCCATACCTGCGGTTTCTGGAAGAACGTCACGACGGTCTGCTTAAACTCCGTTATAATCTCCCCTGCCGTCTTCTTCGACTTCTCGCCATCCTCTGTAGGTTTGGGTAATATCCAATGGTGATAAAGCCATAGACCTATGAAGAGTCCTGCCATCAGATAGAACACCAGACTCCATGAGTAACGGATATTACGGGTAAGTACCTGCAAGGCTCCTGCAAGCCCTACCAACAGTCCGGATGAGAAAATGGTTGCTATACGATAGAACGTGGAACGGATACCCACGAAATACGCTTGCTCGTGTTGGTCGAGTCCTAACATATAGAAACCGTCTGCAGCAATGTCGTGTGTAGCACTGCTGAACGCCATCAACCAGAAAAAACAAAGAGAGCCTTGCAGCCACCATGGTCCTGGTATGGTAAAAGCTACTCCTCCTAATGCGGCAGCAATGAGTACCTGCATCGTGACAATCCACCAACGCTTGGAGCGCAACATATCCACGAAGGGACTCCACAACGGTTTGATAACCCAAGGCAGATAAAGCCATGAGGTATACAACGTAATATCTGTGTTCGACAAACCAAGTCGCTTATACATTATCAACGAGATGGTCATCACTGCGACATAGGGAACTCCCTCGGCAAAGTAAAGTGTGGGCACCCATGCCCACGGTGTTCTTTTGTTCATTTGTGCTTAATATATTTTCTTAATTTCTGCACCACGATAGTAGTGCAATAATATCTCATCGTATTTATATCCTTTCTGTCCCATCACAGCGGCACCGATCTGGCAGAGCCCCACTCCGTGCCCCCATCCTTTTCCATGCAGGCGGAAACCGCTTGCCGTCTTCTCCACGTCAAAAGCGGAACTATACAGGTGACTCTCACTGAGCGCACGACGTATCTCCAGCTCCTTACCAATGGTCAGGGTCTTCTTGGTTCCTACAATCTTCAGTTTCCAGATACGGCCGCTCTTGCCTCTTTCCAATGGGATAAGGTCGGTAACCGTGCCAAAGTCATCTTTCAATTTCTCGTTGACGAGTTTCGATAACTCCTCTGTGGTATACTCCACCGTCCAACGATAGAAGTCGTTGGTCTCCAAGTCATAGTCGTTAAGCACCTGTGAGAGCACCTCCTTGTCGCTGGTATTACAGTACGGATCTTCTACTGAAACCAGATAGGGCTTGGGAGAATCTTCCCAACAATACTGGAACTCCTCCGTCACACCACCACAACACTTGGAGAAACGAGCGTCACATATCTCATCACCATAGCAGAGTATCCTGCCACGCGTCGCCTTCAAAGCCTGTTCTACAGCCTCACTGGTTTGTTTGGTGATACCTTGATAACGCTGGCAATGGTCATCAGCGCACACGTCGAAGATGGTATGGTCCTCACGGTCGTACCATCGGATGATCTCATCGTCCTTCTTAATGAAGGAGAAGAAGCCATCCTTTCTCTCACTATTCTCTTCCCTACGCTTCATCTGGGCAAGCAGCCAAGAACGACTGATGACGGCATGCGCCTTCAAAAGCTCCAGACCTGCCGTCGCCTTCATCTCACTGGAAATCACACTGGCAAGGTACCGCTCAACAGGCAATTGGTTGATGGCGGTAATCTTGTCAGCCTCCACCACCAAACGTAATGTGCCAAGGAACACTTGTGTCTCCTTACGCTCCCAATGGAAATTCACCCCAATGGTCACATCATGCAAGGAGAAGGAAGCGGTTGGCGACTGCGGAGTGAATGTCAACTCACGATACTGCATACCTCGCCAGAGAATGCCACCTTCCGAGAACTCCACGGTCTGTTCTCCCTCTATCAGTTCTCCCTTCGCCATATAGGGGGCGTTCAGGGCAAAATCAATCTTTTGTCCACTCACAATACCTACTGTGACATCTGGTTGCTTGGATGCCACAGGTGCCGAATGGGCACTCAAGGAATAATTCTTGAGTTTTCCCATCACTTCCCGCACCTGCTCTGGGGTAAGCGATACTTCCTCATAGATAGCAGAAGCCACCTCTGCAGTGATTTTGCGGAAATCCTCCTCACGGGGGGTGATTAACAGTCCACCCATGTCCACAGCACCAGGGCTGATGATATACTGTCCTGCTCCCTCTGCAGTATAGCAGGAAGGACGATGCTGACGACGTGGGAGTACTACACTCAACAACGTGTCACTTTGTCGCCACGCGATGATATTCATCATGGGCTCTGTCTCATCTTTCCGCTGAGGCAAGCAGGCATATAGCCGTTTGAAGAATTGTTCACTGCCTTCCAGAGAGTTGCTACGGATCAGGAATGCGGCAGCAGGATAATCGGCAATATGCCAGATTCCCTCTTCCTCGTCTTCCCTCACGACCTCCACAAGGTTACGACTCAACCTCTGCCAGAACTTCTGCAAGGGCAGCACTCCAGTGCTTACTGCTTGCAGATGGGCATGGTCTGGGGCTGAGGCACCACATTTAGGACCATTATATAATATGGTAAGCTCAGGATTAGCCGACAGCAGTTGACATATCTCACTGTACATCGGGAGAATCGCCTGGGGCTGATGTCTCTTTGTGGGCAGCGTGAAATGAATGGGCAAAATGGGGAATGGATTAACCAATAACTCATACTTACCGTCTATCAGACGATGAATCTGTTCTTTAGGACGGTTCTCCGCACATAAGAAGCAAGGACGCTCCGCAAGCGACTTCGCATCAATCTTTGCTCCTGTGGAACGCATACGGGCAGGGTTCCACTGAACTTCCACAGGCATTCCCTCACCATCCAGCTCACGGGTCTCCACTTGCTGTAAGTCACGGTAACGCTGACGCACCTCTTCCCAGGTTTTCAACTGGCGATGGAGAAAACGCATCACGGGCGACTGGCTCATGACTGTTGCAGCCCCTTTGTTCGCCTGCTGGCGCGCCAGGACCTCCATCGTACGCAGACGATCCTTATAAAGATTGTTGGCATTGATTTTCTCTACTGAGAGAGCGGCATCGGAATTACCACCCCATCTGCGACAGAGATAGAGTTCTGTATAGATTCGACCGATACGGTATCGGCGTGAGAACAACAGACCTAAAGCATAGTCCTCACCATAGGAGGTGTTGGGGAATTGCACCTGCCGAAGTAAAGGGGTGAAGAATGCGCGTGGTGCGCCCAAACCATTGATACGCAAAGCGTTATTCGGTCCGTTCTCATCTGTCCACTCCTGATGGTCGATAAGTCCTGGGGGGAGTGTGTTCAAGTCAAAGTCGCACATCCGATAGGAGCCTACTATCATTGCCGCATGCTGTTTATGGAATGCGTCCACAATCGTCTGTAACGTCTTAGGGGACGAATAGAGATCATCGGAGTCTAACTGCACGGCAAAACGACCACAATAAGGACTATTAATCGCCTCATTCCAACATCCGCCAATTCCTAAGTCACAACGCTCCGGTACGATGACATGAAGTTTGTCGGCATGGCATGACAACAAACCTGACAAGATATCTCCTGTCTTATCCGACGAGTGGTTATCCACCACAATGACATTATACTTAAAGTTTGCTTTCTGAGAAAGTGCACTCTCGACAGCATCCTTGATGGTTTTCTCACGATTGAAAACAGGAATGACAACAGATGCCTCCACTTCAAAATCTTGTTCATCGAAATCCACCTCCTGATACTGACTCGTATCTACCAAAGCTTTTATCTCGCGAAGATGAGCGGTACACGCCTGCTCCATCTCTATCTGCACTTCCCTATTGGCGGGGTTAACATAGTCAAACTGCTTCACGCCAGAGGCCCGGAGGTCGGTTTCCTCCTCTGTATAAAGATACTCATTCAGATGGAACAAAGTCCCTTCCCTGCTTAAAAACAAGCGCAGGTCATAGAGACCAGCCCACTGATAGTCCCGTTCCCGGTCTGTCGTAGCATACTTATGAATAAAGGATGTACGGATCATGACCAAACTTCCAAAATCGAAATCATTACGCAAGGATCCTTCTTGGTAATCGATGACCGGATGCTCTTTTCGCTCACCATTCTCCACCTGCCAGCGGTCACAATACAACAATGCGGCGGTTGTGTCCTCTGCCACTAACAGCATACGCTCCAAAGCGGTGGCACCTAAAGAAACAGGTGTCGGTTTCGTCACTAATAAAGCATAAGGCGCTACGGCATGTTCGGCAATCTTCATCACAAAGCTACTACTCTGCAACTGTTCTACGACCAACAACGTACAATCCCGGGGCACAGCGGAGTCTGCAATTTTTTGGTTGGTCATCAGAAAGATGTGTCGGACAGTGGGACTTTGGCGCAACTGCGCAATAGTTTCCGTCAATGAATCCACCGATTGACAGGCAAGAAAGCAATCTATTTTTTGTCTCATGAGGTATTCTTTCACTATAATTTTAGGCACAAAGGTACAACTTTTTCTGGGAAATCCACATTTATGCTCAAATATTTTTGTACCTTTGCAGGCATGAATACAAAGAAAAGATTACTGGCCATGACTCCGACGGAGCTGAAGAGCGTTGTCAGTGAGCTTGGAATGCCTGCCTTCACGGCAAAACAGATTGCCCAGTGGCTTTACGAGAAAAAGGTGCGAAGCATTGACGAGATGACCAATCTCTCAAAGCAGAACCGCCAACGTCTCGCAGAGGATTATGAGGTGGGAGTATCAGAGCCCATAGACTGCCAGCGTTCAGCAGACGGAACCATCAAATACCTTTTCCCTGTTCGTTGCGATGGCATCTCTGCAAACGGGACAGACCGCTTTGTCGAGACTGTCTATATTCCTGACGGAGATCGTGCCACAGTCTGTGTGTCATGTCAGGTGGGCTGCAAGATGAACTGCCTGTTCTGTCAGACAGGTAAGCAAGGATGGCAAGGCAATCTCACTGCTGCGGATATACTCAACCAGATTTACGCCATGCCTGAAGCTGATTCTTTGACGAATATCGTATTCATGGGACAAGGAGAGCCCATGGATAACCTTGAGGCGGTGCTGCAAGTCTGTGAGATTATGACCGCACCTTGGGGATACCAGTGGAGTCCCAAACGCATCACTGTCAGTTCTGTGGGTGTCCGAGGCAAGCTTAAACGCTATCTTGACGAAAGCGACTGTCATGTGGCTATCTCTATGCACTCACCATTGCATGAGCAACGTCAGCAACTGATGCCTGCAGAGAAAGCGATGCCCATTGCAGAGACCATTGAATTATTACGCCAATACGACTTCACCCACCAACGCCGTTGCTCCTTTGAATACATTTGTTTTGGAGGGCTCAACGACTCACCGCTTTATGGAAGGGAGATTGTGAGACTACTCAGTGGTCTGGAGTGCCGTGTTAACCTCATCCGTTTTCACGAGATTCCAGATGTCAAACTGCCCTCTTCTGACGAGAAACGTATGGAGGCGTTACGTGACTACTTGACACATCACGGAATTACCACTACCATCCGCGCCAGCCGAGGACAGGACATCCTCGCGGCCTGCGGTCTGCTGAGCACCGCGAAGCAGTCACAATAAAAGTGTCGGAATATCGAAAAATGAAATAATTGTTATGGAAGAAAAAATGATTCGCGTGGCCATCACGCAAGGAGATACTAACGGCGTAGGCTATGAGGTGATCCTCAAGACTTTCGCCGATCCTGCTATGTTCGAATTGTGTACCCCTATCATCTATGGTTCTCCCAAGATTGCCGCCTATCATCGTAAGGCACTTAATCTGGAGACGAATTTTAGTATCATCAACTCGGCAGAAGAGGCACGTAATGGAAGACTGAACATCTTGGCATGCTTCGATGAGGAAGTAAAAGTGGAACTCGGTCAACCTTCAGAAGAGGCTGGACTGGCTGCTTTCAAAGCACTCGACCGTGCCATGACCGATTATCGTGCCGGACTGTTTGACGTCCTCGTGACAGCCCCTATCAACAAGGCAACCATCCAAAGCCCTGGCTTCCATTTCCCTGGTCATACAGAGTATATTGAGACAAGTGTGGGTGATGGGAACAAAGCATTGATGATTCTCATGAACGAAAGCCTAAGGGTGGCACTGGTCACCACACACCTGCCTATCAAGGAGGTGTCCAAGGCTATCACCAAAGAGGCCATTATCGAGAAGGCAACTATCTTCCATAAGACACTGAGACGTGATTTCCGAATCTCCAACCCTCGTATTGCAGTTCTCTCTCTGAATCCTCATGCTGGCGATAACGGTCTGTTAGGCTCAGAGGAGCAGGAAGTTATCAAACCTGCCATTGACGAACTGGAGAAGGCTGGTATTCAAGCATTTGGTCCCTACCCTGCTGACGGCTTCTTTGGCAGTAATGCCTACGACCATTTCGATGGTGTCCTTGCCATGTACCACGATCAAGGACTGGCTCCTTTCAAGACGATTGCATTGGAGAGTGGTGTCAACTTCACAGCAGGACTGCCTATTATACGTACCTCACCAGACCATGGGACAGCTTACGACATCGCAGGTCAGGGGAAAGCAGACGAGAACTCTTTCCGTCAGGCTGTCTATACGGCAATTGATGTCTTCCGTAACCGGAAGAATTACGATGAGCCTTTGGAGAATCCACTACCCAAACTCTTCCATGAGAAGCGTGATGACAGCGAGAAAGTTCGATTCGCTATTCCTAAGGCAAAGGACCAGTTTAAGAAGGAAGATACAAAACACAAAGAAGACAAGGAAGACAAGGCCGAAAGTTAAATTTATGCCAAAGTATGCCATTATGTCAGATTTTCTTTGTACCTTTGTCGGCTAAATGAAGAGTTCGGAGCTACAGAACATCAAACAGCGCTACAACATCGTAGGTAACTGCGAGGCGTTAAACCATGCGCTGGATGTCGCCTTACAGGTGGCACCCACTGATCTGAGTGTGCTCATCGTCGGCGAGAGCGGTGTGGGTAAAGAGATTATACCGCGTGTCATTCACGACAACTCACCCCGCCGCCGCGAGAAATATTTCGCCATCAACTGCGGATCAATCCCTGAAGGAACGATTGACAGTGAGTTGTTCGGACACGTGAAGGGCTCTTTTACTGGTGCCATCAATGACTCTCCCGGCTATTTCGGCGTTGCCAACAAAGGAACCTTGTTCTTGGATGAGGTGGGTGAATTGCCTCTTGCCACACAGGCACGACTACTTCGTGTCCTGGAGACGGGTGAGTATATCCCCGTGGGAGCTACAGAGGTGCGCAAGACTGATGTGCGCATCGTCGCCGCCACCAATGTCAACATCAGACAGGCTATCAGCGAGGGACGTTTCCGTGAGGATCTTTACTACCGCCTGAACTCCATCCCCATCCAGATTCCGCCTTTGCGTGACCGTGGGGAGGATATCGCCTTACTATTCCGTCTTTTTGCCATGCAGATGGCGGAGAAATACCGAATGGACAAGGTGGTGTTGACGGAGGAGGCAAAACAGATGCTCATGCGCTACAAATGGCCCGGCAACGTTCGACAACTGAAGAATATCACAGAGCAGATATCCATTCTCTCCACAGAACGGCAAATTACCCCAGAAATTCTGGCTCGCTTCATTCCGCAAGACCAGGAGACCACACAACTTGCCACCATTCGCAATGAAGGCGACCATTCGTTTGAAAACGAACGTGAGATATTATACAAGATCCTCTTCGAACTGCGTAGCAACGTCAACGACATGCGCCGTGAGATGAGTACATTGAAGAAACAGATAGAGGATGTGCAGACCGTACCTTCTGCAACGGTACCTTCCACACCTGCCATCCCTACTATACCAACAATACCTACCATCCCCACCACAACGACATTAGAGGATGCGGTGGCTGAGGAGTATGTGGAGCCTGTCAAGGAACCAGAGAACCTCAACCTCGACGCTTGGAGCCGTCAGGCTCTGGAAAAAGCCCTCGACCGTAACGGAGGTAATCGTAAGAAAGCGGCACAAGAGCTGGGAATCAGTGACCGCACCCTGTACAGAAGACTGAAACAATATGGATTGGACAAATAACATACGTCACATTTGGTTTTGCCTAACAGCTGCCTTACTATTGTCAGCATGCTCCGTCAGCTATAAGTTCAACGGGGCAAGCATCGACTATACAAAGACGAAAACCATCCAGATTGCAGATTTCCCCATCCGTTCCAGTTATGTATGGGGACCCATGGGACCCATGTTCAACAACCAGTTGAAGGACGAGTTCGCCAATCACACTCGTCTGGAACAGGTACGACGTAATGGCGACCTGAAGATTGAGGGTGAGATAACGCAATATCAACAGCGCAACAAGTCGGTATCGGCTGAGGGATATTCGGCACAGACCGAACTCTCTATGACTGTCAATGTGCGCTTCACCAACAACGTCAACCACAAAGAAGACTTCGAGCGCCAGTTTACGGCGACTTCGACATACGAGACCACACAGTCACTGAACGCCGTACAGGAAGAACTCGTGACACAGATGGTCAAAGATTTGTGCGAGCAGATCTTTAATGCTACAGTGGCTAATTGGTAATCGCTAGAGGAAATGGATTTAGTAGAGCTGATCAATCACCCAGAACAGATGGACCGCGACACACTTTATGAGTTGCGTTCACAGCTGGCACTACATCCCTACTTCCAGACCGTACGTCTGCTAATGCTCCAAAACCTCTACCTGCTACACGACCCCGCCTTCGACGAGGAGTTACGGCGTGCAGCCATCTATATTACCGACCGCAGGAAACTTTTCAATCTGGTAGAGGCGGCACACTATCAGCTCAGGAATACGGCACAGAACCAACAACCTGCAGCTAACTCAACAGATGAAAACCGGACGATGACACTCATCGACACTTTCCTCGACTCTATCCCTGCCGAGGAACCTGAGGAGAAGAAGGCGAAGCGACGCCCTACCCCAAAAGATGCTACCGTCGACTATGTGGCATATCTGCTAGAGAGTGAGGACAACGACCTTAACGAGAACACACCTCAGATGCAAGGACAAGACCTCATCGATCACTTCCTGCAAGAGGAACAGGGACGCATCCTGCTCAACGAACTGAAAGACGAGGAAGAAAACGTAGAGGCTCCTGCTATTGAGGAAGAGCCCGCAGAGGAGGAATACTTCACAGAGACACTGGCACGCATCTATATCAGACAAGGACGCTTTCAAAAAGCACTTGACATCATCCAGCGGCTTAGCAATAACTTCCCAGAGAAGAACGCTTACTTTGCCGACCAGATACGATTCCTTGAGAAATTAATAATAAACAATAATAAAAAACAAAAGTAACATGTACACATTATTTGTAATTCTTATCGTGATTGCAGCCATACTGATGATCGGTATCGTGCTGATTCAAGAGTCAAAAGGTGGCGGTCTGTCATCCAGTTTCGCCAACTACAACCAGATTGGCGGTGTTCGCAAGACAACCGACTTCGTTGAGAAAGCCACATGGGGACTTGCTCTCGCCATGGTACTCTTCAGTGTTGTATGTGCTTGGGTAGCTCCCACAGCCACAACTGACAACTCCGTAATGGAGAACTATCAGGCACCTGCCACCAATCCTAATAATCTGCCAGGCTTCGGTGCCAGCCAGACCAAGGATGCCGCCGCTCCTGCTAAGGATGCCGCTGCTCCCGCTAAGGATGCCGCTGCTCCCGCTGCCCCTGCTGATGCTCCTAAAGCACCCGCACAGCCTGCAAAGTAAAGAAAATCTGCAAAAAAGTATGGGAATTATTTGGTAATCTCGAATAATTCCCGTACCTTTGCATCCGATTTAGAAAAATCGCATCGATGGTGCCCGTAGTTCAGTTGGTTAGAGCGTCAGATTGTGGTTCTGAATGTCGACGGTTCGAGTCCGTCCGGGCACCCTTCCATAAAGTCCTGTAGATCAAAGATTTACAGGGCTTTTTCTTTTTCATCATTGCATATTTGATACTGATTTGATACTGCTACGCCTATCACTCAATTTCAGCGGTGTTACTGGCGCATTTCCTCCTAAAAACTTCTTTTCCCTTAAAGCCCATGAGGAACCTTAAGGGAAAAGAATTATATTCAGCGTTGACAAGTTGATATTGTCATATAGGTGTCAACCCGTCAACCATCACTCCTTTCTTACTTTCCAATATTTCTGATTCTTCCCGCTGTCGCGCCTACCCGTAGCCTTTCGCTTTGCTTTACATAGAAAGTTAATCAATTATTTCGAAATATTAAGTATTACCCATTTACCGTCTTTACGCCCACCTTCGCGAGTAAGG